>Ga0209415_10002193_pt1 | contig 36826 bp, 37 predicted proteins | sample PeaSoiSIISIP2007_FD_187696 | JGI IMG/M metagenome (GOLD analysis project Ga0209415, IMG submission 187696) | Peat soil microbial communities from Weissenstadt, Germany - SII-SIP-2007 (SPAdes) (version 2) | ecosystem: Environmental > Terrestrial > Soil > Wetlands > Peat | place: Germany... | reverse complement strand
GCCGAGCTCGACGACCTGCTCGACGAGATCGACGAGGTCCTCGAGGAGAACGCCGAGGAGTTCGTCCGCAACTACGTCCAGAAGGGCGGCGAGTAGCCGGGTGGGTCTGCCCTTGTTCCCGCCCGGGGACGACCCGGGCCCGAGTTTCGCGGCACTGCTGCGACGCTCCGGAGCGGAGTCGGCGCTGCGCGCCGCGGCGGGGGTGACGGGCGCCGGGACCCCGGGCGACACCCGGACGGCCGCGCCGTCGGTGGCGCACGGCACCACCGTGGTGGCGATGCGCTACCAGGACGGGGTGGTCATGGCCGGGGACCGCCGGGCCACGGAGGGCAACATCATCGCCCACCGGGCCATGGAGAAGGTCTTCCCCGCCGACCGGCACTCGGCTGTGGCCATCGCCGGGGCGGCGGGGCCGGCGGTCGAGATGGTCAAACTGTTCCAGACCCAGCTCGAGCACTACGAGAAGGTCGAGGGGATCGCCCTCAGCCTCGAGGGCAAGGCCAACCAGCTCGGACAGATGGTGCGCGAGCACCTGCCGATGGCCATGCAGGGCCTGGTGGTGATCCCGCTGTTCGCCGGGTTCGACGTGCGCCGGGGACAGGGCCGGATCTTCACCTACGACGTCACCGGGGGCCACTTCGAAGAGGCCGACCACGCCGCCACGGGGTCGGGGGGCCGTGATGCGCGCACCACCATCAAGTTGGGCTGGCGGGCGGACCTCGGCCGCGAGGAGGCCATCGAGCTGGCCGTGCGCGCCCTGTACGAGGCGGCCGACGAGGACTCCGCCACCGGCGGCCCCGATCTGGTGCGCGGCATCTTCCCCCTGGTCGCCACCGTGACCGCCGAGGGCTACGAGCGCGTGGGCGAGGCCGAGGTGGCCGAGCGCTTCGCCGCCTTGGTCGAACGGCGGGGGATCGGCCGCGGGATCGCAGGCGGTGGGCCATGACGATGCCCTTCTACGTCGCGCCCGAGCAGGTGATGAAGGACCGGGCCGAGTACGCGCAGAAAGGCATTGCCCGGGGCCGCTCCCTGGTGGCGTGCGTGTACGACGACGGCATCCTCATCGTGGCCGAGAACCCCTCGCGCTCGCTGCACAAGGTGAGCGAGATCTACGACCGCATCGCCTTCGCCGGGGTCGGCAAGTACAACGAGTTCGACCAGCTCCGGGTGGCCGGCGTGCGCCACGCGGACACGAAGGGCTTCCAGTTCAGCCGCGAGGACGTCGACGCCCGGTCGCTCGCCAACCTCTACGCCCAGTTCCTGGGCCAGGTCTTCACCCACGAGATGAAGCCGCTCGAGGTGGAGATCCTCGTGGCCGAGCTCGGCGCCGACGGCCGCCCGGACCAGCTGTACCACATCGCCTACGAGGGGACGATCACCGACGAGGACCGTTTCGCCGTCCTCGGAGGCGAGACCGAGGTCATCTCCGAGCGCCTGGGCGCCTCCCATGAGGACGGGTGGGGTCTCGACGCCGCCCTGCGGGCGGCCGTGGCGGCGCTCGCCGGACCCGACCGCACGCTGAGCCCCGCCGACCTCGAGGTGGCCGTGCTCGCCCGGAGCATGCAGCGACGGGCCTTCCGCCGGCTCTCCCACGAGGAGCTGACCGAGCGCCTCGGGGGCCCCAAGCGGGGCCGGGGGTCGCGGGCGTCGAGCCCGGCGACCGACGGCGACGGGGGAGCGCCGCAGTCCGGCTGACCCCGCCGCCGCACCGGGCCGTCGGGCCGGGTGGGCGTCAGGCGTCGGCCCCGGATCCCCCTTCACCGGGCCCGCCGTCCTCCGTGGCCGTCGCCCCGTCGCCCAGGTCGTCGAACAGCGCCTCGACCTTGTCGGCCAGGAGCAGCTCCCGCGCTTCGTCGGCCTGATCGGCCATGACCAGCACTTCCACCGGTCCGGGCAAGGGGTAGGGCCCGTCGCGGGTTCCGCTCAGCTGGGTGAGGATGCCCTCGGCCCCCAGCCGCGCCATGACGACGCGAGCTTCGAACGCCGATCCGACCATCGTGAGGTGGACCATCACCGGGGACGCCACAGCACTGGAGGCTATCGCCGTGGCGTGCGGCGCACCCTGCGGGCACGGGACCGACCGGCCCCGGCACTACCGTGGTACGAGATGGACAGGCGGATCTTCGGTCTCGAGAACGAGTACGGGGTGACCTGTACCTTGCGCGGCCAGCGCCGCCTGAGCCCCGACGAGGTGGCGCGCTACCTCTTCCGCCGCGTCGTGAGCTGGGGGCGCTCGTCGAACGTGTTTCTCGAGAACGGGGCCCGGCTGTACCTCGACGTCGGCAGCCACCCCGAGTACGCAACGCCCGAGTGCGATTCGATCACCGACCTCGTCTCCCACGACAAGGCGGGGGAGCGGATCCTCGACCAGCTCGTCACGGGCGCCGAGGCACGACTGCGCGAGGAGGGGATCCGCGGGGTCGTGTACCTGTTCAAGAACAACACCGACTCTGCGGGCAATTCCTACGGCTGTCACGAGAACTACCTCACGAGTCGCCGTGATGATTTCGCGCACTACACCGAGATTCTCATCCCGTTCCTCGTGAGCCGGCAGATCTTCTCGGGTGCGGGCAAGGTGCTGCAGACCGCCCGCGGTGCGGTCTACTGCCTGTCGCAGCGGGCGGAGCACATCTGGGAGGGGGTGTCATCGGCGACGACCCGGAGCCGGCCGATCATCAATACCCGCGACGAGCCGCACGCGGACGCCGAGCGCTTCCGCCGCCTGCACGTGATCGTGGGGGACTCCAACATGAGCGAGTACGCCACGTTCCTCAAGGTGGGGGCCACGAGCATCCTGCTGCGCATGCTCGAGGATCCCGGCACGGTGCTGCGCGACCTCACGCTCGAGAACCCCATCCGCGCCATCCGCGAGATCAGCCACGACCTGACGTGCCGCCGCAAGGTCCGCCTGGCCAACGGTCGCGAGGTGAGCGCGCTGGACATCCAGACCGAGTACCTCACCAGGGCGCTGCGCTACCGCGACAGCCACGGGCTGTCCCCCCAGGAGGACACGGCGCTCGACATGTGGGAGCACTGCCTGAAGGGCCTCGAGTCCGATCCCATGACCCTGGCGCGCGAATGCGATTGGGTGGCTAAGTACCAGCTGATCGAGGCGTTCCGCGCCCGCCACGGGCTCCCGCTCGGCCATCCGAAGATCGCCTTGCTCGACCTGCAGTACCACGACGTGAACCGCAGCCGCGGGCTCTACTACCGCATGGAGGCGCGTGACCGTATGGAGCGCCTGACCGACGACGCGGCCATCACCGACGCCATGACCCGCCCGCCGCAGACCACGCGCGCCCGATTGCGAGGGGAGTTCATCCGCCGGGCCAAGGAGCGTCGCCGCGACTTCACCGTCGACTGGGTGCACCTCAAGCTGAACGACCAGGCGCAGCGCACGGTGCTGCTGAAGGACCCGTTCCGGTCGCACGACGAGCGGGTCGAGAAGCTGATTGCCAGCCTCTGACCGACGCGGTCCCTGAGCGCCGTCGAGGTCCGATAGCCTCGACCGCTTGGTGAGCTCGGACACCTTCGACTCCCAGCGACCCGTGTCCCCGGGGGCCTCGGCGCCCGCTGGTGGCCCCGCGCCCGGGGGCGCCCCGGGTGCCGAGGACCTGTTCCTGTCCGCCCGCCCGCCCGGGCAGCCCGCCGCCTCGCCTGCGGCGGCCTCGCCGCCGGCGCCCGGCGCACCACCGCCGGCCGCCTGGCCGCCGCCGCTGGCCGGCGCTCCGTCGCCGGGGGAGGGGGGAGGGGCGCTGGCCACGGCGCCGGCCCCCGCCACGCCGCCGGGCGATCGTCAGCGCAGGGTCCAGCTCCGCTGGGTGCTCGAGTGGGTGGCGGTGCTCGTGGTGGCGCTCGGGGTGGCCCTGATCGTCCGGACGTTCGTCGTCCAGACCTTCTACATCCCCTCGGCGTCGATGGAGCCGACCCTCATGATCGGCGACCGCATCCTCGTCGACAAGCTCAGCTACCACCTCCACGACGTCCACCGGGGCGACATCGTCGTGTTCCGGACGCCGCCCGCCGAGCAGGGCAACCCCGAGATCAAGGACCTCGTCAAGCGGGTCATCGGGCTGCCGGGGGAGGTGATCTCCTCCGCCGGGGGCCGGGTGCTCATCAACGGCAAGCCCCTGGCCGAGCCCTGGCTCGTGAAGGGCACCGTGACGACGGGGATCCAGACCCAGAAGATCCCCACCGGGGAGTACTTCGTGATGGGGGACAACCGGTCGGACTCCCAGGACAGCCGGTACTTCGGCCCCATCAAGGGTTCCCTCATCGTCGGGCACGTGGTACTGCGGATCTGGCCTGTGTCTGCCATCCACCTGTTCTGACCGGGCCACGAGCGGCCCGGCCCGTTCCGGCGGCCGTCCGGGTCGTAGACTCGCCCGCAGATGCTGTCGCTCAGTCCGGCGAAACTCCTGGTGATCCTCATCATCGCGCTGATCGTGCTGGGGCCCGAGAAGCTCCCCCATGTGGCGCGCCAGATGGGCGCGGCGTGGCACGACCTGCGCCGGCTGCGCAGCCGGCTCGAGAACGAGGTGCGCAACACCTTCCCCGATCTCCCCCCCGCCCACGAGGTGGCCCAGGTGGTGCGCTCGCCGTTGGCCTTCCTCGACCGGCTGGCCGACGAGCACGAGCGGGCGCAGCAGGAGGCCGAGGCGGCGCAGGCCCCGAGCGGAGAGACGACGTCCCCGCCGGGAGCCGGACCACCCGGGACCGGGCCCCCTGCCACCGCCCACGATCTGAACGGGGCCTCGGCCAACGGGGCCTCGGCCGTCGGGGCCGAACTGAACGGGGCCGAACTGAACGGGGCCGGTCTGAACGGGGCCTCGGCCAACGCGGCCGACACGGACGGGGCGAGGCGGCCCAGGTGGGCGACGGACGCTTCGCGCGGCGCGGCGCCAACGGCACCCTGGGGGAGTGGGGCGGGCGCGGCCGGCGCGCATGCGGTCGACGACGCCTCCATGAACTGACCCCGGGGCCCGCCGCCCATGGTCACCCGACTCCGCGTCCCGTTCCGCAACCGCGCGGAGCGGCCCTCGCCCGACGCCATGACGCTCGGCGAGCATCTCGCCGAGCTTCGCCGCCGCCTCGTGGTGGCCGTGGTCGCCTTCAGCGCGGCGGCCGTGGTCGCCTTCGTCTTCTATCCCCACATCCTGAGCTTCCTCAAGGAGCCCTACTGCCGGGTCGTCGGGGCGAAGAACTGCTATCTCTACATCACCGACCCCCTCGGCGGCCTGGCCCTGCGCGTCAAGATCGCCGCCTACGGTGGCCTGTTCCTGTCGTCGCCCGTGATCCTCTGGCAACTGTGGCGGTTCATCACCCCCGGCCTGCACCGCAACGAGAAGCGCTACGCGGTGCCCTTCGTCTTGACGTCGGTGACGTTGTTCGCCGCCGGCGCGGTGCTGGCGTACTTCACGTTCGCCCATGCCCTGCGCTTCCTGCAGAACGTCGGCGGGCCTTCCCTGCACGAGATCTACGACCCGAGCAAGTACCTGGGGCTCATCGTGGCGCTGATGACGGTGTTCGGTCTCACCTTCGAATTCCCCGTCGTCCTCGTGTCCCTGGAGGTCGCCGGCGTGCTCGATCCCGCCCGCCTGTCGTCGTGGCGACGGTGGGCCATCGTGCTCATCACCGTGTTCGCGGCGGTGATCACGCCGAGCGGCGACCCCTTCTCCATGCTCGCCCTCGCCGTGCCGCTCTACATCTTCTACGAGGTGTCCATCGTCATCGGGAAGCTGCTGCGCCGTTGACGTCCTCGACGCCGGACCGGCCGGCCGGGGTGCTGCCCGGAGCCCCGGCGTGAGCGCCGCAGGCGGTGGCGAACCCGGGTTGCGCCGCGCGGTCGTCGAGCGCCTCGGCTTCCCGCTCGACGCCTTCCAGGAGTCCGCCTTCGAGGCCCTCGACGCTGGCCACTCGGTGCTCGTGTCGGCCCCCACCGGCTCGGGCAAGACGGTGGTGGCGGACTACGCCATCGCCCGGGCGCTGGCGGGCGGAGGCAAGGCCTTCTACACGACGCCGCTCAAGGCCTTGTCCAACCAGAAGTTCTCCGAGCTGGCCGACGTCCACGGGCCACAGCGGGTGGGCCTGCTCACGGGGGACGTCTCGCACCAGCCGGACGCGCCGGTGGTGGTGATGACCACCGAGGTGCTGCGCAACATGCTGTTCGCCCGGTCCCACCAGCTGGCCGGGCTGTCGCTCGTGGTCCTCGACGAGGTGCACTACCTCCAGGACCCCTATCGGGGCTCGGTGTGGGAGGAGGTGATCATCCTCGCCTCCCCGGGCACGGTCTTCGTCTGCCTGTCGGCCACGGTGTCCAACGCCGACGAGCTCGGGGCCTGGCTCACGAGTGTGCGCGGCCCGACCGACGTCGTGGTCGAGGAGCACCGGCCGGTCGAGCTGCGCAACCACTTGGCGGTGGCCGAGAAAGGGTCGAGGCAGGTTGACCTCCTCCCGGTCCTGCGCAACGGCAAGCCCCACCCGCAGGCGCTCGCCCTCGACGAGCGCGCGGCGCGCGCGGCGCGCCGCCCTGGGGGCCTGCGGCACTCGCGCCTGGCCACGCCGCGGCGCAGCGAGCTCGTCGAGGCCCTGGAGGAGCGGTCGATGCTCCCGGCGATCGTCTTCATCTTCTCGAGGGCGGCGTGCGACGACGCCGTGGCGTACTGCCTGGCCGACGGGCTGCGGCTCACGAGCCCCGAGGAGCGCGCCGACATCCGGGAGCGCTGCGCGCAGCACACCGAGGGCCTGCCCGACGACGAGCTGCGGGTGCTCGGCTACGGGCCTTGGAGCGCGGGGCTCGAGGCGGGGATCGCATCGCACCATGCGGGCCTCATCCCCGCTTTTCGCGAAGCGGTGGAGGACTGCTTCGCTGCCGGCCTGATCAAGGTGGCGTTCGCCACCGAGACGCTGTCGCTCGGCATCAACATGCCCGCCCGCACGGTGGTGATCGAGCGCCTCACGAAGATCCGGGAGCACGGGCGGACGGGGCTCACGTCGGGGGAGTACGCGCAGATGACAGGGCGCGCCGGGCGCCGCGGTCTGGACTCGGTGGGCCACGCCGTGGTGGTGTGGTCGCCCCAGGTGCGAGCCGGGGACGTCGCCGCGCTGGCCACCTCCGCGCCGCCGGACCTGCGGTCCTCGTTCCGGCCCACCTACAACCTGGCTGTCAACCTCGTGCGGCGCTATCCGCCGGACCAGGCGCACTACGTCTTGGACCGGTCCTTCGCGCAGTTCCTCGACCGGCGCCACCACCACGCGCTGTCGCGTCGGCTCGACGCCCGGTTGTCGCTGCTCGAGCGGTGGGGTTACGCGCAGATCGCCGCCTGGCGCCTCACCCCGCGCGGCGAGCTGCTGGCCCGCATCTACCACGAGTCCGACCTCCTGGTGGCCGAGGCCCTGTCTGAGGGCGTGTTCGACGGGCTCGACGCGCCCGAGACGGCAGCGGTGGTGTCGGCATGCACCTTCGAGGTGCGTTCGGGGCGGTGGCGACCCGAGTCGCGTCCGCCGAAGTCGGTGCGACCCGCGCTCGTGCGGCTCGAAGCGTTGGCCGAGCGGCTGCGCGCGGATGAGGAGGAGGCGCACCTCCCGAGGACGCGGGCGGTCGACGACGGTTTCGCCGAGGTGGCGTGGCGTTGGGCGCGCGGCCAGCGCCTCGAGCACGTCCTCGAGCGCGCCGAGCTCGCCCCGGGGGACTTCGTGCGGGCCGCCAAACAGCTCGTCGACCTCCTGCGCCAGCTGTCCACGGTGGCGCCCGATCCGGCCACCGCGGTGTGCGCCCGCCGGGCGGCCGAGGGCCTCCAGCGCGGGGTGGTGGCGGCCTCGGCCGGGCCCGTCGCCACCCCCGAGGCGGGGCCTTCGGGGGGCATCGGGGGACTCGAGGACCCCGCTCCCGAGCCCGTGTGACAGAGGAGTGCGTCGCCGGCGCGGACGGCGTCGGCGCAGGCAGGTGACGGTCCGCCACCTTGTCAGGCGGCCGGTCCTAATGTTGCCGGGGCCATGTTCCCCTACGCCGAGGAGACGTTCACCGACGACGAGGCCGAAGTCCTGCGTCGGTATGTCACGAACCTCGACGGGCCGGTATTTGCCCTGGTCAACCTGCCTGAAGTGGTCAAGGGGGCCCTCTTCGCCCGGTACTCGCGCTCGGCCAAGAGCCTGCGGCGGCTCTTCCTCGACGAGTTCGTCGGCGAACTCGACGTCACCGGCGACGCCGGCGTGGACGCCACCGTCGGGCTGCAGCGCGCCGAGGAGCTCTACGACCGCGTGTTCCTCGAGTACGGCGACGACTCCGTCGCCCAGCTCGGCGGTGTGCACCTGGCGTGCGAACAGGCGTCGAACATGCTCACCAAGGTCCTCGAATGGGGACGGCTCATGGCCTATCTCGAGCAGTCGACGCGCTACGTCCCCTACGACAACCGCTTGAGCACCGGGCACTACCGCTACTACCGCGACCCCGACGTGCTCGACTCACCGATCGGCGCGCGATACGTGGGCGACATGGACCGCATGTTCGACGCCTACGGCACGTCGCTGCCCGAGCTGCAGTCGTGGCTGGCGCGGTGCATCCCGAGGCAGCCAGGCGACTCGGACTTCGTCTACCGGCAGTCCATCCGGGCCAAGGCCCTCGACGCGCTGCGCGGCCTGCTGCCCGCCGCCTCACTGTCGAACGTGGGCATCTACGGCACGGGGCAGTCCTACGAGCTGCTCCTGTTGCGCATGCGCGCCCATCCGCTGCCCGAGGCGCGGCTGTACGCCGAGTTCATGCTCGAGGAGCTGCGCAAGGTCATCCCGTCGTTCCTCCAGCGCGTCGACATCCCCGAGCGCGGGGGCGTGTGGGTGGACTACCTGCTCGAGACGCGGGCGCGCACCGAGGAGGTCATCGACCGGCTGTGGCCGGAGCCGACGCCGGGTGCGGGCGACGCGGAGGCAAGCGTCCGGCTCATGGACTTCGACCCCGACGGCGAGGACAAGGTCATCGCGGCGATGTGCTACCCCCTGGTGGCGATGCCCGACGACCAGGTCCTGCGCCGCGTGGGGGCCCTCGGCAGCGAGGACCGGCGGGCCATCGTCCGGGCGTACGTGGGGGAGCGGGCCAACCGTCGGCACCGCCCCGGCCGGGCGTTCGAGCGCACCGACTACCGCTTCGAGGTGGTTTCGGACTACGGCGCGTTCCGGGATCTGCAGCGGCACCGGATGCTCACCGTCGAATGGCAGGACCTCACGCCCGCACTCGGTTTCGACCTGCCCGACGTGGTGGTCGACGCCGGCCTCGGGGACCGCTTCCGGGCGACGATGGCGCGGTCCGCGGACCTCTACGAGACGATGCGGCGCGTGTGCCCGGCGCAGGCCGCGTACGCGGTCTCCCTGGCGTATCGCATCCGGTACTCCATGCAGATGAACGCCCGCGAGGCGATGCACCTGATCGAGCTGCGCTCGGGACAGCAGGGGCATCCGGCGTACCGGGCGGTGGCGCAGCAGATGCACCGGCTGATCGCCGAACAGGCCGGGCACCCGCTCATCGCCGAGGCCATGACCTTCGTCGACCACGAGGCGCACGCGCTCGAGCGGCTCGAGGCCGAGCGGCGCGCCGAGGCACGACGGGCAGCGTCGGCCCACTCCTGATCTGCGCCGGCACCGGCGTCAAAAGTTGTGGCGCCGTGACCTGGGGAGATGCCTGTCGTACCTGGTGGGCATCGGGAAAATCGGCTTGAGGAGTGCCGGGGCCGAGCGTAAGGTGCGGCCCAGTCCCAGACGCCCCTGTACTCCTCAGCCGATTCTCGGCCGTGCGGGTGAAGAGGGGGGGATGCTGTGAGAGGCGGAGGGTAGCCCGGGGCACCGAGTAGAGAACGTCACCACCGCGAGGGCGCTGTCGTCGAGGTGGAGATGGCACCAAAGGTCCCCGGGCCCAGCCGCCCGAGCCGTCCCAGGGTCTGACCGAGCGTCGACCCGCGGCGAAAGGGCTGCCGACGTGAATGAACCGTCGGGCTGACCCGATATGCTCCCCCGGCGTCAGACGACCCTGAAGGGCAGCGATGGCCGACGATCTGGACGACGTGGCGGAACCCGACGAGCTCGATGCCGACGAGCTCGAGGATCTCGCGGACGACGATCTGCTCGAGGAGGAACTCGTCGAGGACCTCGACGACGACGCCCTGGCCGACGACGAGGGGCTCGACGACGAAATCGAGGTCGACCTGGAGGAGGAGATCGCGCCCGTGGCGCCCGCCCCCGCGGCCCCCTCGCCGCCGGTGGCGGACGAGAGCGACGAGGAGGACGAGGAGGTCGACGACGAGGACGTCGAGGCCAGCCTCGACCAGATCCTGAAGGAGCGTCTCGTCGTCGAGGAGGAGGACGAGGACGAGGAGGTCGCCGAGCCCGACGACCGGTCGGAGATCTCGGAGCGGGTGCTGCCGAAGCAGCCCGACGAGTTCGTCTGCAGCTCGTGCTTCCTCGTGAAGCACTCCAGCCAGTTGGCCGATGCCGAGAAGGGGCTGTGCCGGGACTGCGTGTGACGACCCGGCTTCGGGCCGTGCACGGGGAGGAGGGGGTCGGCGCGTGAGTGAGCACAAGTCGCCGAAGGATCGCGCGCTCGAGCTCTTCGTCTTCGGGCCGGCCGGGCTGGCCATGACCGCGGTCGAGGAGTTCCCGAAGCTCGTCGACAAGGGTCGCCACCGCGTCGAGGGGCAGGTCCACACGGCGCGCCTCGTCGGCCAGTTCGCCGTGCAGATGGGCCGCCGGCAGATCGCACAGACCGTCGAACGCCTCACCTCGTCCGCCGGCCCGTCCCCCACAGCGCCTCCGCCCGAGGGGCGTGCACCGCAGGCCGAGGCCGGTACCCCGGCGCCCCGGGGTGGCCCCCTCGAGGCCGCAGCGACCGCCGGCTCCCGCATCCCTAGCCCTGGCAGCGCCAGCCCTGGCACCGACGCGGCGGCCACCGAGTTCGCCGCGTCCGCGCCGGCGGCGGCGACATCGCCCAACGGGGTGGACTCGCCGGGCGCGCTGGCCATCCCCGGCTACGACAGCCTGTCGGCCTCCCAAGTGGTGCAGCGGCTGGACGGCCTGTCGGCGGGGGAGCTGGCGGACGTGGGCGCTCACGAGGCGGCCAACCGGCATCGCCGTACCATCCTCAACCGCGTGGAGCAGCTGCTCGCCGGGGCCGACGCCGAGCGCCGGTAGCCCGTCCGAGCCCGGGCGCGAGCGCCATGGAGGGCAGCCGCCACGCACAGAGGGACGACGCAGAGCGCTGTGGCGCTTTGTCCCGCCAGGCGCTCGAAGGTGTCCAAGAGGCGCGCGGTGGGGCGCTGTTCGCCCGCCGGGAGATGGGTCTCATCGCCAAGGCCCTGGTCCGCCCGGGGGGTCTCGACCGCCTGCTCGCCGACCCCCGCCGCGTCGTGCTCGTGGGAACCGTGGACGACACCGTGGTGGGACTGGCCGTCGGGCGGGTCGAGGAGGTGGGCGAGGTGTCGGTCGGCGTCCTCGAGGCCTGCTACGTCGAACCCGACGCCCGGGGCGTGGGCGTCGGCCGGGCACTGCTCGACGATGTGGTGGCCTGGTTCACGTCCCGGGGGTGCCGAGGCGTCGACGCGTCGGCGCTGCCCGGCGACCGGGAGACGAAGAGCCTCTTCGAGGCGGCGGGATTCAAGGCCCGCCTCATCACGATGCACCGCACCCTCGGGTGACCACCGCCACGCCGGCCCCCGGACCCGTCGTGGCCGTCGGCGGCGTGACCGTCGCCGAGGGGTCGATCCTCCTCGTGCGCCGGGGGCAGCCGCCGCAGGCCGGGCGCTGGACCATCCCCGGCGGCCGGGTCGAGCCCAACGAGACCCTGGCCCACGCCGTGGAGCGCGAACTGCTGGAGGAGACCGGGGTGCCGGTGCGGTGCGGGCCGCTCGTCGGGTGGGTGGAGCGCATCGAGCCGGGGTTCCACTACGTGATCCTCGACTTCGTCGCCACCCCCACAGGGGACCCCGCCGCTCCCGTGGCCGGCAGCGACGCGGCGGCGTGCGCCTGGGTCCCGCTGGCCGATGTGCCCGGCTTGGCGCTCGTCGACGGCGTCGAGGAATTCCTCGTGGTGCACGGCATCCTGGGCTGAGGCGGGCGAGGCGACGCCGCCCGGGGCCCCGGCGGCGTGCTCAGGTGCGCCGGCCCGCCGTGGCGCTCGAGCGTCGGGGTCCGGGGGGCGGCGGGATGGGGAGGCCGAGCAGCCGGGCCACCTCGGGGACGATGCCCGCGGCGCGCCGGGCGGCGGCCAGGAGGTCCTCGCCTGCGTGCTCGGGCAGGCCCGCCGGCTTCACCGTGCGCCGGACAGGCGAGTTGACCACCGCCTCGAGCAGCTCCGCCCAGTCCGCCTCGCTCACCCCCGGGGCCATGGCCTGGCTGGCCACCTCGGCCAGGCGCACGGCGACGTCGGCGGGGATGCGTGCCGCGGGCTCGGGCGGACGCGACGAGACCCGGAGCGCCTCGGTCACCCGTCCGGCGTCGAGCGCGCCGGCAATGCGCCCCAGCCAGGCCTCGCGCAACGCGGTCACCCGGGCCTGGAGGGAGTCGCGCAGCGTGCCCACCAGCTCGCGACCCTCCTCGTCGAGCAGCACGGCGGACGCTCCGGAGACGATCGAGCGCACCTCGCGCAACGGTGCGTCCTTGCCTGCGGCGCGCGCTGCCACGGCGCGGTCCTTCCACGTGGCCAGGCTCACCCGGGGGAGGAGCTCCTCGGCCATGGTCAGCAAGGGTTCGGGCGACACCTCGGTGCGGCCCTCGGACCGGGCTCGGGCGTTTTGCTCCTCGATGGCCTGGCGCACGGCGGGAATGCCACCACGCAGCAGCTGCTCGGCCACCGGCAGCTGCTCGGGACGCAGGGCGGCCAGCGCGGCGTTGCGGTGGGTCGTGACTGCGGGCAGCCGGCGAGGCCGCTCACCGCGCTCGGCTCGGGGGGCGGGAGCGCCGCGCCCGGGGCGTTCGGGGCGTTCGGGGCGTTCGGGGCGCCCGGGGCGCTCGCCGCGGGCCGCCGGCCTGGGCGACGGCCGATCCTCGGCGCGCCCTGGAGGACGGCCCGTGCGCGTCCGGGCGCCGTCGCGCCCGCGCTCCTCGGTCCCCCGTCGGGGGCGGCCCCCGTGGTCGTCGTCATCGCGCCGGCGCCGCCCGCCGCCCGCCAAGACGACGGAGACCCCGCCGGCCACCTCGCCGCGCCCCGACCCGGTCACCTCGATGCGGGGCTCGCGCGTGGTGCGGGTGCCGCCCTTGGCAGGCTGGACCGAAGTCACGACGATGCCCTCGAGGTCGAAGTCGGCCTCGGCCCGCACGACGTCGCCCACCTTGGCGTCGGCCGGGAGCAGGCCGCCGTCCAGCGAGCCGCGCGGTTGGCGCGCCCCGGGGGCGCGCCACGTCCACGTGCCGTCGTCGCGCTTGCTCGTGAGCTCGATGTCGATCCTGCGGGCCATGCCGGTCGACCACGCTACCGTCGCCGGGCGCCGACCGAGAACCCGGCGCCGGCGGCGGCTCCCGGGTCACGCCCCGATCGCGCCCGCGTGTCGCCCGCGGCGCCGGTCCAGTCCCGAGAATCCCTCCGGGAAGGGCCCCGTAGTCGTCCCGGTTCCGTAGTCTGAACGCCGGGGCGGATCACGCCACGGCGATGGCCCGACGACCAACAGGAGTGCAGTGGTGGACGACGATCGCAACGACCAGGAAGCCGGCACTGCGGGGGCTCCAGTGGCGCCGCCGGTCCTCGGTGGCGTGCTGTCGGGTCCCGTTGCCACCCCCGGGCGGACCAGCCCCACGGCCGCCCCCGTGACCGAGGCGCCGAGGGGCGATCCGTGGGCCTCCCCGACGCCCCCCGACGCCCCGGCCCCGCCGGGCGCCCCGGCCGAGACCGAGGTCCCGGGCCAGCCGCCGCCATCCCCGTTCGCCGAGGCCTTCTGGGTCGCTGCGGCCACGAGCGAGGCGCCCCCGAGCTGGTCGGCCCCGCCGGGACCGGCGGGGGCGCCGCCCCCGCCCCCGGGCGCCGGCGCGTGGCCCCCCCGGGCCCCGGCGACGGGGGCGAGGCTGCGCCACGCACCGATGTGGCTGGTCGTCGCCATCGTGGCCGCCCTCGTCGGCGCGGCGGCGGGGGCGGGCATCGCCCTGGCCGTGGACGGCGGCTCGAGCACCACGGCGGCGCCGACGGTCAAGGTGGGCACGGGGGCGCCCGGTCCGGCTCTCGCCGGCAACGCGCAGATCCCGGCCATCGTCAAGAGCGTGCTCCCCGAAGTGGTGTCGATCGACGCCAAGGGCCCCGGGGGGGGCCTCGTCGGGGGGACCGTCGAGGACCAAGGGACGGGCATGATCATCTCCAGCGCGGGGGAGGTCATCACGAACAACCACGTCATCGCCGGGGCCACCGACATCAGCGTGACCCTGTACGGGCAGACCAACGCCCTGCCCGCCACGCTCGTGGGGGCGGACCCCGCCAGTGACATGGCCCTGCTCAGGATCCAGTCGCCGCCTGCGAACCTCCAGGCCGTCACCTTCGGCGACTCCACCCAGCTCGAGGTGGGCGACGCCGTCATCGCCATCGGCAACGCGCTCGGCTTGTCGGCGGGCACGCCCACGGTGACCTCGGGCATCGTGTCGGCCCTGGGGCGCACGGTCCAGGCCGGCGACACCGGCGGGGGCACGAGCGAGACGCTGTCGAACATGATCCAGACCGACGCGGCGATCAACTCGGGCAACTCCGGTGGACCGCTCGTGGACTCGGCGGGGGAGGTGGTGGCCATGAACACGGCGGTGGCGTCCTCGAGCAGCGGCAACGCGCCGGCGCAGAACATCGGCTTCGCCATCCCGTCTTCGAGCATCCGGGCGCTGCTGAGCACGCTGCGCGCCGGGGGAACGGCGGCACCGGCCAAGGCGTTCCTCGGTGTCGAGGTGACCGACGTGACGGCGCAGCAGCAGCAGGCGTACAGCCTCGTCCCGTCGTCGGGCGCCCTGGTCGTCGACGTGGTGTCCGGCTCGCCCGCCGACGGCGCCGGGCTCCTGCAGGGAGACGTCATCGTGGCCTTCAACGGCAAGGCGGTGACGTCGGCCCAGGACCTCACGAACGACGTCCAGGCCTCCTCGGCAGGCACGACCGCCCGCCTGAGCGTGTACCGGGGCCCCGAGAAGCTGACCCTCAGGGCCACGCTGGCCAGCGCCCCGGCCAGCTGACCCGACGATCAGCGGCCGGTCGTCCCGTCGAGCAGCTCGCGCAAGATGTCGGCGTGCCCGCAGTGGCGGGCCGTCTCTTCCAGGACGTGGGCGAGCATCCAGCGAAGCGTGAGGCCGTGGCGGCCCCGGGCGAGCGGCTGGTCGGGGTCGCCGCACTCCCGCACGACGGCGTCGGTGTGGGCGGCCTCCTCGCCGTAGGCGGCGAGCGTGGCGGCCACGGTGTCCCCGCCGGCGACGGCGAAGCCGTCGTCGGCGGGTCCCGCTTCGAGGCCGGCGAAGCGCGAGCGGACCCAGTAGCGCTCCACCGCCGTCAGGTGGCGCACGAGCCCGAGCAGGCTGGTGCCCGACGGGACCAGCGGCCGGCGGGCGTCCTCGTCGCGCACACCCTCGAGCTTGCGGGCCACGCACCCCCGCAGATAGGCGAGGAAGGCCAATTGCGTGGCGATCTCGTCGGCGACGACGACCGGGGCGTTGGCCCCGTCGCCCCCGTCGGGGCTCACCGGCCGTCCCCGAGCAGCGAGGACTCGACGGGGGCGCCCGCCGGCACGCCCACCCGGATGTACCACTCGGTGCCCCACACGGCGGCGAACGCCTCCTCGGGCATGGCCAAGAAGAACGACGTGTCGGCGATCTGGCTGGCGTGGGCCTGCATCGCCTGGCGCTTGGCGCCGAGGAAGCCGTGCACGTCGACGGCCGTGGTGATGCGCTCGGCGTGCACGCCGAGCGAGCTGATCCCGGCGCGCTGCTCCTCGGTCATCTGCGTGTCCATCAGTGGGGCGGCGGCGGCCAGCGACAGCAGGTGGTCCCGGTTGATGGTGGCCATGTAGACGCGGGCGGTGGCCGAGCGTTCGCCGGCGCGCAGGCCCACGCGGTGGACCTGGATGTGGTCGGGATGGCCGTAGCCGCCGTTCTCGTCGTAGGCGGTGAGGACGTCGGCCCGCTCCTCGTCGAGGATGGCGGCCAGCCGGGCCGCGGCCTCGTCCGCGTCGGCCTGCCAGAAGCAGGCCGGGTCGTCGTTGGTCGGCTCGCCCGCCATGCCCGAGTCCCCGTAGCCGAGGTACTCGTGGCGGGCCACGCCGAGGACCTCGCACGCCCGGGCGAGCTCGGTCGCCCGCCGCTGCGCCAGGGTCTCCCCGGGGCCCAGGATGCCGTCGGGGACTTCGCCGAGCTCGCCCCTCGTGGCCGTGACGAGCACGACGCGGTGCCCGGCGCCGGCCAGCAGGGCCATGGACCCGCCGGTGGCGATGGCCTCGTCGTCGGGGTGGGCGTGGAAGAACACGGCGGTGGCCATCGGACGCGAAGGCTACGACACCGCCCGGTCCGCGGGTCGCCGACGTCGCGCCGCTGCATATCATGATTTCGGTATAGTTCATATCCGGTATAGTTCATATCCGGTATAGTTCATATCCGGTATAGTGCATATCCGGTATAGTTCATTCCTGATATGGGTGCCTACGGGGCGCGGTGGCGGGGGAGGGGAGTGGCCGGCCATGTGGTCCCGTTGGTGCGCCGGCCGTGCGCCGCCCCTCGTCGCCGCCCTGGTGGCGAGTCAGGCGGCTTCGCCAACCGGGGTGGCCGACGGTGCGGCAGGATGGCAGCCGGCGCCGGCTGTGGGAGCGGGAAGCCGCGAAGGGGAGAGGGGCGATGGCGAGTTCGGCCACGGTGCAGACACCCGACGGGGACATGGTTGTCTACGACGCGCCCGCCGAGGGCGAGGGGCGCGGCGCCGTCATCGTGATCCAAGAGGCGTTCGGTGTGAACGACCACATCGAGGACGTGACGCGGAGGTTCGCCGCCGCCGGCTACCGGGCCGTGGCGCCTCACCTGTTCCACCGGACGGGCGACCCGGTCGTCGACTACGGCGACTACGCCAAGCTCATGCCCCATTTCGAGGCGCTGTCCGAGGAGGGCATCCTGCACGACCTCGATGCCGCCGCGGCGTACCTCGAAGAGGCAGGATTCGCACCCGCCCGCACCGGCGTCGTGGGCTTCTGCATGGGGGGGGCGATCGCCTTCCTGGCGGCGGTGCGCAGGCCGATCGGGGCTGCGGTGACCTTCTACGGCGGGGGAGTGGCCCAAGGGCGCTTCGGCATGGCCCCCCTGGTCGAGCTGGCCCCCGACCTGCAGGCGCCGTGGCTCGGTCTGTACGGCGACCTCGACCAGTCGATCCGCGTGGCCGACGTCGAGGCTTTGCGCGTCGCCGCCGCACGCGCCGCGGTGCCCACCGAGGTGGTCCGCTACGGGGATGCCGGCCACGGATTCCACTGCGATGTGCGGGCGGACTTCAACGAGGTGGCGGCCAAAGACGCCTGGCGCCGCTCGCTCGAGTGGCTCGACCGCTCTCTGCCCAGGGACTGAGCGGAGCGCGACACATGACGGCCGACGCCGCGCTGATGCCGGCGGCGTTCATCGGGCACGGCAGCCCGATGAACGCACTGGAGCGGAACCGTTACACCACCGCGTGGCGGGCGTTCGGCCAGGCGACCCTGCGCCCTCGGGCGCTCCTCGTGGTGTCGGCCCACTGGTTCATCCATGCCACAGCGGTCACCGCCATGGCCCGGCCGCCGACGATCCACGACTTCTACGGGTTCCCCGACGAGCTGTTCGCCTTCGACTACCCGGCACCGGGCGCACCCGACGTCGCCGAGGAGGTCGCCGAGATCGCCAAGCCCCACTGGGTGGGACTCGACCGCGACAGCTGGGGGATCGACCACGGGACCTGGTCGGTCCTCGCCCACATGTTCCCCGAGGCCGATGTCCCCGTGGTGCAGCTGTCGATCAACGCGCTGCAGCCGCTCGACTACCACTTGGAGCTCGGCGCCCGGCTGGCGCCGCTGCGCCGGCGAGGGGTGCTCATCGTGGGCAGCGGCAACGTCGTGCACAACCTGGGTCTGCTGGACTTCGCCGGCGGCGAGGCGGGCTTCGACTGGGCCCGGCGCTTCGACGAGGCCGTGCGGGCCTCGATGACGGGCGCGCCGGGCGATGTGCTGTCGGGCGCCCACGGGGCCGACTTCCGCCAAGCGGTCCCGACGCCGGACCACTTCATCCCTGTGCTCTACCTGGCCGCCCTGGCCGATGCCGCCGGGGATCCGGCGCAGGTGCTCGTCGAGGGGTACGCGCTGGGGTCGCTGTCGATGACGTCGTACACGCTCGGAGCCGACTGCCCGCAGGTGACGGGCGGTCCGGAGCCCGCACCCGGCCTGCCCGACCCCTCGGTGGTGTCGCCCGACGAAACGAACCTGTGACGGTCGGCGGTGTCTCGGTGCGCTCGAGGGGCCGTGGCCCCGTGGTTCGCTGCCGCCTTGGCGGCGGGCCCCCGACGGCGCGTGGGCCCGCAGGGGCACGTTCCGGGGGGGGGCCAGAGCAGGAGTCTCGAGCAGGGCTCTGACCAGCGCGACCCGGTGCTGGGCGTGGGACCGCCCCTTCCGGCAAACCGCCGATAATATATCTTATGTAAAGTTACGGTAGACGGGAGGGGGTGCGGGCCACGCCCGGGTTGGCCCAGCTGGGTGCATGGACGGTGCCGCAGTGGACCCCGGATCCGCTCCCCCTGGCCCCTTCCCTCCTCCCCGACGGGCGCGGACGTGGGCCGTCGGGCGTGCGGGCTACGGGCTCACGCCGTAGAACGGCTGGGCCGGGTTCGGGCTCTCGGTATGGGCCGGCGCCCGGACGGCGGTCGCCGGCGACAGGCCGGCCGCCACGGTGGACGTCAGGGCCACGCCGAAGGGATATGGCCCGGTCGGCACCGGTTTCAGCGCCCTGGCGTTGTGGAAGACCGAGAGGTCGTTGGACGCCCCGTTGGTCACGAAGAGCCAGGTCCCCGAGACGGCTACGGCGTCGGGATACCCGCCGGTCGGCAGGACCTTCAGGGACGTGAGGCCCGGGAGGGAGACCTCGAGGGCGTCGGCAGAGCCGGCGGCGGCCACGTACGCGTCCTTGCCGTCGGCGGAGATGGCGATGGCCGTGGGCGTGCACCCCGGGTCGCCCGCCTTCTTGCACACGAGGACCTTCTTCGACAGGACGGCCCCCGTTTTCAGGTTGATCGGGAAGATGGCCGGGGTCTCGGCGTCGAGGACGTAGGCCCGAGTGCCGTCGGGCGTGATGGCGATGGCGCGCGGCGCCGTCGTCTTCGGGAGGACGATCGGCTTCCCGGGCGTGGGCGGTGTGGTGGTGAGGTTGATCGGGGTGACCGAGTGCGACGACAGGTTGGCGACGTAGGCCATCGTGCCGTCGGGCGTGATGGCGATCGATTCGGGGTTGACGCCCACCGCCACCGGTGGGGACACGGCGTGCGTGACCAGGTTGATCCGGACCACCTGGTGGCCCGGTGCCCGGCCGGTCCCCTCGAGGGTCACGTATGCCCAACGGCCGTTGGGGGTGATGGCGATGGCCATCGGGCCCGTGCCGACGTGTTGGATGGGGGCGAGCGCCTTGCCGGTCACCAGGTTGATGGGCGTGACCGTCCTCGCCACGGCGTTCGAGAACCCGTAGTCGGCGACGTACGCGGTCTTCTGGTCCGGGGCGACGGCGATCCCCACGGGCCCGTTGCCGACATGGAGGATGGTGCCGACGCTCGCGCCCTTGGTGACGACCGACACGGTGTTGGTCTGACTGTTGGTCACGTACGCCGTCGGCGCCACCGCGCCGGCCGCCGGCGTCCTGGGCACGGCGCCGGCCGGAGTGGCCGCCCCCGCCGCCGGGCCGACGAGCATGACCGCCGCTGCCGACAGCGCCCCTACCACGGCCAGACGGCGCCCCGCTCCCCCGCCCCCGGTGTTTCTCATCGTGGACCTCCCCCCCGGTCGATTGTGGCCGCCGCCGCACCGGTTGTCGACCCCGATGGTCGCCGCCCGGCGAGGTGATGGTGCGCCCCGCCCGTGAGTGATCGTCGCCACAACGGTGAGGAAACGGTGAAGACGACCCATGCCGGCGCCTCGGGGGTGCCCGGGTGGGCGTCGGCCCGGGGCCGTCCCGGGCGCCGAGGCGTGGTTCTCGGCGTGGCGCTACGAGGGCGGCGGACGGAACCCGAGGGGACGGGGATTGAGGGGGTAGACGCGGGCGTCGGGCCCACAGACCTCGTCGATGATCCCGTAGCGCCGTGCTTCCTCGGCGTCGAGGAACCGCCCCGAGCGCAGATCCTCCTCGACGGCGTCGGCCGGTCGGTGCACGGCGTCCGCCAGGCGCTGGCAGAACTGCCCCAGACGGCGGCGATGGTCCTGCACCCACGCCTCGAGATCGCGCGCCGTGCCGCTGGCGTCGACGCTCGGCTCGCTCAGGCGGAAGCGGGCGTGCGGCGTGGCCCGGCGCACCGGGGCCACCGCCAACGGGCCGAGGGCGGGGCCGAATGCCTGGCCGACGCACGTCGCCTGCAGCTCGACACCGAGGAGGTCGATGACGTCGATGAGGCTCAGCGCGGCGTCGAGCGTGCCTCCGCCGCTGTCGATGTGGAGCTGGATGGGCTCGTCGCCGATGGCGTCGAGGGTCATGAGCTCGGCCGCCACCTGGTTGGCCACCTGGTCCTCGAGGGGGCCCCACAGAAAGACCACGCGCTGCTCGAACAGGCGCTCGCGCACCGACCGGTGCCACGCGCCGTCGCCGGAACCGGAGGTGGCGGGCGGTGTCGGGGGTGGCAGGGTCATGTCACTCCCCCGGCTCTTCGAGCTGCCAGTCGAGCTGCATGCCGACGGCCGCCGCGTAGCGCTCGAGGGTGGACAGCCGGACGTCGGCCTCCCCCGCCTCGAGGCGGGCCACGGCGGACTGCGACGTGCCCATGCGCGCCGCCACCTCGGTCTGCGAGAGTCCGATCTGGTGGCGCCGCGTCACCAGACCCTCGGTCAACGCCTTGCGACGCTGGGCCATCTCCCGGAACCCGGGGAACATCGGCTCGTGCCGTCGCGTCGCCACGCCCCTCCTCGGCTCGGTCCCGGCTCGTGGGGATCCCGCCCGCCGGCCATCATAGCTCGTATATGGTATCTCGCAAATGAGATATGCTGCTCGACGCAGCACAGGCCAGCGAGAGACCAGCAGAGATCGGGCGCCGTGCCGCGGCGTCGGTGATCGAGGCAACGAGGAGGATGGGATGGTGTCGCTCCGCCAGTCGGTGATCCCCACAGTGCTCGAACAGTCTTCGCGTGGTGAGCGGGCGTTCGACATTTACTCGTTGCTGCTTCGTGAGCGCATCGTGTTCCTCGGCCAGGAAGTGGACGACCAGATCGCCAACCTGATCATCGCCGAGCTGCTGTACCTCGAGGCGGAGGATCCCGAGCGTGACATCTCGCTCTATATCAACTCGCCCGGCGGCCTGGCGTACGCGGGCATGGCCATCTACGACGTCATCCAGCACATCCGCCCCGACGTGTCGACGGTGTGCGTCGGCATGGGCATGTCGGCCGCCGCCATGATCCTGTGCGGCGGCGCCCCGGGCAAGCGCCTGGCCCTCCCCAGCGCGAAGATCATGATCCACCAAGGGTCGGCCGGCACGCGCGGCGCGCCACGCGACATGGAGATCCAGCTGCGCGAGGTGCTCGCCAACACCCGCCGGATGGCCGAGATCATCTCCCATCACACCGGCAGGGCCCTCGAGCAGGTGGAGCGCGACCTCGATCGCGACTACTTCATGACCGCCGAGGAGGCCCGGGTCTACGGGCTGATCGACGACATCATCGTCCCGCGCCGCGGGCTCGCCTCTCCCCTGCCCGAGATGGCCGCCGCCGGCTGAGGCGCCGGCCCTTACTTCGTGGGCAAGGACCCTTACTTCGTGGGCAAGGAGGAGTAGGCCACGGTGCCCGTCGGCGCCGCCAGCGTGACGGGCTCCCCCCATTTGCTGAACGTCCCGGTGTCGGTGACCGTCTCCGACGCCTTGCGGGCGACGCCGGAGTAGTGCACGGGGAGGGTGGGCTTGGAGGTCGCCACGTACAAGGTGGTCGATCCCGTCACGCCCGACGGGGCCGTGCCCGGGAGCCCGCCGCGCACGCCGATGGTCTGTCGGCCGGCGAAGACGACCGGTGCCGTCAGGCTGAGTTTCCCGGTCGGGACGAGCTGGGCCAAGGTGCTGTCCAGGGTGACGCTCTGCTCGATGGACTGGTACGGGCCGTCCGTGCTCTTCACCTCGATCCATCTCCCGGCGAACTGCTTGGCCACCGTCGCGCTGAACCCGAGTGTGGTCGTCAACCCGCCGGCGTTGCCCTGGACGTAGGCGGCCCCACCGACGAGCACCACCTGGACGTGGTTGGAGCCGATGGTGATCGTCTCCTGGCCCTCGGTGGTCGAGGCGTCCCCCGTGATGACCTGGGTCTGGCCGCCCGAGGCGAGGGTGAGCACCAAGTGGGCGGTGCCCGCGCTGTTCGCCGCGGCGCGGGCGGCGGCGAGGACCTGTGTGGCGGACCGGCCGGCGAGCGCGCCCACGCCGTGGGCCGGGCTGGGCGTGGCCGGCGAGGACCCACACGCCCCTGCGGCCAGCGAGAGGGCGCCCGCCACGGCGAGGGGGAGGGTGCGGCGCATCGGGCCACGGTAGTGCACGGCCTCGGGCCGCCCGCCGGGCGCGGACGGCGTCAGTGCCGGTCCGACGGCGGCGTCGCCACGTCGGTGCGGGGTTCGAAATCGATCACGAGGTCGGTGCCGAGCGCCCGGGCGATGCGGTCGAGGCTGATCACGGTGGGCGAGACCAGCCCCTTTTCGAGGCGGGCGACCGAGGGCTGGCTGGTCCCGGCGCGCGCCGCCAGCTCCGACTGGCTCATCCCCGCCCGCCGCCGAGCGGCGCGCACGGCGCTGCCCACCATGATCGACGTGCGGGCGCGCTCGTAGCGCGCGAAGGCTTTCGCTCCCCTGCTCGGTGCGGGCCGGGCCCCCGAGGTCGCCGTTGCCCGCCCCGCGCCGGCGGTGGCGCCGGATCCGGCTCGCAGGCTCGCTCGTCGCCCTTCCATATCAGATACGCAATATATCAGAGACGCGATGTTTGCGGTGGCACCCCGAGGCGCCCGCCCGCACGGCGCGGCGAGGCTGTGGTCACGGGACCCGCGGCCCTGGGGATCGTCGGCGCCGGGGAGCCCTGCTCGGGGGACGACGTGCTCGGAGCCCGGGCGAGCACGGTGCGACGGCACGGCCGACGACTGGCCGCCCGCGGCCACGGACCGCTTGCCGGCGCGCGGCGGTCAGTCACCGAGATGCCCGCACGGCGTGCGACTGGCGGCGCCGACGCCGGGCGTAGGGGGCGAGGCGGCGTGGGGCGCGGGCCCACGCCCTCGCTCGATCAGGCCTGGTCGTAGACTTGCGCGCTGCACCGGGGAGACGTCCGGACACGTGGCTCGTGGAGGGAACATGGCGATCAGCATGAAGGACATGGCGCAGCGCATCCCCAAGCCCCCCACCTTCGACACGGTGGAAGACGAACGCCTTCACCGAAAGCAGCGCCTGGCCGCGGGATTCCGCCTCTTCTCCAAGTTCGGGTTCGAAGAGGGCATCGCCGGTCACATCACCGCACGCGACCCCGGTGACCCCGACCTGTTCTGGGTCAACCCCTTCGCCGTGCCCTTCGCCCACATCTCGGTGTCCGACCTGATCTGCGTCAACTCCCGCGGCGAGGTGGTCGAGGGCGAGCGGCCCGTGAACGCCGCCGCCTTCGCCATCCATTCCCAGGTCCATGCGGCGCGTCCCGACGTCATGGCGGCGGCCCACTCCCACTCGGTGCACGGAAAGGCCTGGTCGTCGCTCGGTCGCCTGCTCGACCCCATCACCCAGGACGTGTGCGCCTTCCACCGCGACCACGGGCTCTTCGACGACTACACCGGCGTGGTGGTGGACGTGGAAGAGGGCAAGCGCATCGGCGCCGCTCTCGGCGAGCACAAGGCGGTCATCCTGCGCAACCACGGCCTGCTCACCGTGGGCCACACCGTCGACGAGGCGGTGTGGTGGTTCGTCACGATGGAGCGCTCGTGCCAGGCGCAGTTGCTGGCGGAGGCGGCGGGATCGCCGGTGCGCATCGACGAGGAGATGGCCGAGCGCACCGCCGGACAGGTCGGCAACCACTACGCCGGCTGGCTGAGCTTCCAGCCGCTCTACGAGCGCATCGTGCGCGAGCAGCCGGACCTGCTCGGCTGACGCGGCAGCGGCCGGCTCCGACACAGAGAGGACCCTATGGACTCGCCCCTGCGCTTCGGCATCTTCCTGGCGCCGTTTCACCCCGTGGGCCAGAACCCGACGTTGGCGCTCGAGCGCGATCTGGAGCTGGTCGTGCGGCTCGACCAGCTCGGGTTCGCGGAGGCGTGGATCGGCGAGCACCACTCCGCCGGGTACGAGATCATCGCCTCCCCCGAGGTGTTCCTCGCCGTGGCCTCGCAGCGCACCCGCTCGATCCGTCTGGGGACCGGCGTCAGCTCGTTGCCCTACCACCATCCGCTGATCCTCGCCGACCGCATGGTGCTGCTCGACCACCTGACGCGCGGCCGGGTGATGTTCGGCGTGGGCCCCGGAGCGCTGCCGTCGGACGCCTTCATGATGGGCATCGACCCGATGAACCAGCGCGACATGATGGAGGAGTCGCTCGAGGCCATCCTGGCCCTGCTCGACGGATCGGAGCTCGTCACGCGGTCCACGTCGTGGTTCACGCTGCGCGACGCGCGCCTGCAGCTTCGTCCGTTCACCCACCCCCGCTTCGAGGTGGCGGTGGCCGCCCAGATCTCGCCGGCCGGGCCGCGCGCAGCGGGCCGCTTCGGGCTCTCGCTCCTGTCGATCGGGGCCACGTCCGCCGGTGGGTTCGACGTGCTTGGCTCGCACTGGCAGGTGATGGAGGAGCGTGCCGAGGAGTTCGGCACCACCGTCGACCGCCGCAACTGGCGCCTGGTCGGCCCCATGCACATCGCTGAGACCGAGGAACAGGCTCGCCGCGACGTGGCCTTCGGCCTGCCCCAGTGGGTGGACTACTTCGAGCGTGTCGCCGCGTTGCCGCTCGCCCCGGCCACCCTCGACCCCGACAAGTTGGTCGACGCCCTCATGGCCACGGGCTTCGCCGTCGTGGGGACCCCGGAGATGGCCCGGGCGCAGATCGCCCGGCTGGTGGAGCAGTCCGGGGGGTTCGGCACGTTCCTGCTCATGGCCCACGAGTGGGCCGATCGCCAGGCGACGCTGCACTCCTACGAGCTGTTCGCCCGCGAGGTGGCGCCGCACTTCCAGGGCACCCTGGCCTCGCTCGAGGGCTCGCGCGACTGGGCGGCCGAGAACCGTCCGGAGTTCATCGGCGCGGTCGGCGGCGCCATCATGCAGGCGATCTCCGACCACCACGCCGAGCGTGCGGCCAAGCAGCAGCCGGCACAGGCCACCGAGCCCTGAGCCGCGCCGCGGCGCCGACGGCTCAGCGGGCGTCGTACGTCGGTACCAGGTGGCGAGCGGCGCGCGCCTCGTCCACCCGCCGCACGGGTGTGGCGTGCGGCGCCCCGGCTGCGGCCTCGGCCCCGCCGGGCTCGGCCGCCTCGGCGGCGATGCGCTCGAAGGCGGCGGCCAGCGCCTCGAGCGTCTGCAGGCTCTCGGTCTCGGTGGGCTCGATCATGAGCGCCTCGTCGACGATGAGCGGGAAGTACACCGTGGGCGAGTGGAACCCCTCCTCGAGCAGACGCTTGGCGACGTCGAGGGCCTTCACCCCGGTGGTGCGCTTCAGGGTGCTCGCCGACAGGACGCACTCGTGCATGCACGGGCGGTCATAGGGGGCGTCGAAGGTGGACGACAGCCGCTTGCGGAGCCAGTTGGCGTTCAGCACCGCCAGCTCCGCCACCTGTCGCAGGCCGTCGTCCCCGTGCACCAGGATGTAGGCGAGGGCGCGGGCGAGCACCAGGGCGTTGCCGTGCCACGAGTGCAACCGGCCGATCGACTGCGCCGGGGTCGCCCAGCCGAAGCGGGCGTCGGGCCCCGTGCCCGTCACCCGTACCGGGCGGGGGCCCGGGAGGAAGGGCACCAGGCGTTCCGACACGGCCACGGGCCCGGCCCCGGGCCCGCCACCGCCATGGGGCGTGGCGAAGGTCTTGTGCAGGTTCAGGTGCACGATGTCGAACCCCATGTCCCCGGGCCGCACCACGCCCAGGATGGCGTTGAGGTTGGCGCCGTCGTAGTAGAGCAGCCCCCCCACGTCGTGGACCGCCCGGGCGATGGCCACGATGTCCTGCTCGAACAGCCCGAGGGTGTTCGGGTTGGTGAGCATGATCCCGGCGACGTCCTCGTCCAGCACGGACACGAGGGCGTCGAGGTCCACACACCCCCGGGCGTCGCTCGGCACGGTGACCACCTCGAACCCGGCGATCGTCACCGACGCCGGGTTGGTTCCGTGGGCCGAATCGGGGATCACCACCTTGTGGCGGGTCCCCCCGTGGGCGTGGTGCCACGCCCGCATGAGCAGGAGCCCGGCGAGCTCCCCCGCCGCCCCCGCGGCGGGCTGCAGGGTGGCCGCCGCCATGCCGGTGATGGCGCAGAGCGCCTCTTCCAGCTCCACCAGGAGCTCGAGCCACCCCTGTGTGCAGCTCGTCGGCGCCGCCGGGTGCACGTCGGCCAGTCCCGCCAGCGCGGCGACGGCGTCGCACATCTTGGGGTTGTACTTCATGGTGCACGAACCGAGCGGGTAGGCGCCGAGATCGACCGAGAACTGGCGGTGGCTGAGGCGCGTGAAGTGGGCGACGAGGTCCCGCTCGGAGATCTCGGCCAGCGCCGGGGGGCGCTCCCGGCGGTGCGCATCGGGGATGATCCGGCCGATGGGGACGTCGGGGACGCCCGTCGTACGCAGCTGCCAGGCGCGCCGACCCGGCTCGGACAGCTCGAAGAGCGTGGGTTCGCTCTCGCGCCCGAGCAGGGGTGCGCTCGCCGCGCGCCCGCCGGCGGGCGCCCCCGTCGGGTGGGAGTCCTCGCCACGCACGCCGCTGGTCATCAGCGCACCGCCTTCTCGAATGCCGCCACGAATGCGTCGATCTCCGCCCGGGTCCGGCGCTCGGTCACGGCCACGAGGAGCCCGTCGCCGTGGCCGTGGGTGAAGCTGTCGTCCAGAGCGATGCCGGCCAGGAACCCCTCATCGGCCAGGCGCTCCACCGCCAGGGCGGCCCCGATGGGCAGGCGCAGGGCGAACTCGCGCAGCGTCGGGGTCTCCACGAGCGGCTCGACCCCGGACACCGCCAGCAGCCCCTGGCGGCAGTAGTGCGCGGCGCGTGCCGAGCGCTCGCCCACCTCGGCCAGGCCCGTCGTGCCCAGCCATCCGAGCTGGATGGCGGCAGTGACCGCCATGAGGGTCTGGTTCGTGCACACGTTCGAGGTGGCTTTCTCCCGGCGGATGTCCTGCTCGCGGGCGCGCAGGGTGGTCACGTAGGCCCGGCGTCCCTCGGCATCGACCGTCTCCCCCACCAGCCGGCCCGGCAGTCGGCGCACGTGGGCGCGCGTGCACGCGAACAGGCCGAGATACGGGCCCCCGAAGCTCAGGGGCATCCCGAGCGCCTGTCCCTCCCCCACCACCACGTCGGCGCCCCACTCCCCCGGCGAGCGCAGAACGCCGGCGCACACGGGGTCGAAGGCCACCACCAACAGCGCCCCGGTGCGATCGCACACGGCGCGGGCGGCCGCCAGATCCTCGAGGCACCCCAGGTAATTGGGATAGGCGACGACGAGCACCCCGGGGTCCTCGTCGCCGTCGAAGGCGGCGGCCGCCCAATCGGTGGTCCCGCCCGAGAGCGCCACGTCCACGATCCGGTTCCCGCTGCCCGCGGCGAGCGTCACCAGCACCTCGCGCCACGAGGGGTTGAGACCGTGCGACACCCACACCCCTCGTCGGCCGCTGGCGGCAACGCCGAGGTTGACCGCCTCCACCACGGCGGCCGCCCCGTCGTACAGCGAGGCGTTCGCCACCTCGAGGCCGGTCAGGCGGGCCACGAGCGTCTGGAATTCGAAGACCGCCTGCAGCACCCCTTGGGCCACCTCGGGCTGATACGGCGTGTAGGAGGTGACGAACTCCGAACGCGACGCCAGGGCCCGGGTCACCGCCGGCACCTCGTGGTCGTAGGCGCCGCCCCCGGCGAAGCACACGAGGTCCCGCCCGCAGGGCCGGTTGGCGGCGGCCAGGTCCTGCATGCGGGCGAGCACGTCGGGCTCGGGCAGCCCGGCGGGGAGTCCGAGCCCGCCGGCCAGGCGCAGCGCGTCGGGCACCACGTCGAAGAGTTCGTCGAGCGACGACAGGCCCAAGAAGCCCAGCATGGCGGCGACGTCCGTGTCGGTGTGGGGGGTATAGCCGCTCACCGGGGCCGATCTCCGGGCGCCACGAACGGCATGGTGGCCAGGCGCGCCGGGAGCCGCCTCCCGCGCACGTCGACCATGACCTCGTCCCCCACCGTCACGGGGCTGGCGGTGTCGATGAAGGCCATGGCGATGCCCACGCCGAGCATCGGGGAGAAGTTGCCGCTCGTAACCGTCCCCACGCGGTCGTCGCCCACGAGGACCGTCGCCGCCTCGCGTGGCGGCTGACGGCCGTCGGTCACGAGGCCGCGCAGGCGCCGGCGGGGGCCGGCGTCCCGTTCTCGCTGCAGGGGCTCCCTTCCCCGGAAGTCGGGCTTGTCCCACCCGACGACCCACCCGAGGCCCGCCTGCAGCGGCGTGATGCCGGGGCCGAGCTCGTGCCCGTGCAACGGCAGGCCCGCCTCGAGCCGCAGGGTGTCGCGGGCGCCCAGGCCCGCCGGGGCGATCCCGGCGCCGAGCACGGCGTCCCAAAACGCCGGCGCCACGTCGCGCGCCACGGCGCACTCGACGCCGTCCTCGCCCGTGTACCCCGTCCCGGCGGCCGTGCACTGCCTGCCGGCGTACATGAAGGAGGTGACCGCGTGTCGAGGCACGGCCGCGGCCGGCGCGGCGACGGCCGCCAGGCGGTCGCGGGCCTCGGGGCCCTGCACGGCGATCACGGCGCGCCCGGCGGTGGTGTCGGTCCCGCCGATGGCGTTGCGCACGCGCCCGGTGTTGGAGGCGTTGGGCATGACGTCGAAGACCTCGTCCTCCAGCCACCACACGATGATGTCGTCGACCACCGACGCGTCCGCCTCGTCGAGGAGATGGGTGTACTGGGTGCGTCCCGGCGTCACCTTGCGCAGGTCGTTGGTCAACGCCCGCTGCAGGCCGTCGAAGGCGGCGGGGCCCTCGACTCGGACCGTCCCGAGGTGCGACACGTCGAAGGCGACCGCGCCACGGCGACAGGCGAAGTGCTCCTGGAGCGTGCCCGTCGGGTACGCCAGGGGCATGAGCCATCCACCGAAGGGCACGAGCTTCGCCCCGAGCCGGCGGTGCGACGCCTCGAGCGGCGAGTGGCGCAGTCCGTCACCGGCGCCCGCCTGGTCGTGCGCCTCGTCATGCGCAGGGGCGCGCACTTCTGCGTCGGGTGCGGTCCGAGCCGGTTCCGGGGGCGTCACCCGGCCAGACTACGCGGCCGGCGTAGAGCGGCGGGCGAAGCCGTACTTGGCCAGGAGGGCCAGGTAGTCACGCTGGTAGAGGAGCTTCACCTCGATGCCCGGGTGCAACTCGCGCAGTCGCCGCACCTTGGCGTTCTTCCGGGTGACGAGCTTCTGGTTGAGCGTGGTGAGCTCGATGAAGCAGGCATAGTCCGGGAGGTAGAAGTCGGGGCGAAAGGCCTCTTTGGGCGTGCCGTCGGCGCGCCACTGCAGGACGAACTGCACGGGTTCGTACTCCCAGCGCACGCCGTAGAAATCGAGCAGCTCCGCGAAGTGGCGCTCCGAGTCGTGGGCGAAGACCACGGCGGCCGACCCCCCCGGCGCCTGCGGAGCCGCCATGCTCAGCCCCCGGCCTCCCGAGCGGCGGTCACCGGCCCGACTGCACGATGGCGGACGGCGTCGTCGCGTTCGATGCGCAGGATGGCGGCGTCGAGTTCCTCGAGCACGCCCGACAGCGGGACGATGTTGAGGACTCCTTGGCCGCCCCGCAAGAGGTCGACGACCTCACCGTCGGTGCGCGCCAACACGGAGTCCTTGCCCACGAGCACCAGGTTGGCCGACGCCAGGTCAGCGCCGAGGCCTTCGCGCAGGCATTCGACCGCCCGCCGCGCTCGCTGCAGAGAGATGCCGGCGTCGAGCAGTTGCTTGATGACCTTGAGTTCGACGACGTCGGTGTAGGCGTACAGCCGCTGGGTGCCGCTGCCACGGGCGTCGGCGATCGACGGTCGCAGCAAACCGGTGCGGGCCCAGTAGTCGAGCTGCCGGTAGGTGATCCCGACGAGCGCGCACACCTGCGGACCGCGATATCCCTCCGGTGTGATCACCGGATCAGCCATGCCTGGTAGCTGGGCGTCGCGACGCACTGCACTGGCCATCGGGGTCCTCCTCCACCTCAGGTCCAGGTTCATCGTACCCCGAAGCGTCACATCAGGGTAGTTACGGACCTGTGACCGGTGGTGGATCGGGGGTCGGGCTCCCCCGCCGAGCGCAGCGCCGCCGTCGGTGTCCGGCCAGCGCGATCCCCGCGTTCCTTCGATGGTCGGAGCCCGTCGACGGCCGCTGAGGTTTCGGCGCCGGGGCGTCTATTCCCGTGGAAAGCCCCGGTTCTCCCGATGGGGAGCGCAGGCGTTCCGTGAAGGCCGACGGCGGGTCGCCGCCCCACTTGGCCACGGGCGGGGCCGACGATCGGGGACTGCATCCGTCGCCCACCCGCCCGCGGACCAGCTCGTGCGGCGTGCGGGGCGCTGACCTGCCCATATCCGAAGCCTAACCCTCCACAAGAAGGTTACCGTGACGGTTGGGGTGGGCGGGATGGCCACGGCTGCGCGCGCCCAGCCTGCCGTCGGGACACACCCCAGGTCGGCAGTGGCCCCCCCGGGTCGGTTCCCGCCGGCGGATCAGCAGATTGAGCCGACAGGGGCCCGAGGACAAAGATCTCGTCATGAGCGATGACACGCAGGCTGATCCCGGCCGTGACCCGGGTCCGGTGCTCCTGCACCGCCGCACCATCGAGTTCGACGCCTATGACGACGGGGCCAGGATGCGGGTCACGGCCCGCCTGCGTGACCAACGGCCGTGGGCGGCGCAGTCCGGGGGGATCGAGCACGTCCACGACATGGAGCTCGGGATCACCGTGCGCAAGGAGGATCTCACGATCGAGTCGGCGTCCTGCGAGATGCACCGGTTCCCGCATTCGGAGTGCCCGGCGATCACCGGGGCCGTCGCCGGGCTCGTGGGACTGAGCGTGCGTCGGGGGTACACCCGGGCGGTGCAGGAACGGTTCGGCGGTGCCGCGGGGTGCACGCACCTGGAGCAACTGGCGCGGGCGATCGGCCCCGTCGTCGTGCAGGCGGCCACATCGGCCCGGGCGCGGACGCGCGATTGGGCCCATCTCGATGCCGCCCCGTCGCAGCGGCCGGCGTCGTTCCCCCGCGACACGTGCCACGTATGGGCGGAAGGAGGGCCCGCGGAGCAGAAGTTGGCGGCCGGTTGGCGGCCTGGGATCGGGGGCTATCCGGCCCCTCCGGTCGACGTCATCGTGCACATGGGCACCAAGCAGGCGTAGGCGCCGCCTGTCGCCGAGGCGAGTCGGTCAGTCCAGGCGCCGGAGCTCGGCGCGGTAGCGCCGGCCGTTCTTGACGTATTCGGCAGCGGCGATCCGGATGGCGTCGATGCGAGAGCCGTTGGCGGTGATGACGGCGGGGATGCCTATGGCGAGTGCCCCTGGAGGCACGTGGACGCGGCCGGGGACGACGGCACCGGCGCCCACCGTCGCTCCGGTCCCGATCACCGCGCGGTGCAGGACGACGGCGTCCGATCCCACGAGGCACTCGTCTTCGAGCGTGCACCCTTCGAGATGCACGAGGTGGCCCACGACACACCCCTCACCCACGATCGTCGGGAATCCCGGTCCGGCGTGGAGGACCGAGCCGTCCTGGATCGAGCTGCGGGCGCCAACGGTGATGCGGCCGTAGTCGCCGCGCAGGACGGCCGCCGGCCACACCGTGGCGTCGGGCCCCAGGGTCACGTCGCCGATCACCGTGGCGTCGGGGTGCACGAAGGCGTGGGGGTCGACGGTCGGGCTCAGCGTCCCCAGGGCGTAGATGGCCATAGCCGCCGACGCTACCCGCCCGACCGATGCGCCCTGCCGAGTCCACGCCACCGAGCAGGGCCTGGCGCAGATTCGGGCCTTTGGTCCCTTCGCCGCTGGTCTCTGCGAACCGATACCTGAAGGAGCCGTCAACGTCGCCGGGGCTGCCGACGACCTCGCGGCCGACCTGTAGGTCACGAGGAACAGCCGGAGACAGAAGCACTCCACCCCGGCGGAAGGCGACCCGGATGGTGCAGACCCATGATCGGCGGCGGATGCGGCTGTGGCAGGTGGCGGCTGCCGTGGTGCTGGTGGCTGGCAGTGCCGCGGTGACTCTCGGGACCCTCGCCTGGTACGACGTCAACAAGGCCCACAACCACGAGGAATTCCAGGCCACCGCCCAGGAGCTGGCGGCGTCGGTCAAGGGCACCCTCGAGGGGTACGGCGACCAGATCGCCAGCGCCGGCGCCCTCTTTCTGCAGCCACAACTCGACCGATCCATGTTCCATTCATACGTAGAGAACCTCGATCTCTATGAGCGGTACCCGGGGATGTATGCCCTGGGCCTCATCTCCTCGATCCCGGCGGCGCAGCGCGCGACGTTCCTGGCGGCAGCCCGGGGGGACGGCCTCCCGGACTTCGACATCAGCCCGGCGGGGGTGCGCCCGACGTACTGCGTGGCCCGCTTCGCCGAGACGGACGGGATCGCCTCCCCTGTCTCGCTGCTCGGGTTCGACGTCTGCACGATCCCGAAGTTGACGAAGCTGCTCGACGGCGCCCGCGACACCGGAGGCCAGCAGACGGCGGCCACCACCACCCTGAGCAACGCCAAGACCTACAGCGGCACGTTCATCATCGCCGCCCCCGTATACCGGGGCGACCCGACGACGCTGTTGCAGCGGCGCGCCGACCTCTCCGGGTGGGTGGCGGCGTTGATCGACGGCCGGCAGCTCCTCCACAAGGCGCTGCTGGCGGGTCTCGGCCAGGTGGGGGCACAGCTGTACGCCGGATCGTCACCGACGCGCGGCCACCTCGTGGTATCGACGCCCACGGCCCTCACGGGGTCGTCGGGCGCGTCCGCAGTCGTGCACATCACCGACGGGGGATCGTGGACGGTCCGGATGCGCGCGCTGGCCGGGGCGCCGGGTCCGGCGAACCCCTTGCTCGCACCCGGGATCGTGTTCATCTTGGGCCTCCTGCTCAACCTCGGCATGGCCGGGTTCGTCTGGGACCTCGGCCGGGGTCGCCTGAGCGCCACCAGATCGTTCCGGGCCAGCGAGGAGCGGTTCCGGTCCATGGCGGCGTGCACACCGGTCGGGATCCTCGAGATGACCCGCGACGGGCGCCTGCAGTACTGCAACCCGCGCCTCGAGGAGATCACCGGCCAAGGGCGCGACGATCTGGTGGAGACCGGGTGGCTGCGCTGCGTCCACGGCGAGGACCGAGGCAGGATCGTGGCCCTCGTCCACACGGCGATGGCGACGCGCCAGGATGTCCGCACGAGCTTCCGGATCCAGCGGCCGTCGGGCGAGCTGCGCCACGTCCGGGCGCTCGCCTCGCCGGTGACCGTGGGTGCAGGAGAGGCCCGCTACGTGGCGACGGTCGAGGACGTGACCGAGGAGATCGCCGCCCAGCAGGCGCTCTCGTTCCAAGCGCTCCACGACCCGCTCACAGCCCTGCCCAACCGGGCGTTGTTCCTCGACCGGCTCACCCTCGAGCTCTCCGGCGCGCAGCGCTCGCGCAGTGGCGTCGCCGTGATGTTCCTGGACCTCGACCGCTTCAAGGTCGTGAACGACGGGCTGGGCCACCAGGCCGGCGACGAGCTCCTCAGGGCGGTGGCCGACCGGTTCCGCCGGGTTGTGCGCTCGGGCGAGACCGTGGCGCGCCTGGGCGGAGACGAGTTCACATTCATCTTCCGAGACATAAGCGATGCCGGCGCGGCCGTGGCGGTGGCCAACCGGATCCTGCACGTGCTGGCCGACCCGTTCGTCATCCTCAGTCGCGAAGTGGTCATCTCGGGCAGCATCGGGATCGTCCTCCCCGCACCCGACGCGCAGGCCGTCTCTGTGCTCAGCGACGCCGATGCCGCCATGTACCGCGCCAAGGAGGCGGGACGCGCCCGGTTCGAGATCTTCGACGAGGAGCAGCGGCGATCCCTGGTGACGCGGGTGGAGGTTGAGCTCGAGCTTCGCCAGGCGATCGAGCGTGGCGAGTTTCGCGTCCACTACCAGCCCCTGGTCAGCCTGAGCACGGGGCGCGTCGTCGGAGCGGAAGCCCTTGTCCGTTGGGAGCACCGCGAGCGGGGCTTGCTGTTACCCGATGAGTTCATCCCGGTGGCCGAGGAGAGCGGGCTGATCGTCCCCCTCGGCGAGTGGCTGTTCACGACCGTCGCCGCGCAGGCGGGTGCGTGGTCGCGAACGGCTGGGGCCCCTGAGCTCGACACCGTGGCCGTCAACGTCTCGGCCCGGCAGCTGGCCAGTCCCGACCTGTGCCCAGTCGTGCGCCGGGTGCTCGAGGACAGCCACCTCGACGCCCGCCGCCTGTGCATCGAGATCACCGAGTCGGTGATCATGAGCGATGACGTCGTCACCCGGCGCACGATCACCGATCTGCACGACCTCGGGGTGCACATCAGCATCGACGACTTCGGCACGGGGTACTCGTCACTCGCCTACCTGGACCGGCTCCCCGTCGGGATCGTCAAGATCGACAAGTCGTTCATCGACCAGGTCGGGTCAGAACGCGGGGGCGCCCCCATCGTCGTGGCCATCGTGGAGATGGCCCATGCCCTCGGGTTGCTCGTGGTGGCCGAGGGCGTCACCGACCAGGCGCAGCGTCGGATGCTGGTCGAGTGCGGCTGCGACGAGGCACAAGGGTTCCTGTGGGCGCCGGCCATGCCGGTCAACGAGTTCGAGGACTTCTGGCGGCGCGGGGTGAAGATGCTCTCCGCCGGGGCGCCCGGCGCACGGTCCCTCGACGTCCTGGCCCGATGACCTGGGCACGTCGTGGCGACGGGGCCGCTCGAGCGGCCCCGCCGCGCCGCACGCGGTGTCGGGCGTCGTGGCCGCTCAGCTGGGGTGAGAGCCCTCGGTCCCCTGGAACAGCGACTCCAGGCGCAGCGTTGGGGGGCGCTTGGACGACACGCTCGCCACGTAGGTGCACGCCAGGCGGTCCTTGACGGCGCCGAGGACCGTGGAAACCAGCCCGAGGGCGTAGGCGAGTGCCTCGGCCGGAGCGTCGGCGATGAGGGTCGACCACACCGACTCCTCGAGCACGTTGATGGCATTCTGCACCTCTGCGAGCTCGTGCCCGGTTCGCAGGCGGTCGACACCGAGCGTCTGCGCGTATGCCAGCGCCGGCTCGACACCGTGCGCGGCACAGCACTGCACGAGCACATCGAACAGGACCCGCAGGCGGTGTTCCGTCTCGTGCGAGCCGGCGGCGTCGTAGTGGGCCAGGTGGCGCCGGCCCACGACGTCGCAGGCCGATGCCAGGATCAGGTCCGCGCGGGCGTCGAGGAACGCCGCCACGTCGAGGGGCTCACGCTCCATGGTCGGCTCCGGCGCCGCGGGCGTCGCCGGGTGGGCGCATGACGGGCCGCACCTCGGTGCGGTGTCGGGTCGTGACGTCGATGATGGCGCTACCTCCCCTTGAAGATCGGTGTCCGTCGTTCGAGGAAGGCGGCGACGCCCTCCTCGTAGTCCTCGCTGTCGTAGGCGTGGCGGCGCAGCCCCTGCACCCGTTCGTAGACCTCTGCGGCCACTGGCTGGTAGTCCGTGAGCACGCGGAGCTGCTCCTTGAGCACGGCGATGGCCAGTGGAGCCTTGGGCACCATCGTGGCCGCCAACGCCATGGTGAAGCTCTCGAGCTCCGCGGACGCGACGACGTGGTTGACGACCAGCCAGCGCTGCGCCTGCTCGGCGTCGATGGGGGCGGCGGTGAAGAACATCTCCTTGACGAGGTTCTGCGGGAGGCGGCCGAGGAAGTGCAGGAGCCCGGCGGTGTTGTACGGGAGACCCAGGTTGGCGGGCGTGATGGCGAAGGTGGCGGTCTCGTCGGCCACGACCAGGTCGCAGCTCAAGACCAGGTCGAATGCCCCGCCCCACACCGACCCGTGCACCATGGCGATGATGGGCGACGGGAAGCGGCGCACGGCGCGCAGCGCCCGCTCGAGTGGATCGGAATACGGCAACGGGTCACGCCCGCTTGTGGGCAACTCGGAGATGTCGTGTCCGGCCGACCACACCGATGCGCCCGGTGCGGCGCGCAGCACGACCACCCGGGTCTCGCCTCCTTCGAGGTGACCGAGCGCGTCCACGATGCCGTCGGTCACCGCGGCGTTCAGCGCGTTGCGCGTGCGGGGATTGTCGATGGTGACCACGGCGATGTGGTCGGACACGCTGGTGCGGACCAGGACGTCCTTGACCATGCCGGCGCCTCCGATCGCGTCGCGCAGACGGGCGCCACCCTATCCCGAAGACCGGGCGGCGGATCTCCTCGGCCGGCGGCCCGCCCATCGCGGTCGCCGAGCACGGGAGCGGGTCACCCGAAGGCTTCGCGGAAGGCGGCCAGGGCGTTGGGGAACTGGCCGTCGGTGATGTCGTTGTTCTGGCCC
>Ga0209415_10002192_pt1 | contig 36827 bp, 28 predicted proteins | sample PeaSoiSIISIP2007_FD_187696 | JGI IMG/M metagenome (GOLD analysis project Ga0209415, IMG submission 187696) | Peat soil microbial communities from Weissenstadt, Germany - SII-SIP-2007 (SPAdes) (version 2) | ecosystem: Environmental > Terrestrial > Soil > Wetlands > Peat | place: Germany... | reverse complement strand
CGCTGCGTAATTGCAATCGGCTGAAAACAAAGAGCCGCAGGGGCTAAAGCCCAACATCTTTTTGCTGATCTTTCGGCGCGACTGAAGTCATGCCCTGACGCTTCTTGCCCCTCACAATTGAATTTTGCAAGAGGCTCAAAGGACTGTCGATAGGTGGATCTATCCCACCTTACAAGAACGCGGTGAAGATGGGGCACCCAGGCCAGTCGAGGCCGACTCAGAAGATGCGGAAGCGAATCCCGGAGCTGATGCCGACCGAGGAAAGGGGTCCGTAGGTAAACTGCGGCCAGTATTGGTACTCGAAGTCCACCAGCCGCAGACGGATGCGGTGGTTGATGCGGAAATCGGTTCCCGCGCCGGGGGTAATCACCAGATAGCTGCCGTGGGCGTAGTTATAGGGGAAATTAAACTCGCCGATGCCGACCAGTCCCTTTGCAAAAGGCTCAAAGCGGCCCACCTGGCGAAAATAACGGGGGCCAATCGAGTAGGTCGAGTCGTGCACGTTGGCCGTCTGATTGAAGATCAACCAGCGCGCCTCGGCTTCCAGGCCAAAGTGGCGGCGCGTGTCGGCATCCACAAAAGCTGAAGCGCCCAGCATCTTGCGCTCGCCATATTGCAGAAGGAAGGCCGAAGCCGTCCCCCCAACCGAAAGCAGCGGCCCGTCCACGGTCGCCGAGGCCACCGTCTGCGCGCCAACTGCGACAGCCCCACAAAGCCAAAGCGCCAGAAGGCCCAGCGCCGTCCGCACTCCCCCGTTCCTTCGTCTTGTTCGTGTAGCTTTCATTGCATTCCCGGCCCTCTTCGTGCTCATGGCTTCTTACTTGGTGATGGTCAGCGTCACGTTCTGGTAATGGCTGATATTGCTGTTGGCACCCACGCCCACCACCTGAATCACGTAGCTGCCCGGTGCCGCGCTGCTTTGGGTGATTCCCGAGCAGCCGTTGACCAAGAGCGCGCCAGCCAGCAGTAGAGAGACGGAAAGCAGCGCCGCAAACCGCCGCCGCACACGCCGGAAGATGCAGCCGAAGCAGAGACCAAAGGGCAGCAACGCCAGCACCAGTCCGCCTGGATGGTGATTCATCGCGGAAGAGCCGCCAGTGAGTGGATTGTTGGTATCGATGGTCAGTTGGACGGTGGGCGAGGCATTCGCGGCCAGACTCACATTGAGCGCGGTAAAGTGGCAGGTGACGGCGGCGGGCAGCGAGGCGCACCCCAGACCGATGGTATCGGTAAAGCCGCTGTTGGAGGTGAGCGTCACGGTCACGGTGGCGTTCTGGGTGGTGGCCAACGTCAGACTGGCCGGGGTCACCGCCAGGTTAAAGCCCGCGCCCAACCCGGAGATGGTCACCGGCAACGAGACCGAGGAGCTATGCAGCGCGTCGCCACCATAAGTGGCAATGATGTGATAGCTGCCGATGGGCAGGTTGGGAATCAGCGTGGCCACGCCCGAGGCGTCGAGCGGCGCAGCGCCGATCTGCGGCGATCCGTTCGCGGTCACTGAGCTGAAGGTCACGGTTCCGGTGGCCGTCGGACCACTCAGGCCCACCACGGTGGCCAGCAGCACGATCTCCGGCGTGGGCGGGGGCGTGGTTGCCGAACCAATATCGGTGACCGTGGGAATGGTTCCCACAATCTGCGTCAACGCCGCCGAAGTGCTGCCCGCATCGTTGGTATCGCCCGCATAGACCGCTGTAATCTGATGAACGCCGGCCACAAAGGCCGAGCTGGTCAGGCTGGCCACCCCCTTTGCGTCCAGATTCGAGGAGCCGAGCGAGCTTCCGTCAGCCAGAAAATTCACACTGCCCGAAGGAATGCCGCCGTTGCCGGTCACCGTCGCGGCAAAGACCACCGGCAGCAACACAATCGAGGGATTCGGATTTGAATTCAGCACGGTCGAGGTGGTTGCCTGAACCACGGTGAACGGCAGCGTGGCCGAAGCGCTGCCCGCATCGTTGGCGTCGCCCGAATAGGTCGCGACAATCGAGTGCTGGCCCGGCGTGAGTGTGACACTGAGCGTGGCCACGCCGGTCGGCGAGATCGAATGGGTGCCGAGCGTGGTGCTTCCGTCGGTGAATGTGACCGTCCCGGTCGGCGATCCCGCACCCAGCGTCACAGTCACCGTGGCCATCAGCACTTCGGGCGCGCCGGCAATGCCGGGGTTGGGCGTGATGAGGACCGCGGTCGCGGTCACCGCCTGATCCACCGTTTGGGTCAGAGTGGCCGAGGTGCTGGGCGCGTTGTATTGATCGCCCAGATAGGCTGCGGTGATGGTGTGCTGGCCCGCAATCAGCGTGGGCAGCGTAAAGGAGGCCGTGCCGGTATTCGACGGACCCGGCACCACGCCTACCGAGCCAATCTGCGCGCCCGCATCCAGGAAGTTGACCGTGCCGGTGACAGCCACCGAACTGGTGGGCGTCATGACGGCGGTGAACGTAACCGGAATGCCGTAGTGCGAGGGGTTCAGCGACGAACCGAGGGCTGTGGTGGAGGGTGCCAGCACGTCCTGGTTGAGCGTGACCGGCCCACTGCCCTGCACCTGAATGCCGGTATCGCCGCTGTAGGTGGCGGTGATCGCATTGATTCCATTCAGCAGCGCCGCCGAAGCGCAGCTTGCCGTGCCGGAGGCGGTCAGCGGCACCGCGGCACAGAGCGTGGTATTGCCGTTGGCGAAGGCTACCGTGCCGTCCAGCGCAACCCCGCCGCCGTTGCTGGCTGTCACCGTCGCTGTGAAGGTGACAGACTGGCCCAGCGCCGAAGGGTTCTGGCTGGAGGCAAGCACCGTCGTCGTGCCCTCCTGCACCGTCTGTACCAGCGGAGCGGCGGTCGAGGAGAAGTGATTATCGTCCAGCCCGTTGGCCACGTTGTAAATTGCGGTGATGGTGTGCAGGCCCACCGAGAAGCTACCGGTGGTATAGGTCGCCACGCCGGTGGTCACCTGGCCGGTGGTGCTGGAACTGACCGTGATTCCAGTGGGATTCAGCACCGTCGCGCCGTCCATGAAGGTGACCGTGCCGGTCAGGTTGCTGGTTCCCGCGCCAGTGGTCACGGTGGCCGTCAGCGTCAGGTTTTGCCCGTAGCCCGAGGGGTTCAGCGACGAACTCAGCACGGTGGTGGTGGAATTGACCAGCGTCGCCTCGCCCACCAGTTGCAGAAAGAGCGGCGTATTCGCGGTTTCTCCCGCAACCTGAATATTCGGAAAGAGAACGCCGACGCTGCTGGCGGGGGTGGGCGCAAAGATCGAGCCAACCACGCACTGCCCATCGACTCCCAGCTCGTAGGCCAAGCCAGTCGCACAGGTGGTGGCCGAGGAGTCCAGCATGGCATCGGTCGAGGCGGTCAAACCGGTCAGTTCAAGCGGCGCATTGCCATCGTTTTCAATGGTCGAGTCAATGGTGGCCGACTGGCTGCCCTGACGCACGTCGTGGGCAGTAAAATTCAGCGCCACAAAGTTGCCCTGCATCTCGCGAATGCGCATATTCAGCGAATCGGCGAAGAACAGGTTGCCGAAGCCGTCCAGCAATAGCCCCATCGGTCCATAGAGATTGATCGGGTTGAGTTGATTGGTGGTCAGGTCAAAGTACCCGCCAAAGCCGTTGGCTACGATGGTTTCGATAAAGCCGTTGCCCACGCTGACCTTGCGAATCGCGCGGTTCTGGGTATCGGCAATATAAAAATTACCCGCCGCGTCAATGGCCACGCTCGATGGCGCAAACAACTCGGCCGCAGTGGCCGCTTGGCCGTCGCCGGAGTAGCCTGGGGTGCCGGAACCGGCGATGGTGGTGATGGTGTTCGTGCCGGTGATCGTGCCGTTGCTGGCCGCAACCCTGCGGATACGATTGTTGGCCGAGTCGGGAATGTACATATTTCCAGCAACGTCGAAGGCCACCGCGTAAGGCAGATTCAGCCCCGCCGCAATAGCTGGCCCGCCGTCGCCGGAGTAGGTTCCCTCCCCATCGCCACTGGGGTCCATCGCGCCGTTTCCAGCTACGGTGGTGATGGTGCCGGTGGCCGCATCCACGCGACGAATCACCTGGTTGCCGGTATCGGCGATATACAGATTGCCGCTGGCATCAACCGTCACGCAGGTCGGCTGGTTCAAGCGCGCCGCAGTGGCCGGAGTCGAGTCGCCTGTATAGCCCGCATGGCCGAGACCCGCCACGGTGGTGATGTTTCCCGTGGGAAAGCCGTTCACCGCAGCAATGCGCCGCACCACATTGTTGCCGGTATCGGCGATATACAGGTTCCCAGCCGCATCCAGAGCCAGGCCCGAGGGGGTATTCAGCGTGGCGGCGGAGGCAGGGCCGTTATCACCCGACCAGGTCGCCGTACCGTTGCCCGCAATCGTCGAGATCATGCCTCCTGCAATAATCTGAGGCACCACACCAGGTGCCTGCGGCGACGCGTGGCCGGGAGCGGGCAGCAGCGGCGCGCTCACCATGCGCACACGATGGTGCAGGCTGTCGGCAATATACAGATTGCCCGCGCCGTCCATGGCCACGCTGGTGGGCACGTAAAGTTCGGCATTCAGGGCGGAGATCTGATCCACCACCGCGTTCAGGTATAGGCCGCTGCCCGCCACCGGCTGGACGTTGCCCGAAACCAGCACTCCCAGCCCACCCTGCCCGATGCCGGAGAGGGACTTCACGCCCAGCACGTTGCCGTTCGCGTCCAGCAGCACGATTGCGCCCATGCGGAGGCCCGGCGCGGAGGGCGTAAAGGTGGCCGACTGACTGCAAGTTGCCCCTGGCGTTACAGACGTATTCTGGCAGGTGAATCCCGAACTGGCCACCGATGGCAACTGGAAATCCTTCTCCATGGTTCCCATGGTCAGCACCTGTACGCCGCTCACAAAGCCCGTTCCCGAGGCGGTGACCGTGAAGCACTGCTCGACCAACGTCCCCACCGGCTGCGCGGGAAGCGGCAGCGACGGCGGATTGCAGAGGCTGGGCGACTGCGCCCCCGCCAGCGGCACCAGCAGGCCAAGCAACATAATTGACCCAGCCATCCACGAGAAAAGAGGTTTCCCACCCTTGCGCAAGGATAAAGCGCAAGAATAGGGCACCCAAGCCTTGGGTTTGACGAGCCGCATCAGCAAGCCGAGCAAACGACCCGCCGCTCCCATTCTTGTTTCTCTCATCGCTCTCCGGAACATTCTCATGGCGCGCAGGCTCGGCCCCCAGCTTGGCCCCTTGCGCCGAAGTGCGGCGTCATTGAACCAGCAATATCGGGAGGAAAGCTGCAAGCGGGGGTCCGAGCAGAGGGGGGAGATTGTTGGAAAACACTTAGAGCAACGTCCAGAAGGGAATTCGTCCTCTTCCCTCGCCTCCCTATCACCCGATAGGGTTTATCATCGGAGAGGGCATGGGGGAGGACGCGGCTGGGGTGGATCGTTCCATCTCGCCGGTCGAGCTTTGCTGCGCTTCAAAACAAAGTTCTTCTCATGCGGCCAACTCCGACGCGGAAAACCATCTACGAAACAGGAAACGGGAACGATATGCGAGCCAAGACAGCGGTAGTGCTGGGCGCCCAGTGGGGCGACGAGGGCAAGGGCAAGATAGTCGACGTGCTGAGCGAGCGCTTCAATGCCGTGGCGCGTTACGCGGGCGGTCATAACGCCGGCCACACGGTCATCATCGGTGAGCAGAAGTTCGTGCTGCAACTGATTCCCTGCGGCGTACTGCGCCCCAAGTGCAAGGGCGTGATCGGCAACGGCGTGGTGCTGGACCCGATTGCCTTCCTCAAGGAAGTGGGCAAGCTGCGCGCGCTGGGCGTGGGCGTGGACGAGCAGCTTTTTGTCTCCAATCGCACCCAGGTGATTCTGCCCTATCACCGCATGATCGAGCTGGCCGCCGAGTGCGCGCCGGGCCGTCAGAAGATTGGCACCACCAGCAAGGGCATCGGCCCGGCCTACGAGGACAAAATGTCCCGCAGTGGTCTGCGCATCGTGGACCTGCTGCGCCCGAAACTGCTCAAGACGCACATCGAGGCGGCCTGCGCGGAGAAGAATTCGATCGTCAAGGCGCTGTTTGGCGCAGAGGGCATTGATCCGGCCAAGATGTTCGATGAATACGCGGCGGCGGCTGAGCTGGTTCGCCCCTTTGTCACCGATACCGGCCGCATGTTGAACAAAATCATCGCCGACGGCGGCAGCGTCATGTTCGAGGGCGCACAGGGAACCATGCTGGACATCGATCACGGAACCTACCCGTTTGTGACCTCCTCTTCGGCCACCGCTGGCGGCGCGGCCACCGGAACCGGCGTCGGCCCCACCAATATCGGCACCGTGATCTCGGTGACCAAGGCCTATGTGACCCGCGTTGGCGAGGGACCGTTCCCGACAGAGATTCACGACCACGTCGGCGAAGAGCTGCGCGCGCGCGGCAACGAGTACGGAGCGGTCACTGGCCGTCCCCGCCGTTGCGGATGGCTCGATCTGCCCATGCTGCGCTACTCGAACCAGGTGAACGGCGCTGAATGGCTGGTGATTACCAAACTGGACGTGCTGGACAGCCTGAAGGAAATCCCCATCTGCGTCGGCTACGAGATCGACGGCAAGGTCACCGACGAGATTCCCGCCGACGTTGAAGGCCTGGAGAAGATCAAGCCCGTCTATACCAAGCTGAAGGGCTGGGCCGAATCCACCGAAGGCATCACCGACTTCGACAAATTGCCGACCGCCGCAAAAGAATATTTGCGTTTTCAGGAACGCGAAAGCGGTGCCCGTGTCGGCATGGTATCGACTGGCCCGGATCGGAACCAGACCATCTTCCTGCCGGAGTTTGCACAGGCGCTCGACCTCATTCACGCCTAAACTCGATTTGCGCGCCGGGTCTTCGCCGCCCGGCCGCAAAAGGAATCCGATTCTATGATCACCTTTGCCGTACGGTTAAAATTCGCCCCTGAAGATCGCGCCGACGTTGTCGATACCCTGCGCTTGCTGGCCGAGGCCTCGCGCCAGGAATCAGGCTGCGTCAGCTATATTCCTCACCACGTCGAGGATGATCCCGATACTGTGCTGATTTACGAGCAGTATCGCGACGCCAAGGCCCTGGAAGCTCATCGCGCCAGCGAGCACTTCAAGAATCATGCCGTAGGCGGTCTCTACCAGAAGATGCGTGATCGCAGCATCGAGAATCTCGTCGCGCTGGTCTGAGCGGTGGCGCGGCAGTTTCCCAAAATTGCCGCGCACGGCGCCATTCACAGAAGATTCATCGAGTCATGCGAGACTGGTTCAGAAAGCAGATTGACCGTGGTACTTTTCCGGGGCTACTATCTGAGACGCCCATGCCAGACAACAAAACCAATCCGTTCTCACTGACCGGCCGCCACCAAGTTCTATTCCTGCTGATCGTTCTGCTTTCCGTGCCGCTCTTGGCGGCCACGCCCAATGCCGCCAAGCCGGAGATGCCCCGCGCCCAAAAGCACGAGGTGCGCCGCGAGATCGAGCAGCTTGAAGATGCCTGGCGCGATGCCGCTCTCAAGGGCGACGCCGACGCGATGGCCGCGCTGCTGGCCGACGATTATCTGGCCATCACCCCCACTGGAACCCTGCAATCCAAGGAGCAGGCGCTGGCCAACCTGCGCGACGGCCGCATTCGCTTCTCTTCCATCGAGTACTCGGATCGCAAATACCGCTTTTACGCCTCGACCGCGCTGGTCAACTCCCGCGCCGAGGTGAGCGGCTCCTCTCCAGAAGGTCCCATCGCAGGCAGCTTCCGCCATACCCGCGTCTACGTCCGCGACGCGCACGGCAAGTGGAAGATCGTCAGCTTCGAGGCCAGTCATATCCGCGAGAGCGGCGAACGCAGATAGTTTTTTATCTATTCCCCCGTCAGCCTTTCCAACCCGTAGCGCATGAAACTGTAGCGCCGAGTTCCAACTCGGCTGAAACGTGGACCTCCCGGTCCACGTCTGTTTCTTTCAATGAAAGATGAAATATCCTCCAAAGGTCACTTCTGGAACTTGGATTGTTGGCCCCTCCGCCGCCCGTCTTCAGTACAATACAAATGTGATAGCCACTTCCAGGTAAATTGATTTACCATGGTGTTTCACGCCTAAACGAAAGGATTTGGACCAAATCAAATGACCTCCAGCCCTGCGGAACGTTCTCTCGATCAACTCTCCGTCGATTCACTGCGCCTGCTTGCCGCCGATACCGTTGAAAAAGCCAAAAGCGGCCACCCCGGCGCTCCGATGGGCTGCGCTCCCATCGCGTATCTGCTGTTCAACAAGCTCATGAAGCACAACCCGCGCCACAGCAAGTGGGTGGACCGCGACCGCTTTGTGCTCTCGAACGGTCACGCCTCGTCGCTTCTGTACGGTTCGCTGTTTCTTTCCGGCTACGACGTGACGCTTGACGATCTGAAGAGCTTCCGGCAGTGGAATTCGCGTACGCCGGGGCATCCGGAGCGCGGCCACACGGACGGCGTGGAAGTGACCACGGGTCCGCTGGGCCAGGGAATTTCCATGGCCGTGGGCATGGCCATTGCGGAGAAGCATCTGGCCGCGGTTTACAATCGGCCGGGCTTTGAGGTGGTGGATCACTATACTTATGCGCTGCTCGGCGACGGCGATCTGATGGAAGGCCTGTCGCACGAGGCCGCCTCGCTGGCCGGAACGCTGGGCCTGGGCAAGCTGATCTATTTTTACGACGACAATCTGATCTCGCTGGATGGTCCCACCAGCCTGAGCTACACCGAAGACGTACCGAAGCGCTTCGAGGCCTATCACTGGCACGTGCAGCGCGTGGCCGACGGCAACGATCTGGAAGCGCTGGAAGCCGCCGTGAAGGCCGCCAAGGCCGAGACCGGCAAGCCCTCGCTGATCGCGGTCCGCACCATCATCGGTTACGGCAGCCCCAAGGCAGGCTCCAACAAATCGCACGGCGAGCCGCTGGGCGCAGAGGCCCTGGCCGCCACCAAGAAGTTCTTCGGCTTCCCGGAAGACCAGAGCTTTTACGTGCCGGAGGAGGCGCTGAGCAACTGGCGCAAGCCCGTCGAGCACGGCGCGGCGCAGGAAGCCTCTTGGAAGATTCTGTTTGCGGCCTACTCGGCAGCCTTCCCAGAGCTGGCCGCCGAGTTTGAGCGCACCCAGAAGGGCGAACTGAAGGCCGGATGGGAGAAGTCCATTCCCAGCTTTGCCGCAGGCAAGCCGCAGGCTACGCGCAGCGCGGGAGGCACGATCCTGAATGCTCTGGCCGAGTCTGTTCCCGAGCTGATCGGCGGCGCGGCCGACCTGACCGCCTCGACCAAAACCATCTTCAAGCCGGGCGCGGACTTCAATGTAGATCCCACGGGCCGCAACATCTTCTTTGGCGTGCGTGAGTTTGCCATGGCTGCAGCCGTCAACGGCATCGCCGCCCACGGTGGTCTGATTCCGTTCGGATCGACGTTCTTCGTCTTCTCCGACTACGCCAAGCCAGCAATGCGCCTCTCCGCGCTGATGCAGTTGCACGCGCTGTTCGTCTTTACGCACGACTCCATCGCAGTCGGCGAGGACGGACCCACGCACGAGCCGATCGAACAACTGACCGGGCTGCGCGCGATTCCCGGCCTCACCGATTTCCGTCCCGCCGACGCGAACGAAACCGCGGCTGCATGGCGCTTGGCAATCGAGCGCAGCGGACCGAGCTTCTTCGCGCTCAGCCGCCAGGATCTGCCGATCCTGGACCCGGCACTGCACGATGCTTACGCCGGAGTCGGCAAGGGCGCTTACGTGGTGGCCGACGTGGCCAATCCGCAAGTGGTTCTGCTCGGCGCGGGTGCTGAGGTCTGGACCGCGCTGGAAGGCGCAAAACTGCTGGCCGCCGAGGGCATTCGCGCCCGCGTCGTCAGCTTCCCGAGCTGGAAAATCTTCGAGGAGCAGACGCCCGAGTACAAAGCCTCGGTGCTGCTCGCCGGAGTGCCCAAGCTCGCCATCGAAGCCGGTTCCACGATGGGCTGGTGGAAGTACGTTGGCCAGAACGGCGACGTGATCGGACTGGACCGCTTCGGCGCTTCCGCTCCCGCTTCCAAGGTTCTGTCCGAGCTGGGATTCAGCGCGGAAAACGTGGCTGCACGGGCAAAAAAACTGCTGTAAAAATGCAGGGAATAGGGATTAGGGAACAGTGTGCCGCTTTTGTCAGCGAATCCACCGTTTTCTAATCCCTGATCCCTGTTCCCAAGGAGCGTATTTTGAAACTCGTCATCGGTTCCGACCACGCTGGATTTCCTCTGAAGGAGGAGGTCCGCGCTTATCTGACCAAGGCTGGCCACGAGATCGTCGATCTGGGTGCGTATAACACCGAACCCTCCGACTATCCCGACTTTGCGGAGAAGGTCGGCGAGGCCATCAAGGCGGGCGTGGCAGCGCGTGGCATTCTGATCTGCGGCTCCGGCGTGGGCGTCTGCGTGGCCGCCAACAAGATTCCCGGCATCCGCGCCGGAATGTGCCACGATACCTACTCGGCACACCAGGGCGTGGAGCACGACGATATGAATATCTGCGTGATGGGCGCGCGCATCATCGGCCCCGCGCTGGCCTTCGAGGTAGTAAACAGCTTCATCGGCGCGAAGTTCGAAGTGACCGAAGAACGCTTTGTGCGCCGCTTCAACAAGGTGATGGCCATCGAGGCCAAATACCTGTGCGAGAATCAAGCCGCAAAGCACGCATAACTTCCCAATCTCGCGGGCTTCCCTCCCGCGAGATTTCTTTTATCCCGCCTCATTCCCCATTTGCCTTGCCACGCCTCTCCGCAGCGCTCCCATCCGTTCCAGAAAATTGCGCCTTCGCCGCGGTTATGCGAGATTGAAAGGGCGAGATTGGAGTTTGAACGGCATTCTGCCGATAGAGTCCCTATACTCCTCGCAGACTGGAAAGGCGAAGATGACCAAAAAATCACGCAATCCAAATTTTGTGCAGGCGCTGGAGTCCTTGCGCGCGCATTCCTTTGACGTCACGCCCTACGCAGGCATCTCCGGGGGAATGCTGGTGGCCAAGTACGGCGCGGCGGCGGTGCTGGTGGCGGCGCAGGCCAAGGATGCTCCGGCAGCCTTTGCCGAGCGGCCTGGAACGCTACTGAGCGGCGAGGTAGCGCGGCTGGTGGACCGAGGGTACCAGAAGTTCCTCAAGACCTCGCACTTCGAGCTTCCGGCCACGGCCAGCCAGTTGGAAGCGATCCACCAATTCACCGAGGAGCTGAAGCAGGTGACGGGGGCAATCAGCTTGTATAACGAATCGCTGGGAACCACCAGCAATCTGTACCAGTACGACCGGCTCAAGGGCCGTGAAGCAGTTCATCCCACGCCTGCCCAACCATGGAATCAGGCGGGAGGCCACTGAGAATCTGAGCGCAGCGGCGGAGTAGGCCATGAAAAAGGGCGAAACAGCAACGACAGACGCGGCCCTGGGACAGGAGCGTCGGACCATGCCCCGCTGCGAAGTCGATGCCGAGTGCTCTTTGCTGCTGGTCCAGCCGGGTTCCCGCCTTGCCTGCCGGCTGGTTGAACTGAGCCTGAGTGGGTGCCGGATCAACGGCATCGACCGCCGCTCTACCGAAATGCCCGTCCGCGTTGAGCTAACGTTCAAGATTCGCGGCATTGCCTTCCGCTTGAGCGGATCCACGCAGTGGCACAGCGACCACGGCACGGTGGGCATCGAGTTCGGCGAAATGCCCTCGCGCCGCCGCGACGAACTGGTCGAGGTGCTCTGCGAAGTCGAGGCGGAAAATCAGGCCAAAGCCGAAAAGGAAGCTGCGGCAAAGAAAGCTGCCGGGATCGAGGATACGCCGACTCCTCCCCCCGCGCCAGAACCACCGCCGCCTCCCCCCGAGCCAGAAGTAATCGCCAAGCCGGAACCACCCCCGCCGGTCATTCCTGTAGCGGCCAAGGTTGCCGAAGTCAGCCCTGAGCCGCCTGACAGGGTGGTTCGCAATCCAAATGCCGTGCTGGATGAGCTGTTCCCGATTCGCCGCGCCTTGGGTGGCCGTCTACTGCCCACTGCCCCAGAGCAGGCATGGCCCGTCCCTGCCACCAATAGCTCTGCCACCAACGGCTCGGCAGACGCTCCCCCAAAACCTCGCCGCCGCGAGCGACGGGTCCAGTCCCGGCACGAAGTCGATACTTCCGCAATCATTTTTCTGGTCAATATCGCAGCTCGAATCTCTGGACGCATTCAGGATTTGAGCATGAGCGGTTGCAGCATTCACACCGATGAGCATTTTCCGGTGGGCATTTATACCCGCGTCGAAACCGAGTTCCAGCTCGAGGGATTGCCTTTTCGCCTGGGCGGCGTGATCCAGTCCCTCCACAAAAAGAATCTGGTGGGCATTCGTTTTGTGGACCTGGGAGAACGAAAGAAACAGCAACTCGAGCAGTTGATCGAGGAAATCGAGGAACTTCGTGGGCTACCTGGGCATCAGGAGAACCATGCAGCCTCCAAGGGGCAGTCGGCGGGATAACAAGCGGCACCGATGCGATCAGCGGGAAGACCTTTCTTGGATGGACGGGGAGGGGCCATGGAAGTGGAAGCTAAATCCGAAGGCCTTGCAAAGACGCCTGAAAATCGCCGCGTGGTTCCTCGTTTCCCCGTTGACGAGTACGCCACGATCCTTCTGGTGCTTCATGGTGTAACAATTTCCTGCCACATTGTCGATATCAGCCAGAGCGGCTGCCGCGTGCTCACCGATGAGCGCTTCGCGGCAGGCATTCTGGTACGCGTCGAAATCCGCTTCTCCTTGTGCGGGTTGGCCTTCCGCTTCGCCGGACTGACGCAGTGGACCGATGGACTGAATACCGTCGGCATTCGCTTTCTGGATGTGAGCCAGCGACGTCGCGAGGAACTGGCCGAGGCGCTGATGGAGGTCGAGGAAAAGATCGTCGCCGAGGCGCAGAAGCGGGAAGCCGAAGAAGAAGCCGCCGAACTGCGGGCCGCCGCGCTCGAAGCCGCAAAATCGCCGCCTGAAGCGCAGCCAAGCACGCCCCTCCCCGAAGCTGCCGCAGAGGTTCCCGCCGAACCAGCGCCCCTGCCCCCGCCACCGGAACCGCCCACCACGCTCCGCGATCGCCGCGCGCAGCCGCGTTATATGGTCGATACTCCGGCCGTGATTCACTTCATCAACGTCGCATCCAGGTTGCCGGGACAGGTGCGCGACCTCAGCCTGGGCGGCTGCCACATCCGCACCGATGAGCGCTTTCCCGTCGGTATCTATACGCGCGTCGAAGTGGAATTCCGCCTGGAGGGCCTGCCCGTGCGCATCGGCGGGGTCATTCAAGCCATTCATAATCAATTCAACGTCGGCATTCGCTTTCTGGACCTGAGCGAACGCAAGCAGAAACAGCTCGAAGGGCTGATGGCGCTGGTCGCCGAAAAAAGCGAGTACCTGATGAAGGTCGAGGCGCATAAAACGGCCACGCAAGAAACTATACGCAAAAAACTGTAGCGCCGACCTCCAGGTCCACGTCTATTTCATATCAACACAGAGCCAAAACCAAGAATTGCCCGTCAAGCGCCCTGCAGCGCCGGAGAGCCAAAGCCCGCGCCTGCCAGAACAGCCGGGGCCGCGTGGTGCGGTACTTTTTCCACCGGCACGTGCGCCAGTTCCCATGCCGACCGGTCCTTGAGCAGCCGCGAAACCAACGCGGTATGCATCGCGTGCCCAGCGCGCTCGGCCACTACGTGGCCCTCGATGCGCCGCCCAGCCAGAGCAAGATCGCCGATCAGGTCCAGCACCTTGTGGCGCACATATTCGTCGGTAAAGCGCAGCGGGCCGTTCTCAGGCCCCTTCGGGCCTAGAATGATCGCGCTCTCTGGACCCGCGCCGCGGATCAGGCCCATATCGCGCAGCTTTTTCTCGTCAGCCTTGTAGCCGAAGGTCCGCGCAGGGGCGATCAAACTGCCATAAGTCTCCGTGGCCAGATCGACGCAGGCGCACTGGTAGCCGATTGGGGCGGGAAAGTTGATCGAGTAGCGAATGCTGTACCCCGAGCCGGGATAGACGCCGATAAATTTGTCGCCCTCACGCACCTCGACCGGCTGCAGGATGCGAATCGTCTCGCGGCGGCGGCGCTGGGTGCGGATGCCGACGCGCAGAAATGCCTCCACGAAGGGCTGCGCGCTGCCGTCCAGGATGGGCAACTCCAGGTTATCCAGCTCCGCGATCACATTGTCCACGCCCATGCCGATCAGCGCCGACAGTAGATGCTCGGTCGTCGAAATCAGCACGCCTTGGCGCATCAAACTGGTCGCATAGCTGACCTTGGCCACGTTGCGGCCCACGGCGGGGATCTCAAAATTGTCCAGATCGGTACGGCGGAAGACGATGCCCGAACCGGCCGGAGCCGGCAAAAGCCGCATATGCACAGGCGCGCCCGAGTGCAGACCTACGCCCTCAAACTCAATGGGCGCGGCAATCGTCTGTTCCAAGTGGGCGAGCAGGGCCAAAAAATCAGTTCTCCAACGGTACTGCAATCGTTAGGTTAGACGGCAGAGGTCAACTCTGTCCTGTGGTATTTTTGCCACACTTTGGGCTAGTTTGACCACTATTGGCATACAATTATCCAGAAAAGGAAGCCAAATGCCCGCAGGAGTCCATTCCCCCGTTCCCATGCCCGCCCTGCTAGCTGCGGCGGAACGCAAGCAATCCGCATTGCTCGCACTGACGCAAAAGCTGGTGCTGGCCGAGTCGCCTTCCGACGACAAATCCGCCGTGGATGCCTGCGTGGAAATCGCCGCAGCAGAGGCAAAGTCGCTGGGCGGGCGCGTGAAACTGCACCGACAGCGCGGCTTTGGCGATGTGCTGGAGGCGCGCTTCGGGCCGAAATCCAAACCCGGTGCCGCCGGACGCACACTGCTGCTGGGCCATCTGGATACGGTCTGGCCGCTGGGAACGCTGAAGTCCATGCCCTGCCGCATCGGCGATGGCCGCCTGTGGGGCCCGGGAACGCTGGATATGAAGGCCGGCGTGGCCATGGCCCTTACGGCCATCGAGATACTCACCGAAGCCAAGCTCCTGAATCGCGAAATTATCCTGCTCCTCAACAGCGACGAAGAGGTCGGCAGCCCCGTCTCACGGCCCATTACCGAGCAGTTGGCCGCCGAATGCGCGGCGGTCTTTGTGCTGGAGGGCGCGCAGGGGCTGGCCGTCAAAACCGCGCGCAAGGGCACCGGCAGTTGGCGGATTGACGTGACCGGCGTGGCGGCGCACGCGGGCGTAGACTTCCAGGCTGGCGTCAACGCCCTGCGCGAACTGGCGCGCCTGATCGAAACCGTCAGCGACTGGACGGACCTCAATCGCGGCCTGACCGTGAGCGTAGGCATGGCTGGCGGCGGCAGCAAAAGCAACGTGATTCCCGCCGAAGCCTGGGCAGAGGTGGATGTGCGCATCCCGCGCAAGGGGGACGGCCCGCGCATCGAGCGCAAATTCGTCTCCCTCAAGCCCTACGACCCGCGCTGCGTCCTCGCCGTCCACGGCGGCATCAACCGCCCGCCCATGGAGCGCACACGGGGCACGGTCAAGCTCTATCGCCAGGCCCAGGCACTGTTTGCCGAACTCGGCTTTGATCTGGACGAAGCCGCGACCGGCGGCGCATCGGACGGAAACTTCACCTCGGCATTGGGCATTCCTACCCTCGACGGACTCGGCGCAGTAGGCGAGGGCGCTCATGCCAGGCACGAGTCTGTGCTGCTGGAGCATCTGGCACCGCGAACGGCGCTGCTGGCAGGTTTGCTGGCCAGCGCCTGAATGTGGTTCAGCCTGATACACTTTCGTGGGAACCTCCCCGGAGTAATCGCATATGATGAAAAGTTCTTTTCTGATATTGTTGATGGCTGCCAGCGCGGCTGCCGTAAGCGCTCAAACCCCTGCCAAGCCCGCGGCACCCGCGGCGGCCAAACCGGCAGCACCCGCAGTTGCTGGAGCTTCTACAACAGCCAAGACCGCAGCCAAACCCGTTGCGGCCTCGCCACTTATTGCACCTAAAATGAAGGCCCCCGCTGGCATTCCTCAGCACCCAGGCCTGCAGAAGACCGTCTTCACCGCCGCTCTTCGCACCCAGGAAATCAAGCTCGGCACTGGTGCCGAGGCTCTGCCCGGCAAACAGTACAAGATCCTCTATCACGGCTATCGCGCTTCCGATGGCATCGAGTTCGATTCCACCGATCAGCATCGCCAGCCGCTCAAGGACAAGGACGGCAAGCCGGTGCTCGGCGACGACGGCAAGCCCAAACTGGGTGATCCGCAGCCCATGCCTTTCGTGCAGGGCCAAGGCCACACGATTATCGGCTTCGATCAAGGCTTTTTCGGCATGAAGGTCGGCGGACAGCGCCGCATCTTCATCCCCTGGCAGTTCGCTTACGGAACCCGCGATATGCCTGATCACCAGCCCATGCGTCCCGGCGACGTATTTCACCCAGGAATCCCCTCCAAGTCCGACCTGATCTTCGACGTCGAATTGGTGGACGTATCGGATGCGCCCCCGACGCCCTCCATGCCCAATCACCCCGGCATGGTCGGAATGCAGGGTGGACGGCCTATGCCTCCCAAGCCCGCAACCCCCAACGCCGCGCCTGCTGCCCCCGGAGCCCCGGCAGCTCCCAGCGCACCGCCAGTTACTCCCAGCGCAGCTCCGGTAGCCACTCCGGTTGCAACGCCAACGCCCGCTGCTCCTGTCGCTCCGGCGCAGCCCGCAACCAAGTAGTTTCACGCTCTGAAAAAGCCTCCGGCCTTTGAGCATCTGTTTTACGAGATGCTCAAAGGCCGGAGGTTCTTATTTGGCCATCAAGTTTGGCCATCAAGCAAACGCTGACCCCACCGCAGGTGGTGAGGGAAGCTCGGGAGTAGCGGCCAGCAGTTGCCGCGTATAGGCCTCTTGCGGATGCGCGCACAGCGCCTCTGCCTCGCCCATCTCCACCAGCCTTCCCCGTTCCATCACCGCGATACGCGTGCAAAGATAGCGCACCAGCGGCATCGAGTGAGAGATGAACAGATAAGTCAGTCCCTGCTCACGCTGCAAACGCACCAGCAAGTTCACAATCTGCGCACCCACGCTCACATCCAGCGCGGAGACCGGCTCATCCAGAATCAGCAGCTTGGGCCGCAAGGCCAGCGCCCGTGCAATATTGATGCGCTGCCGCTGCCCACCGGAAAACTCATGCGGATAGCGATCCAGCGCCGACTCATCCAACCCGGTTTCCTTCAGCAATTCAATCGCCCGCAACCGTAGCGGAGCGGGCTTAGCTCCGACCTCTGTTTTTGAAACGCTGGCCGCACCGCTGGTGCTGCCGTGGATGAGCCAGGGTTCGGTGACGATCTCCAGCACTTTCATGCGAGGATTCAGCGCAGCATAGGGATCTTGGAAGACCGGCTGCATCTGGCGGCGCAGGCCGTGCAGTTCAGCGCGGCTGGCACTGGCCACGTCGATTCCGTCCACGCGCACCGCGCCCGCCGTGGGCTTCACCAGCCCCAGGATCATGCGCGCCACCGTGGTCTTCCCCGATCCCGACTCGCCCACCAGCCCCAGCGTCTCACCAGCCTCGATGCGGAATGAGACCTCCCGCACCACTGCCTGCTGCTCGGTTCTGAAGCCCGTCCGCCGGGCATAGCTCTTCGAAACCCCGTCCACTTCCACCAATGCCATGCACAAATGGTAAATGGACCGCTTGCCGTCACAGCGCCCTGGCTCTCGAAACTTACTTCACCACAGGCGTCACCTTCAGCGCATAGGCGTATTTGCAGACCGCATCCGCGGGCAGCGTAACCTCCAGCGCGTCGGCTCCCTGCGTCCAGTTCACCTTCTGCGGTGAACCGAGCAGTTCCACCGCCGCAATGGGCAACGTCTTGCCCTCATGCGCCCAGCCCAGCGAGTGGATGGTCGCCTTGCCGTCCTTGGGGCAAACCATGCCGATGGCGTAGACCGTCGAGCCCTTGGCGGTAAAGCGGAAATCATCCGCCGTATAGGGTTTGCTGTCATTCTCGTGGAAGGCTCCAGCCTTGACCTGCGTCGGTCCTTCGCCGTAGACCGTCCAGGGGGTGGTGCTGTAGATGGACTCGCCATTGACCTTCAGCCACGCACCCATCTCTTCCAGCGTCCCGCGCACTTCGTCGGGAATGGTGCCGTCGGCGCGCGGTCCAATGTTCAGCAGCAGGTTTCCGTTCTTGCTGACAATATCCACCAACAGCCGCACCAGAGAGTCGGTGGGCTTGAAGGTATCGTGCTCAATATAGCCCCAACTGGCGTTCGAGATCGAGGTATCGGTCTGCCAATGATCGGCAAAGATGTGATCCTGCACGCCGCGCTCGAAGTCGCGCACACCCGCCTTCCAGTTCATCGAGTAATCCTTGGTATCGATCACTCCGGTATAACCGTGGGCCGCGGAAAAGTTGTAATAGAAGGCCGCAAACTCGCTCACCGCCTGGCGAAAGCGGGGATGCCCAACCCACCAGTCGAAGTACACCACCTCCGGCTTGTACTTCTCCACCAGTTCCGTATCTCTGGCCAGCCAGTCGCGGGTCCACGCATCGCTGGCGTAGGTCCAGTCGTTCTGCAGGCTGTGGTCGTCGGCCTGCGGGGCTATCCACTCGTGCGCGGGTCCGTAGAGCGATGCATACCTGGGATCGTTCACGTCGGAACGAATCGTACGGCCACCGTCGTAGAAGAAGTTATGCTCGGCGCGATGTGAACTGAGGCCGAAGTGCAATCCCTCGGCGCGAATCGCCGCAGCCAGTTCCCCCAGCGTATCGCGCCGGGGCCCCATCTTGGCCACTGTCCAGTCCGAGAGTCCTGAGTCGTACATCGAGAACCCATCGTGATGCTCGGCCACCGGAATCACATATTGAGCGCCGGCTTGCTTGAAGAGTCTGGCCCAGTCGGCCGCGTTGAAGCGCTCGGCGCGAAACAGCGGAATCAGATCCTTGTAGCCCTTGGCATCTTTTTGAGCCGGATCGTTCGAAGCATAGTGCGCGTGGAAATTCTTGTAGGCTCCCTCGTCCGCGCGGTACATGTTGCGCGGATACCACTCGTTCTCCGCGCCCGGAACCGCATAGACTCCCCAATGAATGAAGATGCCGAACTTGGCGTCCTTGTACCACTGCGGCTGCTGATAGTTGCGCAAAGTGGCCCAGTCGGCGCGATACGGCCCATCGTTTTCCTGCCGCTTCTCTTCCTCCAGCAGGCGATTGCGTTCAGCATCGTATTTGGCCACCGACTGCTGCCATTCGCGATCAATTGCAGCAGCGGTTTTGCTGTCGCGCGTCGGCAACAGCGGATCAGCAGGTGTGGGGGCGGACTGCGCCAGAAGAAGCGGCGCGGCCAAAAGAAGGGCACAAGGAAGGAAAAAAACTGTAATCTTCACGAAAGCATCGTAAATCGCATCACGAAAGAAGGCAACCGCTTTCAGCATCCGCCGCCGTGCATGAACTGTAGCGCCGTGAACGAAATGTAGCGCCGACCTCCCGGTCCACGTCCGTTTCTTTTCAGCCCGCTCCCTTCATTTCGCGCATAAACTCCAGATGCGATTGCCCTGGCAACTACCGCTGCGGCAACAATCATCCGTTATGCGACCTCCAGCACCGCATTGGCCCAGGCAACAGCTTCCGTGTGGCAGCGCGTGATCTCGTCGCGGCGCGCGCCAATGGCGCGCACAAACTCGTCGCAACCGGCCCAGTCTCCGCCCTCGTGGCACATCAGCCAGCTCAACAGCATCCCTTCCGGATTGCCCCTGCCCAGCAGCGCATGGTTGGCTTCATCCCGCAATGGCAGCAGCCGAATCAAATCTTCCATCAGGATGCGCAGCATCGCCGGAAACAGACTCACCATGCCGATCAGATATTGTTCGGAGGGAAGCAATCCACACAGCCCCGCCGCCAGTTCGCAGAAGCGCGCCCGCACCAGCGCCATGCGCAGAATCTCCGCCGGTTGATCGGTATTGAAGTCGCTGGCAATGGCCAGCATCGCAATCCGCCGCGCCGTATCCTCGCCCAGCAGCATCAGTGCCGATTGCACCGATGTGACCTGCTGCCGCATCGCGCAGACCGGCGAGTTGACCAGCCGCAGCAGCCGGAAGGTCAGCGACGCATCCCGCATCACCAACTCGCTCAATCGCGGCAGATCCACTGGCCGCTGTTGCAGCACGTCCATGATCTCCAGATGCACCATGCGGTTGCCGGGAATTTTGTGGTTCCGCAGCGGCTCCGGGTGGCAGAAATAGTAGCCCTGGAAAAGCTCGAAGCCTTCCTTGCAGGCTTGCGTGTACTCCTCCTGCGTCTCCACATTCTGCGCAATCAGGTGAGTCGGCTTGCCCTTCAATTGGCGCAGCAACTCTTCCCGCGCGCTCCCCTTTTGGTGCAGAATATCTACCTTCACGTAGTCGGCCAGTTCGATCAGCGCCGCCGAGTTTGGCTTCCCCGTAAAATCGTCCAGAGCCAGCTTGAAACCAGCTGCTTTCAGCTTTCGGCAGGCCTCCAGCAGCTCCGGCGTTGGGTCCAGGCTCTCCAGCAGTTCCACTACCGTTGTATGCGGCGGCAAAACCTTCACCCAATCCTCGGTCACCGAGTCCACCGTGCACTCCACAAACGCAGGTAGCCCGCAAGCCAGCTTGTCCACCCCGAACTGCACCGTGTTGTCCAGCATCGTGCGCGACGCCAGCTCCGTCTCCGCGCGAAACGCCGGATCGCGTCCGTTCCAGAACAGCAACTCGTACCCATGCACCCTGCTGTGCTGATCCATGATCGGTTGACGCGCCACGTAGCGCAGCTCCGATGCCTGTTTCTGCTGCGCACTCTCAGGTAGACTCTCTGGCGCGTACTGAAGAAAGAAATCGCGTTCCTTTGCCGGTACTGCTTCTGTCGCCATGTAGACCTTCCCCCATGCTTATCGATTCCCCCGCTTCAAACGTGAATGCCTGCAAGAAATTCGGACAGTTATTCTGACCTCATGCAAAATTCCATCGGCGAAAGACAGCTTGGCAACAGCTCCTTGGCGCATCTTGCAAAATTACTTTGAGAATGCAGAAAGCGTCAGGGCACGACTTTAGTCGTGCCGCAAATACAACAAAACAAACGATGGGCTTCAGCCCCTGCCGATCTATCCCAACCCACACTGCTTGGATTCGGCCCTTTTTCCGCAGCCACTTCAGCCCCTGAGAAATGTTTTTCAACTCTTTTCGCTAGGGCCTGTTCACTCGTGCCGAAACTACTGATGAGTCTCTCCACCGGCATTGCCGACCCGCCGAGCATGAAACTCCATAAGCCCATGTCGCCGCCAACTTGCCAGCTCCGCGTAAGCAAACGGCATCTTGCACAATATTCTGCTGGCAACGCGCACAATGATGAGATGAGGAAAAACCATCTGGATTGCTGCATCCGCCCTGGAAGGGAACGGTCAGAAACGTGTACCCCCACCCCCTCCCCCTGTGGAAATCATCTTTCGCCCCCTGGAAAGTCTACTAACACACAATGATTCAATACTTTGTAAATATTACATAGTTACTGATCAGTAAACAGAGAGGCCCATTTTTGGCCGGTTTTGGCCCCAAAAAGGGCGATTTTGACCTCAAAATCGCCCTTTTTTGCCAAATTTCGAGCCTCAAAAACGCCGCTGTGCTGAGTCTATCTCCATGGAACTCCGCAAGAAGCTCCATCGCTTGCCGCAAATATTATGCCCTGTCCGAATGCACCCCCAAGCCCCTTTTGCACACAGACCCCCCGCCACCTGCCTTGACACCAATTCCCAATCGGCATACAGTCAGTAGCGTTACGGTTCCCCAGGGACACTACATCTGGGGCTAAGAGGGAAGCCGGTCGACTTTTTCCATGCCGGCGCTGCCCCCGCAACTGTGAGCGAAGAGCTGCAATCCTACCGCGTCACTGCCTCCCTTGCGGGGCGGGAAGACTGGATTGCCGCAGCGATCCGCAAGCCAGGAGACCTGCCGTGGCACAACGAAACGTCCACGGGCGGGGTGTACCGGTGTGGCGCTTGCAAGCCCTTTGGCCTCAGCCATTCCGCGCCCGCAATGCGTCCCATCCTCTCCGACCCGTCGAAAAAAGGGATCGCCAATGTCTGTCGCCTCTGTTCTTCCGCCCACTTCCGTCGTCAAACGCAGCGGCAACGTCGCGCCCTTCGATGGCCAAAAGATCTGCTCCGCCATCGAGCGCGCCGGCAAAGCCACGGGCGCATTCGATGCCGATGAAGCCCAGTTACTGACCATCCAGACCCTCAAGGTGCTCGCTCACCGCTTTCACGAGCGCGCGCCGCACATCGAGCAGGTGCAGGATGTGGTCGAGCAGGTGCTCATCAGCGCCAACCACTTCGCCACCGCCCGCGCCTATATCGTCTACCGCGAGCAGCGCACCCGCCTGCGCAGTGACCACCGCACTCTGGTCGATGTTGCCTCCTCCATGAACGAGTACCTGGAGCGCGCCGACTGGCGCGTCAATGCCAACGCCAATCAGGGCTACTCGCTGGGCGGACTCATCCTCAATGTCTCCGGCAAGGTCGTCGCCAATTACTGGCTTTCTCACGTCTATTCACCGGAGATTGGCCGCGCTCACCGCGAGGGCGACCTGCACATCCACGATCTGGATATGCTGGCAGGCTACTGTGCCGGGTGGTCATTGCGTACGCTCCTCATCGAGGGCCTCAACGGCGTTCCCGGCAAGGTCGAGGCCGGCCCCCCCAAGCATTTGTCCAGCGCCGTCGGCCAGATCGTCAACTTCCTTGGCACCCTGCAAAACGAGTGGGCTGGCGCACAGGCTTTCAGCTCCTTCGATACCTATCTCGCGCCCTTTATCCGCAAGGACAAACTCGATTACGCCGAGGTGCGCCAGTGCATTCAGGAACTGGTCTACAACCTCAACGTTCCCTCCCGCTGGGGCACACAAACCCCCTTCACCAACCTCACCTTTGACTGGACCTGCCCCGAGGATTTGCAAGCACAGATTCCGGTCATCGGCGGACAGACCATGCCCTTCACTTACGGCGACCTGCAAGCCGAGATGGATATGATCAACCGCGCCTATATCGAGGTCATGACCGCGGGCGACGCCAAGGGACGGGTCTTCACCTTCCCCATTCCGACTTATAACATTACCCCGGATTTTCCTTGGGAAAGTGAAAACGCAGAGCGTCTCTTTGAGATGACCGCAAAATACGGTCTTCCTTACTTTCAGAACTTTCTTAACTCCGAGTTAAAGCCGAATATGGTGCGTTCCATGTGTTGCCGCCTGCAACTCGATCTGACCGAACTGCTCAAACGCGGAAACGGCCTTTTCGGCAGCGCCGAGCAGACCGGTTCAGTGGGCGTAGTCACCATCAACTGCGCGCGTCTCGGCTACCTGCATCGCGGCGACGAGCAGGGCCTGTTTCAGCGCCTGGACGAGTTACTGGAAATCTCCCGCGCCAGCCTGGAAATCAAGCGTAAGATCATTCAGCGGCACATGAATAACGGCCTGTTCCCTTATACCAAACGCTATCTCGGCTCACTACGCAATTTCTTTTCTACTCTCGGCGTGAATGGCATCAATGAGATGATTCGTAACTTCACCAGCGGTGCCGACGATATTACCTCCGAGTACGGCCACGCCTTTGCGGTCCGTTTTCTCGATCATGTGCGCGCCCGCATCGTGAAGTTTCAGGAAGAAACCGGCCATATGTTCAACTTGGAAGCCACGCCCGCCGAAGGCACGACGTATCGTTTTGCCCGCGAGGATCGCAAGCGCTTTCCCGATATTCTTCAGGCCGGCTCCGGCGACGAGTCTTATTACACCAACTCCAGCCAGCTTCCCGCCGGATTCACCGACGACCCATTCGATGCGCTACTGCGTCAGGAAGAGTTACAACGAAAATATACCGGCGGCACCGTCCTGCATCTCTATATGGGCGAGCGCATCTCCTCCGCCACGGCCTGCAAAAAGCTGGTCCGCCGCGCCCTGGAAAACTTCCGCCTTCCCTATATCACTATTACTCCAACCTTCTCCATCTGCCCCCGGCATGGATATCTCAACGGAGAACATTCTTACTGCCCCAAGTGCGATGCGGAACTTATCGCGCGCAAACAGTTAGCCGCAAAACAGTAACAGGAAAGGATACTCCATGCAGACTGTCTCCGCCGTCCTCGACCGTGAAGCCGAAATTACCCTAACTCCAGAAGAACGCCAACCTTGTGAGATATGGACCCGCGTCATGGGCTATCACCGCCCGCTTTCATCCTTCAATCGCGGCAAACAGGGAGAATTCCACGAGCGCAACAGCTTCCGTGAACCCAATGCCTGATGTGACCGAACTGCGCGTAGGTGGACTAGCTCCACTGTCCACCTGCGACTGGCCGGGGGAGTTGGTCGCCACCGTATTCTGTCAGGGATGCGCTTGGGATTGCGCTTACTGTCATAACTCCCATCTGCGCCCTCACGATTCCAAGGATCAGATAACTTGGCAGTCGGTCCTGACCTTCCTTCAAAGTCGTCGTGGACTGCTTGATGCGGTCGTTTTTTCCGGCGGCGAACCTACGCTGCAACCGGCACTGCTTTCCGCCGTGGCATCAGTGCGCAACCTCGGTTTTCGCGTTGGTCTGCACACTGCAGGCATGGCTTCCGATGCACTGAGTCAGGTATTGCCGTTGATCGATTGGGTCGGCTTTGATGTGAAGGCACCGCTCGGCGAATATTCCCGCATCACGGGTGTGAGTCAAAGCGGCGCGAAGGCTCTGGCGAGCCTTCGCCTGTTACTGGAGAGTGGCGTCTCCTATGAGGTGCGCACCACCCTGCATCCCGCCCTGCTTACTGTTGCGCAGTTGATGGAACTACGCGACGAACTGCTCTCCAACGGCGTAACAAACTATGCTGTGCAGCATTTCCGTCCCACCGGCGCGCGCCTTGATCGCCTGCCGCTGGTCTCCGAGTTATCGCAACCGGACTTACCCGCGGATTTCTCCCATGGATTTCTCCATTTTCAAATCCGCTGAGGAACATCCACGACTTATGCGGTATAAGTCGTGGATGCTGTCCTGCCGCCGCGTCCTGTCCAGTTGGTATGGAAGAATTCTCCGCGCGGCTTGTCGATGCGCTCGTAAGTATGCGCGCCAAAGTAATCGCGCTGCGCCTGCAAAAGATTCGCCGGCAAGCGCCCAGTTCTGTACCCGTCAAAGAACGCCAGTGCCGTGGAGAAAGCCGGCGTGGGTACGCCCAGTTCCACCGCATGAACCAGCGCCTTCCGCCACGACGCCTGATACTGATTCAGCGCCCCGGAGAAGAAGCTATCGAGCAGCAGGTTCTCAATCTCGGGATTCTTGTCGAATGCCTCCTTGATCTTGCTGAGAAAACGACTGCGAATAATGCAGCCACCGCGCCACATCAGCGCAATGCCACCCATATTCAGATTCCACCCGTTCTCTTTTGCCGCCGCCTTCAGCAGCATATAACCCTGCGCGTAAGAAACCATCTTGGAGCAATACAGCGCGCGCCGCACATCCTCAATGAATGCCGAGCGATCAACTGCCAGCGTGGTTTCCTCCGGTCCTTGCAGAATCTTCGATGCAGCCATGCGCTCTTCCTTCAGCGCGGAAAGACAGCGAGCAAAGACTGACTCGCCAATCAGAGTGACAGGCTGGCCCAGATCGAGCGAACTGAAGACCGTCCACTTGCCCGTACCCTTTTGTCCCGCCGTATCCAGAATCTTGTCTACCAGCGGTTGCCCATCTTCATCTTTCAGCGCGAAGATGTGACTGGAGATTTCAATCAGATAACTGTCCAGCTCGCCCTTGTTCCAATCCGTGAAGACTTCGTGTAACTCATCGGCGCTCAATCCAAGCCCGCGCTGCAACAGATCGTATGCCTCGCAGATCAACTGCATATCGCCGTACTCGATGCCGTTGTGCACCATCTTCACATAGTGCCCCGCGCCGTTCTCGCCCACCCAGTCACAGCAGGGAGTTCCGTCTTCCACCTTGGCCGAAATCGCCTGAAAAATCTCTTTTACATGAGGCCAAGCCGCCGGATTTCCACCCGGCATGATCGATGGTCCGCGCCGCGCGCCCTCTTCACCACCAGAGACTCCCGTGCCAATAAACAGTATTCCTTTTGCTGCTAACTCCTGCGTCCTGCGATTCGAGTCGGTAAAGAGCGAGTTACCGCCGTCGATGATAATATCGCCCGCTTCCAGATGAGGAGTCACTTGCTCAATCATCTGGTCCACCGTGCCGCCGGCCTTCACCATCAGCATCACGCGGCGCGGCGTTTTCAGCAGGCTGGTGAGTTCAGAGATCGAATGCGATCCAACCACAGCCGTACCCTTAGCCTCGTTCGCCAAAAAGTCGTCCACCTTCGATACAGTACGGTTAAACACCGCCACCTTGTACCCATGGTCATTCATATTGAGGACCAGGTTCTGCCCCATCACCGCCAGACCGATCAGCCCGATATCACACGTTGCGCTTGTCATATTCCCTCCAGCCTCCGAGTTCATTGTATCTGCACACCCGCCTAAAGACGGCTCGCATGAGCCCACAACCCCAAGCCGGGATTAGCAATGAAGAATATCTCCTCGCCATCTACCTGATTCCAACCATGGCTCAATTGAGTCGGGTCATAGCGAGCAAGCAACTGATTCACATCTCCATAACTGAAGCCCGCGCCCTCGATCTCTTCTCGGGTCATCTGCCCTGGGCACCATCGAATCGTGAATCTGCCCTCCGACGATCCGTGAATCATGTGCGCGGCCGCGCTCAGATCGTTCGCTAACTCCGCATCCGCATGGACCACAGCCAGTGTTGCGGCCGTCCCGCGATAACCAAATTTGCGAATCAGCCGATCAATTCCCTTGTCCTCGCCAAACTCTTTCACGCCCGGAGCAAGTATGATCAGTTCCGCGCCATCCGCCAGCGCCATGCGGGTGCGATAGACCGCCTTGTTGCCGATCCAGGTACTGTGATATTCGCTCGGATCGAGATACACAACGGCCTTCTGAATCGGCTTCTCCACCATCTCGAAGTTGACCTTCCGACTTAGTTCCGCCGCAAGCTGAAAGCACTCCACATCGTCACCGATGAACAGACCCCGCACCGCTAATCCACCCTCAGCTCTGCGCCCCACAACCGTCTGCACATAAACAATCGGCAAGTGGTTCAGAAAATGATCGGAAGCATAATTGAAGACGTTGCGCACCGGATTCATCGCGCGCCCCATGATGCGCTCCATCCCATAGACCGCTCCCAGGTAGTGACTCCGATTGATCCCCTCGCATCCACCTGTGCCCACCAGAATATTCTTGTTGTAATTCGCCATTCCAATCACTTCGTGCGGAACAACCTGACCTATGGAGAGAATCAGATCGAAGTCACCGCGAGTAATAAGACGATTCACCTGCGCGGGCCAAGCATAACTCAGTTTCCCTTCGGACTGCTCGCGAATAAACTCCGCCGGTACCTCGCCCAGCGTCTCAACATCCGTGCGCCAGTCATGCACTCGAAACAAATTCAGCGGCATATCGCCGAACATATGCTGGATCTGATCGGAGCGCATCGCGCTATGAGTGCCCAGCGCCGGCAGTACGGCTTTCAACCGATCTCCGTAGTATTGCCAAGCAAAAGTCGTGAGTTCTCCCGCGCGTGAGTGCTCGCGACTTTGATCCGGTGGCACGGCAAGCACACTGGCGCGTTGACCGAGTTGCGTCAATGCCTGCGCCAGCAGTTCTTTCAACTCGCCGGAAGACAGATCAGTCTCGGTACTTCCAATTGCGCAATACAAGCTCATACAGGCAACTCAACCTTCTTCAATCCCGGAGCCAAAAGGCAAATAATTCCGAACGATATCAGGTAAGCACTGGCGGCCATCGCAAATAGCGTCGCATAACTATGCGTCAACTGAAGAATGTATCCGGTGTAATTCATCAGCAGCGCCCCACCTGCCGCTCCCGCCATTCCTCCAATGCCAGCGACCGATCCGACCGCGGTGCGCGGGAACATATCCGACGGAGTTGTCAGAAGATTCGCCGACCATCCCTGATGTGCCGCGGTCGCTGCGCAAAGCAACGCGATTGACATCCATTCCGAGTTGATGTAATTAATCAAAAATACTGGAACCACCAGCATTGCGAAGAACAGCATCGATGCCAGCCGCGCACTCACCGCCGAAAGACCCAGACGACAGAAGAGTGTTGGCAGCCAACCGCCGCCGATACTACCAATCGTCGATGCGCTATAGACGATAACCAGTGGCAAACCCAGATGATACAAATCCAAATGATACCTGTCACTGAAATATGATGGTAAATAAAACAGAAAGAACCACCAGACGGGGTCGGTGATTAACTTCGGAATCGCAAATGCCCAGGTTTGACGATGCCTCAGCAGTTTGGCCCATGGAATCCCCGGTCCCATCTGCTCGGCTGCCTCCTGGTAAATAAAGCGAAGTTCGGCTCCCGTCAAAGTCGGATGATTGGTTGGTTTCCGATACTTTTTAATCCAATAGATAATCCACAGCGCACTGAACATTCCAGTAGTCAGAAAACCCGCATGCCAACTGAAATGAATCGTAACCCAAGGAACAATCAATGCGGCAAGAACCGCCCCCAGAGTTGCGCCCGAGTTGAAGATGCCGGTAGCGAACGATCGTTCATTTTGCGGAAACCATTCAGAAACGGTCTTCACGGCGGCTGGAATGTTTCCCGATTCACCGATCCCAAGGCTGAACCGCGCGATACCAAACTCTACCATTGTGTTGGCCAGCGCATGTCCCATCGCCGACAAACTCCAGACAGCCATGATAACGACATAACCGACGCGCGTCCCCACTTTATCGACAAATCGCCCGGCAAACAGAAGTCCGAGCGTATACGCGATCATGAATATGCTAGTGATATGGCCATAACCAATTTCCGTCATTCCAATACTCTGCATGAGTGTTGGCTTCAGAATGGAGATCACCTGACGATCCATATAATTGATTGTGGTTGCGGCAAATAACATGGCGCAGATCGTCCATCGAACGCTGCCAATGCGCACATCCGGCGATAACTCGTCTTGTGCCTTATTGCGCAAAACTACTCCTTCCGGCATTTGCTCTCCTCACAACCGATATGCTTTCTTCGCCAACCTGTAAGCCAAATCGTGCGCCACTTCAAACGCCTCATCTTCCGCCAGGCGGTGCTCGGTGACAAGTTTCGCCAGGAAGGCGCAGTCCATGCGCCGCGCTACGTCATGCCGCGCCGGAATGGAAAGAAATGCACGCGTATCGTCATTGAAGCCAACTGTATTGTAGAAGCCAGCAGTCTCCGTTACCTGCTCGCGGAAACGCATCATTCCCTCTGGACTGTCATGAAACCACCAGGAAGGTCCGAGGCGCAGACACGGATAGTGCCCCGCAAGCGGAGCTAACTCACGGCTATAAGTCGACTCATCCAAGGTAAACAGAATGATGGTAAGATCCCGCTCATTGCCGAAGCGATCAAGCAACGGACGCAGCGCATCCACATAGTTTGTCGTATGCGGAATATCCGCGCCCACGTCGCGGCCAAAACGTTCAAATAACTTGTGATTATGGTTGCGGACACAGCCCGGATGAATCTGCATGACCAACCCGTCTTCAAGACTCATCCGGGCCATCTCCGTGAGCATTTGCGCTCGGAATAACTCGCAATCCGCCGCATCGGCGCCAACTTTCAGAACTTTCTGGAATAGCTTGTCCGCTTCCGCCTGGGACAAATCCGCAGTCTGCGCGGTTGGATGCCCATGATCTGTAGCCGTGCATCCCAGCGTTTTAAAGCGGGCGCGAGAAATTCTGAGCGCTGCCAAATATCCAGTCCACGAGGCAGTATCTTCCCCAGTCAGTGTCCCTAGTGTACAAATATTTTCGGCGAATCCTTCAAACTCTGGATCGACCACCGAATCAGGGCGAAACGTGGGCAGAATTCTTGCGTTCCAGTCGGAATCACGAATCGCCTGGTGATCGGCAAGTGAATCGAGCGGAGAGTCGGTCGTTGCCAATACTTCCAGGTTGAAGCGTTCGTAAAGTGCGCGCGGCAAAAACTCCGGCGTGCACAATTTTTCGCTGATCACATCGAAGTAATTGTCCGCTGTCTCGTCGCAAAGCCGCTGTTGCATTCCAAAGAGTTTTTGGAACGCGAAATCGAGCCACAGACGCGACGGAGTCCCGCGAAACAGATAATAATGGCTGGCAAAGATGCGCCACACCTTGCGCGCATCCTTCAACTCGGCCTGACCGATCTCAAGATCATCGAGTGAAACTCCCTGACTCAGGAGCATACGAAATACATAATGATCTGGCTGTACAAAAAGCTTTGATGGATCAGGAAACGGTTCGTTCTTCGCGAACCAGGCGGCCTGCGTATGGCCATGAGGACTGAGAATCGGCAAATCGCGCACTTGCGCGTAAAGCGCCCTGGCCACAGCGCGCGCACCCGCCTCAGCGGGAAAAAGACGGTCTTCGTGCATCAGCATAAATTCGAACCCATTTCCTGAAACATTCGGCTGTATCAGCGGCGGCTTCGATACCCCATACTGGTCGATTCGCCGCGCGAACAGGCAACACCCTCAATTCCTTCAGGCAAAGAACTTGCCACCAAAAATGCGCGCCTACATCATCATAATCCTTCGGGTCCCGAACTATATCCAAACCAGCCGCCCAAAATGCCACACTCTTGCCATAACTGCATCTTCACATCAAACCATACCTCAGCATGGTAGCCTGTCTTTTCAGTTTGGAGGAGAGCCTTTCCATGCATGCCAATCATCCTATTCATTTTAATCTTGTTGCCGCGGCCCATGCCGCCATGCTCGAGCATGGTTTCCAGCCCGAATTTCCCGTTGGTACCGATAAGGAACTGACCGCCATTCAGGCCCACCCCGCGCCACCGGCAGCCGACGGCCTCGAAGACCTCCGCGAGTTGCTCTGGTCCTCGATCGACAACGATACTTCGAAGGATTTGGACCAGATCGAGTGGGCCGAACAGCTTCCTGACAGTCGCATCCGGGTGCTGATTGGCGTTGCCGACGTGGATGCGCGTGTCAGCGAGGGTTCGGTGATCGACGGCCACGCGCGCAGCGAAACCACCTCGGTTTATACCGGCGTAAGGGTCTTCCCCATGCTCCCCGCCGAACTTTCCGAGGGAATTACTTCTCTGAATGAGAATCAGGATCGCGCGGCGCTGGTGATTGAATATTGCGTGGATGCGGCAGGCACCTTCTCCGACGGCAAGGCCTACCGCGCGCTGGTGCGCAATCGCGCTCAGTTGGCCTACAACAGCGTGGGCGCATGGCTGGAAGGCACGGCCCCGGCGCCTCCCAAAGTTACCTCCAACATCGAATTGGCCGCACAGTTGAAGTTGCAGGACGCTGCGGCGCGGCGCATGTTGGGTGGACGATTCCAGCACGGCGCGCTCGATCTGGAGACCATTGAGACCCGTCCGGTGATGCTGGCCGATCAGGCGGTTGAAATCGCGCGGCAGCACAAGAACCGCGCCACCTCGCTGATTGAAGAGTTTATGGTGGCCGCCAACAGCGTGATCGCCAAGACCTTCGAAGACGCGCACGTCGCCTCCATCCGGCGCATTGTGCGGACGCCCAAGCGCTGGGAGCGCATTGTTGATTTGGCCGAGGGGTTGGGCACAACTCTGCCCGCGCAGCCGGACTCGAAGGCGCTGAATGATTTCCTGCTAGCGCAGAAGCAGAAAGATCCCGACCACTTCCCCGACCTTTCGCTTGGCGTGGTCAAGCTGATGGGGCCGGGCGAGTACGTGCTGGTCAAGCCCAACGAGCCATCTCCGGGGCACTTCGGGCTGGCCGTGCAGGACTATACGCACTCGACCGCGCCCAACCGCCGCTTTCCCGATGTGGTCACGCAACGCCTGCTGAAGGCCTGGCTGGCCAAGGCACCACAGCCGTATTCTGAGGCCGACTTAGGCTCGATCGCGGTACGCTGTACGCTGATGGAAGACGGCGCGCGCAAGGTCGAGCGAGAGATGCAGAAGCGCATCGCTGCTGTTGTTTTGCAGCCGCACATTGGCCAGAGTTATCGCGCCATCGTCACCGGCGTGAACCAATACGGCGTCTTCGTGCGCACCCTCGATCCCCATGTTGAAGGCAAGCTGGTTCGCGGCGAAAAGGGCCTCGACGTGGGCGACAGAGTTACAGTGAAGCTGGTCTCCACCGATCCTGAGCGTGGTTTCGTCGACTTCGCCGTTTGAGGATCAGGCCTTCATTTTCGATCGGTACTTGGCCGCATCAAGCCTCTACCGCATCGCAATGGCGCGAACAAGTTTCTGCCCCCAGCAGTCAGCCAGATAACGGCAGTTGAAAGCAGTCATTTCCTGGATAGGTCCCGGGGGGGTCTATACTTTCGGGATAATGGACTAGGGGGCAGAGGTCGATGGATAGGGCAGCAAGCCGCGATATGGAGACAGAGGAGTTTCGTCGGTATGGGCGGGAGACTCTGGAGTGGGTGGCGGAATACTTTGATGATCCGCGCAGGTACCCGGTACTGGCGCGGTGCGCGGCGGGCGAGCTGCGGGGGCTTTTACCGGAGCAGGGTCCGCTGCGGGGGGAGCCGATGGAGGCGATCCTGGCGGACTTCCGCGAGCTGATTGTGCCTCGGCTCACGCACTGGAATCATCCGCATTTTCACGGGTACTTCTCGATCTCCGGCTCCGCGCCGGGCGTTCTGGGAGAGTTGCTGACGGCCGCATTGGACGTGAACGCAATGCTGTGGAAGAGTTCGCCGGCTGCGACGGAGCTGGAGCAGGTGACGGTGGCCTGGGTTCTGGACTGGCTGGGACTGCCGAAGTGGTTTGGGATGATTGTGGACTCTGCGTCCAGCGCGGTGGCACAGGCGATGGTGGCTGCGCGGCAGTGGAAGGAGCCGGAGAGCCGCGCGGAGGGTCCGTCGGGACGGCTGGTGGCCTACGTCTCCGAGCATACCCACTCGTCCGTGGAGAAGGCTGCGATTGCGGCCGGGATTGGGCAGCGCAATGTGCGGCGGATCGGAACGGATGAGGGCTTCCGGATGCGGCCCGAACTGCTGGAGGCTGCGATTCTGGCGGATCAGGCTGCGGGGCTGAAGCCGTTCTTTGCGGCGGCAACGGTGGGAACGACCTCGACCACGGCAGTGGACCCTGTGGACGCGATTGCGGATCTTTGCCAGAAGTATGGACTGTGGCTGCACGTGGACGGAGCGTACGGAGGCTCGTTCGGCCTTTTGCCGGAGCGCGCGGAGTTGCTGAAGGGCGTGGAGCGTGCGGACTCGTTTGTGGTGAATCCGCACAAGATGCTGATGGTGCCGCTGGATTGCAGCTTGTTCTATACGGCGCATCCGGAGGTGCTGCGGGCGGCGTATTCGCTGGAGGCCGAGTACCTGAAGACGGATGCGGGCGATGCAGTGGACTTCATGGATTACGGGCTGGCGCTGGGCCGACGCTTCCGTGCGCTGAAGCTGTGGTTTGTGCTGCGCTACTTTGGACGCGACGGGCTGGCGGAGATTCTGCGGGGGAATCTGCGCATGGCGGCTTGGCTGGGCGAGCGAGTGGAAGAGTCTGCGCGCTTCGAGCTGGTGACGCCAGCGACGTTAGGCTTGGTCTGCTTCCGGCTGCGCGCAGGGGACGCGGCGACGCGGGCTCTGATGCAGCGGATCAACGGGACAGGAAGGCATTTTGTCTCGCATACGGTGCTGAACGGGCAGTTTGCGATCCGCGTGGCGATTGGAAATATTCGGACGGAGCAAAGGGACGTGGAAGAGCTGTGGACGGTCCTCTGCGATGGCGCCAGCGGCCTTCCGTCGCAAGGGGCGAATGCTTGAGGCGAGTCCCTTACAGAGTTCCATAGCGACTGACTCTGCACCGCGTTTTAGGCCCGCAAATCTGGCAGAAAAAGGGCGATTTTGAGGCTAAAATCGCTATTTTTGGGGTCAAAAAGGGCCAAAAAAGGGCCTCTCTGTTTACTGTTCAGTAACTATGTAATATTTACAAGTGGTTGATTCCTTGGGTATTAGATGGATTTTTAGGGGGCGTAAGATGATTTCCACAGGGGGAGGGGGTGGGGGTACGTTCAAATCCGGGTCGGATTGGGTCGTTCTGAGGGATTTCCCTCATCTCTTTATTGTGCGCGTTGCATCGAGAATCGTGCGCAAAAAGTCGTCAATATATTTCGGGGATGGTTTTTTGCAGGAGGCTCCTGAGGGGGATTTCGGTGGGAGGGATTTGCTGGGCGGATTGGGCTCGGAGGTTTCCCATGTGCCCAAAAGCGAGGCACCTGGGGCACCCGGCAGCTTCCCGGAGACTGCGGCGTTTTCCAATCCTAATCCGGCCTTTGGCGAATAAACAGAGCAGAATGAGCGCATTGGTCTGTTGACGCCAGCCGACTTTACCGCCGCGAGGAATTGGCGAAACCTTGCCGAGCAGTTTAGCCTTGCATGTCTTGTGTTAGTCGCCTAAAATCACCGACAATCCTTGAACCTGTCCGAATGGAGACTTATGGAAAAACCTTGGGATAACTGGATACCCGGTGTGTTGACAAAAAAGCAAATGGAATGCCTCGTAACTGAAGGTCATCTAAATGCATCGGATATCGGCGAGGCATCTATCGACCTTACATTAACCAATGAGGCATATAGGATGTTGCAGGGGTCAGTGAAGCCAGCAAGCAACGAGCCATATAGTGTGACGTTGAGAAATACTACTTTAGCAGAAATTGTCAAATTCGGCGAAGATGATGTCCTTACTTTGGATCGCCAAAACACTTATGTATTCAAGCTGGCAGAGAGGCTTTATCCAGAGTTATCAAATATAGGTATTTATGGGCAGGCAACGGCGAAGAGTTCTGTAGGGCGTGTCGATGTTCTCGCTCGATTGATTGTAGATGGAATGGATCAATATGAAAGTTTCAGCGCCGAGTCGCTGAAAAGTCGATCGGGAGATATGTATCTGGAGGTCACGCCTTATACATTTCGTGTAAATGTCAAGATTGGGAAATCCCTTTCACAATTGAGGCTCTTTTACGGAGAACCCAAGAGTGTGGAAGTATCCGGGAAGGCAATTTGCTGTACAGTCTTCAAAGGATCAACCGCTAGCGATGCAAGCTTGTCGGTAGATCTCGAAAATACAACAATTTATGGTGCTCAGGCGGCGGCATTTTGTGCGGTGAAGAATTCCAACGATGAACCGATAGACCTTTGGAGTGAAAAAGGGAAAGTCCAAGCTGATCCTCGTAAGTATTGGGAACTGGTAAAAGCTGATCGTAAGGGAAGGCTTACAATTAAAAATGATCGGTTCTACATCTTACGGTCGAAGGAAAAGATTCGGGTTCCGGAAGGAATCGCAATCTACTGCCGAGCCAGCGACGAGACGATTGGAGAGATGCGAATTCACTATGCCGGATTCGTGCATCCATGGTTCGGTGTCCGCGATGATGAGGAGAAGGGAACCCCACTGATCTTTGAAGTCAGAGGGCATCAGGTCGATGTCAGCTTGCGTCACGGAGAGCGACTTGCAAATTTAACGCTTTATCGAATGTCAGAAAATGCCGGATCAGATAAGTCGCCTTACGGAAAACAAACACTGAAACTTTCAAGTTTCTTTTCAGAATGGCCTGAAAATACAGGATCGGATGAGGAAAATGGCACAGACGAAACTACGAAAAAGCCCGCTCAAGGGTGATCTATGCGAACTGCTGTTCCCGCCGACGCCTAGCTTTCGGTTCGTCGAGCTTGGAGCTTTTCATGCCCAGAAACAAACGGATGAACTGAAAACGCTTGAACGTCTACTCGTAGCTAATGACGAGATGTATCCGGGGATCGGGAGCTGGTACCAGGATAAGGTGATACCCGGACTGAAGAATTCTGAGCGAGTTGCATACGTCGCATTCGAAGATGATACTCCCATAGCATCTGCTGTCCTCAAGCGGGGAGATCATGCGAAAATTTGCCATTTGAGAATTCATGAGAATTTCCGGGATCTCGATCTGGGGCAGATGTTCTTTTCTCAGATGACACTAGAAGTTAGGCATACCGCGAAGGAGATTCATTTCACACTTCCCGAAGGCCTGTGGAGTGAAAAGGCAGAGTTCTTCAAGTCTTTTGGCTTTTCAAAGGCTGTCATGGCATCCCGTCAATATCGTCATGGGCAAGCCGAATTTGCTTGTAGTGCTCCAGTGTCCCTCGTCTGGTCCAAGGTGGTGGAGAAATTGCCACATCTGGCGGACAAATTTTCCCCGGGTGGGTGCTCTCTTGCTAATAAGCTCGTCATGAGCATACACCCAGAGTATGCAGATCGAATCTTCAGCAGACGAAAGAAAGTGGAATTTAGGAAGAAGTTCTCCGTGAAATGGCGCGGGTGCAAGGCCGTTGTTTATGGCACCAAACCTCTTGGTGCCTTAATGGGCGAAGTAACCTTACGCAATGTCACTTACGGCACGCCTAATGACATCTGGGAAACATTCGGTGCGATGGGCGGATGCACACGCGAAGAATTCTCCGGGTACGCGGGGAATTCGGATGGTGTGTACGCCATTGAGTTATCCGATGTGACACCCTACGTTTCACCAATTGCACTCGCACAAGTCTCACTTTTAATAAACGAGGATCTGCGCCCTCCGCAATCATTCAGCAGCATCAAGATCAATTCCGATGGCCCTTGGGGGCGAGCAATATCAGTTGCTGGACTTTTGCAAGGCAAATTTTGTATTCGCTGATTGCCGTCTCGATATTACGCAGGCAGTCCAGATTGTATTGCAAGGTCAGGATCGCAACTGATTTGTCCTCACAGGACACCGATTACTCCCGACAAGTCGCCTTAGCGTCAGTTTTCCGGCTAGAAACAGACGTGGACCGGGAGGTCGGCGCTACAGGTTGATGCGCCGAG
>Ga0209415_10002191_pt1 | contig 36853 bp, 31 predicted proteins | sample PeaSoiSIISIP2007_FD_187696 | JGI IMG/M metagenome (GOLD analysis project Ga0209415, IMG submission 187696) | Peat soil microbial communities from Weissenstadt, Germany - SII-SIP-2007 (SPAdes) (version 2) | ecosystem: Environmental > Terrestrial > Soil > Wetlands > Peat | place: Germany... | reverse complement strand
TGCTTGTGACCGCCGTCTTTTGGACCGTTTTGTGGGGGCCCGCGGGCCTGATCCTGTCTACCCCACTGACGGTTTGTGTCGTGGTTCTGGGGCGCTATTTCCCGCAACTCTCTTTTCTCCATACCCTGCTGGGAGATCAGCCTGTCCTCGCGGCCGAAGCCCAGATCTACCAGCGGCTACTGGCGATGGATCAATTGGAAGCGCAGGCCATTGTCGGCGAGTTTCTTAAAGGAAGGCCCCTGGTGGAGTTGTACGACTCGGTGCTGATCCCGGCTTTGAGCATGGCCGAGCAGGACCGGCACAAAGGAGCGATTGACGCAGTGAGGGAAGAATTTCTTTTTCTCAGCATCAACGAAATGATCGCCGAATTTTCCGAGTATCAAGTGGCGGATCGCTCATCCATAGAAGGAGCGGCGGAACACGCGGGGAAAAATTCCACGCCTATACCGGAGGTCGCGGAGCATCCTGCTGGCAGAATACTCTGTTTTCCGGCACATGACAGGGCTGATGAGGTCACGGCCTCGATGCTGGCTCAGCTTCTGGAGCAAAAGGGGCTCGCGGCTCTGTCCTTTCCCATCGTGGGGGCCTCTCTCAACGAATTAATCGAATTGATCGACGCCGGAGGGAACGACGTGGTGTGCATCTCGGCGCTGCCGCCTTACGCGTTCGCGCCTGCGCTGTCCATGTACAAGCAGATCCGGGAACGGTTCCCAAACCTTAAGGTGGTGGTTTGCGTCTGGGGATTCAGCGGTGACGCCGACAAGGCCAAGGCCCGCTTCAGGGGAACCCAACCCGATCATCTGTCCACTAGCTTGGCGGAGGCTTTAGAGCATGTTCAGGAACTGGTGCGTCCCAAGCCGGAAGCGGCTCCTTTGGTCGCCTCACTAGTCCACGACTAAATTCTTGGCTGGTAGCGGTTTGCAGCTTCAGGAAGTGCAGTGCGGCGGCCGTTACTTGCGCAGGAAAACAAGCGTGATCGGCTCGCGCTCCGGTCTTACAACGCGGACCGTCATGGTGCCATCCGCGGCGAGTGTGTAGCTTTCGAGCGTGCTCGCGCCGGATTGTGTGGTCGTCACCATGAGGACGTTATGATCCCACCTGGTTTTGGTCTTGAGGTCTTTGCCGGTGTGAACGGTGGAGTTGTTTTGGCTGCCGGCGTGGTCATTGCCGGTGCTATCGCTATAGAAAGACGTCTCAGTGGCACCTTCATATACAAAGTTGCGGGAAACGACGACGATACCCTGCTGATCGTCGATCGTCACAGTGCCGGTTTGAACCACCGGCTGGCCTGCAAATTCGCTCCTGGCAGGCACCAGCGTCCAGGTGCCGTTCAGGGCGCTGTGGTTGCGCGCGAAGGCGAGGAACGCGAAGGCGAAAGTCGTCAAAACGACTCCGATAAGTGTTGAAGTTGAGTAGGGCTTCATGATTTTCCTTTGAGGCTGGAGGAGGAGTAGCCGCCGCACGCACCGGCGCGACGGCACATTTCCCCAACTCTCCGCTATTTTTTGCCTTTAGCGACGTTGCCACGTCCATCCCGCACTTCGTTTCCTTTGAAGTTCGAAGCGGAGACGCGCTTGGCCGGCTCGGGCTTCTCGCCAACTTGCGGCAGGGCGCCCTTGTAGCCGTGCTCCGGATGGAGACGGTTATTCACGTGGCCCTGAAAGCCGCTCGCGCCATGAAACCAGGGGCCGGCGCCAATGAAGACGTCCCCGGTAAACCATTCTGGACCGTAGTAACCAGAAGGGGCACAGCTATAAGGAGCGACATCATAGTAGCCATAGGGACATTCAGGAGCTACTCCGATGGCGACGCTGACTTGAGCCTTTGCTGTGGGGGTGGTAGCCGTGAAGCCGATTCCAGCAACAGCAGCTAACACGAGAAATGTTGATCCGCGCATAAATTCACCTCGCAACTGTTACAGCACCTCCACAGCCGCGATCCGCGAACGTGAGGAAATGCGGCAATCAGACGCTCTCGCTTAGGCTTGAAGGCTTGCGTTGCGCATCGGGATTGACCAATCGCAGTCATCTGACCGGATATGGTTACCTCCAGGGTTGTATCCCTCCTCAACCCCTGCTAAAAGTGGCGAATCACGACGGCCATGTGCGTGCCCCTGCTCAAGTAGCCGTGAGTCCGTTGCGGCCGAAGTAGCAGTGATGATCGGTCCGGACAAAACGGAGTCCTGGCTTCAGAAACGAAAAACAAGGGATGACTTTTATGAAAATGAATTTAAAACATTGCGTTTGGGTTCTGGCAATTGCCGGAGCCAGCACTGCCGCCGTCGCGGCGGACCGGGAAATCAAGGTTGGAGACAGGCTGGACGCTTCGGCCGACACGCTGGTGGACATGATGAGGGCATCCGATAAAGGGATCCCTCAGGATCTGATGGATAAGGCAAAATGCGTCGTGGTTATGCCGGGCATGAAGAAGGCCGGTTTCATCTTCGGCGCGGAAGAAGGCCGCGGGTTTGCGGTATGCCGCCGCGAAGGCAGCAGATCGGGCTGGAGCGCTCCGGCCGCGATGCGCTCCGAAGGCGGTAGCTTCGGTTTTCAGATTGGCGTTTCCGAGTCGGACGTCGTGTTGCTGGTGATGAATGACGGCGGAATGAGGCACCTGCTATCGGATAAGTTCACGGTCGGCGGAGACGCATCCGGCGCGGCGGGTCCAATTGGCCGCGACATAAGCGCCCGCACGGACGCCCAGTTGAACTCGGAAATTCTGTCCTATTCCCGTACGCACGGCTTGTTCGCGGGCATCTCGCTCGAAGGCGCGACGCTTCGTCCGGATGGGCCGACCAACCGTGAACTCTACGGACGTGACTCAACCAATCGCGAAATTCTGACCGGCGACTTCAAGACTCCGGAGTCCGCCATAAAGTTTGAAAAGGCGCTGCGTCGCGAATCGCCCCAACGCACCCAATAGAATGGCCCTGGCGCGGGGCTTCAGATGGACCTTGAGGCCCCGCCCAAAAATAAAATTAATGAGGTAAAGCGCGTGACTACGGCAGACACGATTACCGAGCTGAATGGATTGATCGGTACCTGCAAGGACGGTGAATTGGGTTACACCTCCGCGGCGGCGGACGTCCGAAACACCGAGCTCGAAAGCGTCTTCGCGAAGTACGCGAAACAGCGTGGCCAGTTCGCGCATGAGCTGCAAGCCGAAGTAGAGCGGTTGGGCGGCAGACCGGGGGATTCCGGAACAACCGGCGGGACATTGCTGCGGGGTTGGATGGATGTGAAATCCGCCTTGACCAGCGGTAGTGGAGCCGCGGTCATCGCCACCTGCGAGACCGGCGAGGAAGTTGCCGTGGCGGCTTTCGATTGGGTTGTAAATCTGGATATCTCCGGGCAAACCAGGTCCTTAGTCGAAAAACAGTGCAAGTCCATCAAGGAAGCTCTCGCGCGTCTGCAGCGGCTGAAAACGGAAAAGGCTGCAGGAGCCAAATTTCAGAAAAACGGCGAATAAACAACCCGCGATTAGAGCTTCTCAACGACGATGAAAGTGATGTCGTCGGTTTGCGGCATGCCCTGCGTGAATTCCTCAACGGCCTTCAACAACCTCTCCACCAGAACCTGACTTCCCCCAAGGGCCTCTTGCCGGACAAGATTCAACAGTCTCTTCTCTCCGAACATTTCTTCCTGCTGGTTTTGGGCTTCGGTCAATCCGTCGGAATACACCACCAGAACGTCTCCCTTCGAGAGATGGAGCGAGCTGGTTTGATAAGACGCGAAGGGGAACATCCCAAGGAAGTAGAGATCCGAGACCAGCTTTTCAATCTTTCCCGTGGCGGCGCGGAACAGATACGCCGGATTATGCCCCGCGTTGATGAATTGTCCGGCGCCGTCCGGCCTCAGCGAGAAGAGAAAAAGGGTCACGAACTGGGAAGGAAGAGATTTCTCGCAAAGGAGTTGGTTTACCCGGTTCAAGACTTCCTGCGGTTGAGTCCCAGAGCGGAATTCCATACTCAGAGCGCCCAGGACCATTGAACTTAGAAGGGCCGCGGGCATCCCTTTGCCGGATACGTCCGCCAGGACTCCCACCCATTCCCCAGAGCCGCGCTCTGGAACGCAATCGTACTCCTCGGTTGTGCGCGGTTGAGTGGGGAGCCGCTGAAAATCGTAGAAATCCCCCCCGACATAACGAGTAGGAGTGTTGAACGCATGGATACTGAAATTTTCGAACTGGGGGACGATGCGAGGGAGAAGGCTCTCTTGCGTTTTCTGAGCTAAGGCTAATTCCTCCTCGCTCTTCTTCTGCTCTTCGAGGGTCTTGCGGCGAATGATCTCGCGGCTTGCCTCCAGTTCCCGCACCGTCTCCTCCAGCGCTTGGCTGTGATTCTTCGATGCGAGGTGCAACAGACGCACTTCCAGAATATTGCGGACGCGCGCCCGGAGTTCGGCCAGATCGAACGGTTTGCTGACGAAATCTTTGGCGCCGGCCTCAAGCGCGCGCAACTTGTGGGCGGGCTGCGCGGTGATGACAAGGACGGGCAGGTAGTCGTCCGCTTCGATTGATTGCAGACCCTCCATGACCTGAAAACCGTCCATGCCCGGCATCTGAAGATCGAGCAGGATTAGGCCGTAATGGTTCCGCCGGTGAAGCTCGCAGACCTCGTTAGGATCCGTGGTGGAGTCGACGGAAGTATAGCCAGCGACGCGCAGCATGCCCTCCAGCAGCCGGATGTTGGCTTCCTTATCGTCAACGACGAGGATTTTGGCATTTAGAATATCGCTTGAGCTGACCATGACCTCGCCGATCGGTTATTTGCTCAGGAGGGTTTCCTGTGCCGCGAATTGCAGCGCCATTTCCAGCGTCTCCATAAACTCGTTTATCTTGATCGGCTTGGTGAGATACCGGAAGAATCCAGCTTGCAGACCCTTTTCGATGTCGCGAGGCATCGCATTTGCGCTGAGGGCAATCACGGGGATGTGCTCGGTTGCCGGATCTTCGCGAAGGATTTTGAGGGCTTCGATGCCACTGATGCCGGGAAGATTGATGTCCATGAGGATCACCTCCGGCTGGTGGGCGCGGGCAAGCTGGATGCCCAGATTTCCGTCTCTGGCACTCAGCAAGCGAATATCTGAGCGGCGTGCGACCAGCTGCTCGATCAACTTCAGATTCGCCGGGTTGTCCTCCACATAGAGCAGAGTGCGCAGGGGCGCGCCGTTCGCGACCTGCGCCTGAGCAATCGCGGCGGGTTGTGCCGTGTCCATTCCAAGTTGTGGTTCGGCGGCCGAGTTCAGTTCGAACCAGAACACGCTACCGAAACCGACGGTGCTCTCCACGCCGATCAGACCTCCCATTAGTTCAATCAGCCGCTTGCTCATCACAAGTCCAATCCCAGTGCCTTCCTCCGCGCTCCGTTCCTGTCCCAGGCGGTTGAAAGGCTGAAAGAGCTGCTGGAGCATCTCCGGAGACAACCCCGCGCCATTGTCTCTAACGCTGATGCGGGTGCGTTCGGGCGTACTCATGACGCAGTCCACGACGACCGTTCCATTAGCCTGGTTGTATTTAATCGCGTTGGAAAGAAGGTTAATGAGAACCTGCTTTAACCGGGTCCGATCGGCGTCGACATAGTAAGAGATGCCGGATTGGGGGAAGGTAATTGTGACGCCGCGTTTCTGCGCCTGCGGCTCAATCATAGCCTGGCACTCCAGCATCACATCGGCTAATGACGTCGGTTCTCTTGACAGCGCCAGCTTGCCCGATTCGATCTGTGCAAGATCCAGAATTTCGTTGATCAGATCCAACAGATACCAGCCGGCGTGGAGAATCTGGTCAATGCTCGCCGTCTGGGAAGGCGTTGGCTGGGGCGAGTCGGAGTTGATGAGCTGGGCGAAACCAAGGATCGCATTGAGCGGGGAGCGAAGCTCATGGCTCATGCTGGAAAGGAAGTCCGATTTCGCGAGGTTGGCCTTTTCCGCCGCGGCTCTGGCGCGTTCCAGTTCGACGTTATTTTCCTGGAGCGTGTGTTCAAAGCGCTTGCGCTCTGTGACGTCGCGCGCGGCGGCGAAAACGCCTTGCAGCTTGCGGTCGCGATCATGGAACGTGGTCGCGTTGTAGGAGACCACCGTCTCTTTGCCATCCCGCGCACGCGCGGTAAGCTCATAGTCGGTGACTTTGTTTCCGCTTAACACCCGCTTGATGCCCGCCTCAGCCCGATCCGGATCCGTGAAGTAGTTCTTGAACGGCGCGCCGATCAGCTCATCGCGGGTGCAGCCGGTGAGCGCCTCCGTCTGCTTGTTGACGTCGGTAATGATACCGGCCGGATCGGTTGCCATCAGTGCATCAATGTTAGATTCGATCAGAGAACGGGTGTAAAACTGCTGATCGCGCAGGCGCTGATCGAGCAGCTTCTGCTCGGCTTCCACCTGTTTGCGCGCGGTATTGTCGGTGCCGATCAACAGGTAGCCGATGATTCCGCCAACATCGTTGCGTAACGCCGTGACCGACACGACCGCCGGAAAGCGGCTTCCATCTTTGCGGATATAAGTCAACTCATAAATGTCTTCAATTCCGCGCGAGGCCTTGAAGACCAGCGCTTCGAATCCGGGGGTAATCGGGGTTGCCAGCTCGATGCTCAATGCCTTGGCGCGCGCGATCACTTCCTGCGGATCGGAGATATCGGCAGGCGTAATCTTATCCACCACCTCGATGGCGGCGTAGCCCAGCATGCGCTCCGCGCCGACATTGAATAGTTGGATGACGCCTTTCTCGTCGGTGGCGATGCTCGAGAAATTGGCGCTGTTAAGAATCGCGTTTTGCAGCGCTCCGGTCTTGAGCAGGGCCGCTTCGCGCCGTACCTCGGTGACGGCATCCCCCGTGACACCGGCATCTTCGAAAATCACAGAATCGTCGTGTTGCGTGGACATGTCCTCCCCTCCGCCGAAAAATACCCGACTACAAGGTTCTCGATCGGCTTCTATTCTTAGTGCACGAGTCACGCCGTCCGAGCTCAGTTGAACCAGTTTGAAAATGATTCGCTGCTGATGTTGCTCCTCGACTGTACAGTGACGATGGATGGTCATCTGCCCAGGGGCGGTCATGGACGATTGGGAGAATTGGCCGGTCCAGCAGTTGATAGAAGCTTGTAGGAGCGCCGGATTGCGATTCAGGTTGGGAGGTTGAAACTCGGTAGCAAGGCGACGCCAGTCGTGCTCGCCCTAAGACCCTACCAGTTCGCTATTCGAAAACCTTCTCCACCGGCACAATCTCGATATCCTCCGGCCGCACACCGATGTCGAAGGCCCCGACGATCTTGTCCTCGGCCAGAATCTCGGCTGGCTTGGGCGAGTTGTATTCGATCGTGGACGGACCGGCGCCCACGATCTGCCGCTTTAGATCCACGGCGTGGTCTGTGACCGCCACGATCTGCAAACGATCCGCCCGCAGGTGCTTCCGAATCGCCGTATTGACTTGATCGCGCGTGAGCTTGGCGAGCGCATCCTTGACATACGAGTTGTAGTTGGGGATGCCGTAATACAGGCTGTCGATGGCATACGCGAGCTCGGCGCGCTTGGTCTTGGTGAGCACGTTGACGAACTTGCTCAAGAATTCCTTGGTGCGGTCGAAGTCTTCCTGCGGGATGCCATCCTTGACCAGCTTGTTCAGCTCATAGACACCCAGCCGCAGCGTAAACGCCGCTTGCGGAGGCTCGGCCGGACGAATCCAAATCTGAAAGGCCTGGCTGCCGCGAGCAACATTGGGCGGAGGCTCCAGCAGATTCCCTCCGCGGGGGAAATACTCAATGTAGTCGTAGTCGCCGTAATTGATGCCGCGAATCTCACGGATGCGCTGAAACAGGCGTCCGCCGCTCTCGCGATGTTGCCCGAAATAGGATTGCATCACCAGCAGCGCGGGATAATCCGGATCGCCGCGCTTGACGTCGATGGGAAAACCGAGCGAATACGCAACGGAGCGAGTATTCTTTTCCACGATCAAAGCGTGGGTATGCTCTATCGCGCGCGGACGAATCGCCAGCGCGGGCGCCGAGTCATTCGCTGGCAGCGCGCCGAAATCCTTCTTGATGCGATCTAGAAACGCAGGGCTATAGCCGCCGGCGATGCCGAGAATCAAGTTCGATTGCGTATAGTGCTGTTTGTAGAACTGCTTCAGATCGTCGATGGTGATCTTCTGGAGCGCCGTTACCGATCCAACGCTGTAATGGCCGTAGGGAGTGCCATGGTACAGCTCGCTCAACAGCACTTCCTTGCCGAGCTCCTCATCATTGTTGCCGCGCATGCCGACGCGCAGCGAGTTGATGGCGCTGTCCTTCAGGCGCTTGAAATCGTCCTCGCGCCAACCCGGATCGAGCAGCATGGCGAGGAAAATCTTGTAGTAAGCCTCGAGGTTGTCCACGTGGGTCGCGCCGGAAAAGGTGGTCATCTCCATATCCACTTGGCTTCCGACGGAGGCGGCCATCGGGAAGAGTGCCTCGACAATCTGATTATGGGTCAGGTCCTTAGAGCCCCCGCCCGCGAGCATCTCCGCGGTAAGGCGCGCAAGACCGGGCTTGTCGTCGGGATCGCGAGCCGCACCAGTGGTGAACACCAGGCGCAACGTGACTACGGGTGAGTTACCGGGAAGCGCAACGATTCGCATTTGTGAGGCTCGTGTTTGAGCAAAGGCGCACAGGCTCAGGGTGAGCGCCAGGAGCAACCATCTCATTTGGCCGCTCCCGCTGGCGCGGCGCCGGTAAGACTGACGATCGTGCGCCCGCTCTCGATCAAATACTTCCGCGCCATCTCCCGCAGGTCTTCCGGCGTAAGCTGTCCATACTGGACGTACAACTTGTCGATGGTGTCGGGAGTGCGGCGCAGGGCAACGTATTCGGCCACGGTCTGCGCGACGCTCTCGCTATTGTCCAGCCGCAATGTGAACCCATAGCGCTCGCGCTTCTTGACGGCTTCCAGCTTGTCGGCAGGAACCAACTCGTCCTGAAAACGCTTCACCGCACTCAGGATTTCTTCGCGCATCGCCGGAAGATCTTCAACGTGTTTGAGACGCGCGCGGATCGTGAACAGATCCGGGTCGACGCTGGAGGGTGAGTTAGCGCTGAGGCTATCAAGCTTCTGCTCGCGGACCACCAGCTTCTGATATAGCTCTGAATTCTGGCCGAAGACCAGAGTCGAGAACGCATCCAGCGCCGCCGTATCCTTGGCCGTATCGGTATAAGCGGGTCCCTTGTATGCGATCGTCAACAGAGGCAGAGTGGGCGACGGCCAATCGACATGAGCCTCGCGCGGGCCCTGCTGCTTGGGCTCGACGGGGATATCGGCGTGATAGCTCCCGCGCGGCCAATTGCCGAAGGATTTGTCCACCAGCGTGCGCGCCTGCTTCGCGTCCACGTCCCCGGTCAGAATGATCGTTGTGTACTCCGGCCTGTAGTAGCGGTCGAAAAACTTGATGCTGTAGTCGTACTGGCTGGGCATGTCCTGGACATCCTTCAGGAAGCCCATCGTCGTGTGCTTATAAGTGTGCCGGTCGAAGGCCGTGTCCGCCAGCACTTCTTCGAGCTTCTGCCCAGGATTCGCGCTGTTCTTGTTGTACTCGCCTAGCACCGCGCCGGTTTCAGTTTTGAAAGCCTCCAGCGAATACTTGAGATTTTCGAACCGGTCCGCTTCCATGGCCAGAATGGTGGGCAAGTCTTCCTTGGAAAAGGTCGTGTGAAACACGGTCACATCGGAGGCGGTGAAGGCGTTCGACGCGGCGCCGGCGCGCTTGAGGATTTCATTGTATTTCTCGGGCGGATACTTGTCGGTGCCGCGGAACATCATGTGCTCGAACAGGTGCGCGAAACCGGTCTTGCCGGCTTCCACTTCATTGCGCGACCCGGCTTGCACCACGATGAACACCGAGACCAGATTCGGCGAGTCGGTGGGAATGGTGACCAAGCGGAGCCCGTTGGGCAGATCCTCCTGGGTGAAGGAGAACGGGAAGGTCTTCGGTGCATCGGCGGCGGAAGCCAGAAGGACCGCGCACAACAAAAGCGGAAGCAGTCGGATCATGCCCTGAGAATAGCAAGTGGGGCAGGTCTGTGACCTGCCGTCCCATCCCTCCGCACGGTGGCAGACGGCAGGTCGCAGACCTGCCCACAGGACCTTTCACCCATCCCGCAGAATCTCCCGCGCCGCGTTGTGCCCCGGAGCGCCCATGACGCCTCCACCGGGATGCGCGCCGGATCCGCATAAATACAGGCCTCGCACGGGCGTGCGATAACGGGCCCAGCCGGCCAAGGGCCGCAGCACGAACATCTGGTCCAGCGCCATCTCCCCATGAAAAATATTGCCCCCGGTGATGCCAAACCGGCGCTCCAGATCAAGCGGCGTCAGCGTCTGCTTGTGCTCGATGATGGAGCGAATGTTCGGACAATATTCCTCGATCACATCGAGAATGCGCTCGGTGTAGCGCGTGCGCTCGCGATCCCAATCGGAATCCTTCAGCGTGTAAGGAGCGTATTGCAGAAAGATCCCCATGATGTGGCGGCCTTCGGGAGCCAGCGTCGGGTCGTACATGGTCGGAATGGTCATCTCGATCAGCGGCGATTGCGATGGGCGGCCGTACTTGGCGTCGTCCCAGGCGCGCTCGATGTATTCGACGCTGGGGCAGATGTGCATGGTCGCGCGATGCTGGGGGCTGGGCGAATCGCCCGGCAGTGCTTTGAAATTTGGCAAGCCATTCAACGCCAGGTTCATCTTGAGCGACGTTCCTTCGCTGCGAAATTTGCGAATGCCGTCGAGGAACTCATCCGGCAGATCGCCCGAGTCCATCAATTCGAGAAATGTCTTTCGAGGATCGAGATTGCTGGCGACGACCGGCGCGAGAATCTCCTCACCATCGGCAAGCGCCACGCCGTGGGCACGCCCGTCACGTACGAGGATTTTGCTCACCACCGCGTTGGTGCGAACAACCGCGCCGTGGCTGCGCGCCGAATCGGCGATGGCGTTCGAGACCGATCCCATTCCGCCGCGCACGAAGCCCCACAGGCCGCGATGGCCGTTCACGCCGCCCATACAGTGATGCAGCAAGATGTACGCGGTGCCGGGCGAGCGGGGACCGCCGTTCGCGCCGATGACGCCGTCGGTGGCGAGCGTGACTTTCACCTGCTCCGACTCGAACCATTCATCGAGAAATTCCGCAGCGCTTTGCGTGAAAATCTTGACCAGTCCGACGATCTCAGCCTTCGAAAGGCCCCGCAGGCGGCCCATCAGTTTCAGATACTCGATGAAATCGCCGATTCCCGCGGGCGGGAAGTTCGGAGGAGTGGTGAGCAGCAAAGACTCGGCGACCTGCGCCAGGCGCTCCAGGTGATCTTCGTATTTGGGATACGCTTCGGCGTCGCGCGCGGAAAACTTGGCGATCTCGGCGAGAGTACGCTTGCGATCCTGCCACATGAAGAAATAGCGGCCGTCGGGGAACGGCGAAAAAAATGCCGGGTCCTTGGCGTCGACACGGTAGCCGAAGCGGGCCAGCTCCAGATCGCGGACGACCTTCTCTTGCAGCAAGCTCGCAAGATAGGATGCAGTGGAGACGCGGTAGCCCGGCCATACCTCTTCGGTGACCGCGCAGCCGCCCACCAGCTCGCGAGCTTCCAGCACCAGAACCTTGCGTCCAGCGCGAGCCAGATAAGCAGCCGTCACCAGGCCGTTATGCCCGCCTCCGGCAATGATGGCGTCGAAGGTCACGGGCATGTGATCGGCGCCATCGTCACTGCGTGGTAATTGTCATGCTGCGAAATTTCTGCCCCGGCGTGGCAGCCCTGGCGCTCCAGCATCTGGGGCGGCGTCAACGGCTCATGCCAGGAGGAATTGGTCCAGGCCACCCAGAAGTAGGGCCCTTTCGCTTGGCTGACGCTGTCGGCTTTCACGGAATCGAAGCGCGCGGCCTTTATCGCGAGTTCCGCCGCGTCGTTTCGTGCGCTGAGGCGAGGCCCCAGCGGCCCTCCCCGGCCGGTCTTCAGACAGTCGAGATAGAACCCGATCGGGTAGTGCAGGTACGGGTCGATTGCGTAGATGGGAATCCGTGGCGCGGAGGTGTGTTCCGCATCCAGCATGGCGAGCGTCAGCACATCCCACGGAAGCTTCCGATTGTCGGTCGCGTGAAACGCCGCTGCGTACATGCCCCAGATTCCGGCCGCGGCCATCACAGCTAAAGAAACCAGCCGAGGCATCCGGCACACCGCGTCGGCGAACAGCAGGAAGAACGGCCAAATCGCGAACAGCAAGTGGCGATGTCCCCAAATGGATTGCGGAAGCCATTGCGATATGGCGAACGCGATCGGCGCGGGCGCGATCCACAGCAACATCAGCCAATGCACACGCGGCTCATCATAGCGGCGATAGCACAGCACGAAGACGATCAATACAGCCACAACCAGGTTGGTGGAATTTACATTCCAGTGAAGCTCCGCGAAGCCTGTGAGATCCACCCAGAACCAGTTCAACTCTCCGAATGCCGGCCGCGAAATCCAACCCAGATTCTGTCCCAGTCCGCGCGCGTGCAGCACTTTTCCGGCATACCAAGCCCAGGGCGCGAATAGAATTACAACCGGCAGGGTCGCGACCAGGAATGCGACCGCGTTCTTTATCGGCGCCTTCCACAGGAGATAAACAAATTCCAGAAGTACAACGCACCATCCGTAATATTGCGTGTAGCCGAGGAACAAATTCACCCCGCTGAGAATGACCAGATTCCGAAGCGAAGCTCGGTCGAGATACCGTTCAAAGCGCCAGGCCGAAAGCAGGGCCGCCAGCATCAGCAGGCAGTACATCCGCAGATGCTGCGAATAATACATGGCGTAGGGATGCACGGCGACAATCGCGATCGCCAGATTGCGCGCAGCCGGAGAGATCTTCAAATCGCGGCACAGCGCGAATACCGGGAATAGGCATAGCACCGACGCCGTCACCGGAAACAGCCGCAGCCAAAAAAGCGATTCCCCGCCGACACCGATCCACAGCTTCAAAAGAACATAGAGCAGCGGCGGATGGATGGCGTCCTGCACCGCCGAGGTGAATAGATCGCGCCAGCTATCACGCGCCAATTGGACACTGAAAATTTCATCGCCGTCGAGCGCGAAGTCGGTGATACGCCAGAGCCGCATTCCCACGAACAGCGCCACTACTGCGATTGTGGCGAACGTCGCGGGCGAAATCCTGGGGGCCGGCCGCGCCGGAGCCCTGGTTAGCGGTGCTGTCGCGGCGCTCATTAGCCGGAAAGATCCTTCACGGCCCACGATAGCAAATAGTGGCACAGGCTTCAGCCTGTGAATAAGCTTCAGAACATCAGCTTCAACCCAAACTGGATCTGCCGCGGCGGATACGTCGTGGTGATGGTTCCGAAGGATCCGCTGGTGCTGACGTTACCCGGGTTACCAAAGTTGGTGTGATTTAAGACGTTGAAAAACTCGCTGCGGAACTGGATCCTGATTTTCTCGCGGATGAAAAAGTTCTTATCGACGCCCAGGTCCCATTGCTCCAGACCCGGCGCCCGGAAGGCGTTGCGTCCCAAGTCGCCGAACGGGGCGCTGGCCGGCGGCGTCGTAAACGTGTAGCCGGCGAAATAAGTGAGCAGGCTCTGTGCCGTGCTCTGGCTGGCGGCGCTGCCCGTGACGTTCGGCCGCAGCAGCGCTACGCCTCGATAATCGGCATTTTGGGCGATGCCGGTGACGTCATTGGCTGCCGACGGATTGTAGTTGATGCTGACCGGCAATCCCGTGTTGGCTGTGTTGATCGTGTTCAGCTCCCACCCTCCCGCGATTGCGTCAAGCACCGGATTCAGGTGCGATCCGAATTGCCGGCCCCTTCCGAACGGAAGATCGTAAACCAGGCTGGTGACGTTGAGCAGCTTGACATCGAAATCTGTCGGGCCGAACTCGTTGTGGAGATCGTGGATGTTCTCCGGATTCGCTGCCTGGTAAGTATTGAGGGCTTCCAACACCTGTTCAGAGTCACCCATCGCGTGGGACCAAGTGAAGGAGTTGAGGAAATACAGACCATGGCCGAAGCGGTGCTCGAAGCGAACCGACAAACCGTTGTAGTTGTTGTTGCCCGCCGGATCCACCCAGGTAATCGGACCGAAGCTGGGATCCGGCACCCGCGCCTGGACATTCAGTGTCTGCCCCGGAAGGTTCGGATTGGCCTGATTCCAATCGCCGATGATCGGCAGTCGTACGCTGTGATTGCCGTTGTAGGCTACTTCAAGCACGGTGTTCCGGTCGATCTCCCGCTGAATCGAAAATACCCAGGATTGGATCATCGGCCAAGTCGTATTCGCTGGAATATACAGGTTATTGGAGGTCACCGGGTTGAAATTACTGGCGATGCCGGTCGTGAATGCGTTTTGCGTCGTGAGAAATGAGGGACTTAATGGGTTGCTCGGTTGACTGATACTTCCGAAGATAGCGAAAGGACCGTTGATCAACTCCGAAGGGCTCCCCATCCGGTTGAAGAAATCATAGCTAATTCCATAACCCGCGCGAATCACCGTTTTCGGCATGACGCTGTAAGCCAAACCGATCCGCGGGCCGAAATCCTTGTAATCCGGATTCACCAGAGCGCGATCGTAGATTCCGCCGTTGGTGGCGAGCACCAGACTATTGGTGGCGGGATTGAAATTCGACCAGTGGTTGTCACGCTCCCACGCCGGTGTTGCATATTCCCAACGCAGTCCCACGTTTACAGTTAGCTTGGAATTCACGCGCCAGTCGTCCTGGGCGTACATTGAGTTGAGATGCTGCCTGACGTTGGTTACGAAGTCGGTACCCAGTGCAATTGCGCTGGGCAGACCGAAATAGAAATCCGCGAGATCGTAAGCGTTCGTGCAGTTCGCTGCAGTTGACGTGCAGTTGACCGCCCCCGCCGCCGGGGTGCTGTAGCCGCCGCTGTACGTGAGTTGGCCGTAAAGCGGATTGACGTCCAGCACTTCGGTGCGAATCGCCAGAAACTCGTACCCGACCTTTAGGGTATGGCGTCCCATCACCGTGGAATAGTTCAGCTTCGGACTAAACGACGTCGGATTCTGGAACTGCGGGGTGGTCGACGTGCGGCCGACCGTGGGGCTGTAGAAGCTGCCGATCACCTGGCTGGGGAAGCCACCCTCAAGTGCGGAGGGAAGGCCCTTGATTCCGAACTCTTGCGCGATGTTGGGGCCGCCCAGATAAGGCGGCACCTTGCCGCCCAGGGCGTGATCGAAGCCGAAGCGCACCTCAAATAAGGACCTGGGCGTCACGGTCCAGGTGTAGCCCGCGGCGGCCTGCTGCTGAATCGAATGGATGAAACCGTTTCCGTCCCCACCCGATGGCCCCGGATCGCCGGGTCCAAAGTATTGAATATCTTTCTTCTGGCTGAAGCGCAGGAACGACGTCATCTTCGCATTGATGTCGTAGTCGAGTTTGGCATCGTACTTATCGCTGTAATCCCGGATCGGAATGGTTTCTTCCAGATTGTTCCCCACCAGGCCGGGCGTCGTCGCCGGGGCCAAACCGCCCAATGCGGCCAGCGCGAAGGGCGTAATCTGCCCGAGAGGGATCTGAGTGTTGGCGGGATAGACCGCGCCGGTCAGGGGATTCTCCACTGTCGCCGGCAGCATGCCCGTCCGCTCCGCTGCATCCGGAAGCGTGACGAGGTTGACATATCCCTGCAATTGCCGGTAGCCTTCATAGTCGCCAAAGAAGAACAGCTTGTTCTTGATAATCGGCCCGCCGATGGTCACGCCGAACTGGTTGCGATGCAGGGTCGGCTTTTGAAACGTCGCCGGCCTTAGGCCGAACTGGTAACCGATGGCGTTTAGGTCGGTGTTGCGCAGGAATTCGTACAAAGTGCCGTGGAACTCATTGGTGCCGGACCGCAGCGCGGCAGTCACCACTGCGCCGCCCACGCGTCCATACTCGGCGCTGAAGTTACTGGTGATGACTTTGAACTCCTGCAGGGCGTCCGGAGAAGGTTGCACCACCTGGCTTGAATAGCCCTGATTGCTGGTTCCGTAGGAGTTGTTGTCCATGCCGTCCAACTGGAAGTTGTTAACGGTATCACGCATGCCGTTTACGTTGATGGCGCCCTCGCGGGGCGTAGCGGTTGGCCCGAAAGCGAGCGCCTGGGGAGAGACATGAACGTTGGTGGCAAGCAAAGCCAGGTTCGTGTAATCGCGCCCGTTCAGCGGGAGCTCTACGATCGCCTCGCTATTGATAACTTGGCTATGATCGCTGGTATCGGTATCGAGCACCTCCGCCGCGCCGACAACCGTAACCGACTCGGTCACTTGGCCCAGTTGCAGCTTGACGTCTACGCGCTGCCGGGCGGTGACGTCGACTTTGACGTCCGCCGTGGTGAATTTCGAAAAACCCGCATGCTCGACGGTGATCGTGTAGGTCCCGACCTTCACATTAAAGAAGCCATAATTTCCAGCTTCGTCAGAGGTGGTCTTCGTTTCAATTGAAGTATCCTGGCTCAGCAGCGTAACTGCTGCGTTCGCGACCACCGCTCCCGTGTTATCGCGGACGGTACCCAAAACCTCACCGGTCTCAAACTGCGCCATTAGCGACAGCGGAGCAAGAAGCAAAAACATCCCCAGCGTTGAAATCCTCATGAGGGCCAGAGTACCGGGCCAATGCTGAAGGAAGATATCAATCTGGTTACGTTCCGGCTACGAAACGGCGTCACGCGTCTGTAAAACGCATCTGCTATCCTCGCGCGTATGCGCATCATCATTAGGATTACTCTTCCTGGCGGTGTTATGTTTCGCGCAGGGGGTTCCACGCACGGTGCTGGTGCATGGCCATCGCGGCGCGCGGGCGTTGCGCCCGGAAAACACTCTGCCCGCGTTCGAATACGCTATCGCGCAAGGCGTGGACGCGCTGGAGCTGGACATGGCCGTAACCAAGGACAACGTCCTGGTGATCTCGCATGACCCGCTGCTTCATCCGCCCGTGTGCAGCGGTCCCGTTCCTGAAGCTGTGATCCACGAATTGACTCTCGCGCAGGTTCGCGAATGGGACTGCGGCAAAGTTCAGAATCCCGCGTTCCCGCGTCAGCAGACCGTTCCTGGCACTCGCATGCCCACGCTCGATGAGGTGTTCGCTCTCGCGCCCAAGGGCAAGTTTCTATTCAACATCGAGACCAAGATTTTTGCGGACCATCCGGATCTCACGCCCTCGCCCGAAGAGTTCGTCCGTCTGGTGCTGGTGGAGGTTCGCAAGCACCATCTGGAATCGCGGATCATTCTGCAATCCTTCGATTTCCGGACGCTGCACGCGATGAAGAAGGCCGCGCCGGAGATTGCGCTCTCGGCGTTGTACTCGGGAGATCCCAAGGAATTCACTGTGATCGCCAAGGAAGCTGGCGCGGGCATCGTTTCGCCGGAGTTTCACCTGGTGACGCCGGAACAGGTGCGCGCCGCGCACGCGGCCGGATTGCTGGTCGCTCCTTGGACCGCCGACACGCCCGAGGATTGGGATCGCCTGGTTGCGGCGGGCGTCGACGCCATCATTACCGACGATCCCGCGGCCCTGCTGGAGCGCCTGGGTCGGCACCGCATTCCATGACCAGCGTGGCGCACGCACTCCTGCGCGCACTCCTGCGTGCCGCGTCGGCACTCCTGCCGACGCAAGGGGCAATGCTCCACGGACCAGTTACTATGGAAGCATGCCACCCGATTCCGGGGACTGCGCCATTCGCGCGGTGAATCTTGCGAGATTCTACCGCTCCGGCGGCGCGGACCTGGTTGTGTTCTCGGGCCTGAATTTTGAGGTGGCGCGCGGCGAGCGACTCGCGCTCGTCGGCGAGTCCGGCGCGGGCAAGAGTACTCTGCTGCATCTGCTCGGAGGTCTGGACAGGCCTACGGAGGGTGAGATATACTTCGGGCAGAAAGACATTTGCAAGCTCTCTGAGGCCGGGTTGGCCGAGTTTCGCAACCGGGAGGTCGGTTTCGTGTGGCAAATTCACTCGCTTCTGGCCGAGTTTTCGGCATTGGAAAACGTGATGATGCCGTTGCTGATCCGCGGGCAGACTCGGGAAGCGGCCGAACCGGTAGCGCTGGCGAGGTTGGGCGAAGTGGGTTTACACAACCGCGCGTCGCACCGCGCGGGAGAATTATCGGGCGGAGAGCAGCAGCGCGTCGTCCTGGCGCGCGCGCTGGTGGGCGACCCTGGAGTGCTGCTTGCCGATGAGCCCACCGGCAGTCTCGATTTCCGGACCGGGGAAATGATCATGGACTTGCTTGAGGATCTGCATCGAACTCGCCGCCTCACTTCCATTCACGTCACCCACAATTTGAATTTTGCCCGTCGCGCCGACCGCATACTGGCCCTCGAGCGCGGGCAACTGATGCCGGCTCCGCTTTCTTCCGATTCACAAGAAGGCCGCGCTTATGTTTGAACGCTACACCGAAAAGGCCCGGCGGGTGATCTTTTTCGCCCGCTATGAAGCCGCTCAGTTCGGCAGCGAGTACATCGAGACAGAGCACGTGCTGCTGGGCCTGTTTCGGGAAAACCCGGATCTGGCGCTCTACCTTAAGGATGGTCAAGTGGAGGCGATCCGAAAGCGCATCCAAGCCCTGACCGAGCCGCAGCCGAAGATCTCGACCTCCGTGGATCTGCCGTTGAGCCGCGAATCGAAGCTCGTGTTGCGCTACAGCGCCGACGAGGCCAAGCGCCTGAATCACGAGCACATTCACCCCGAACATTTGCTGCTCGGTTTGTTGCGCGTGGAAGGGTCGTTGGCGGAGCGGATCCTCCAAGAACACGGTCTGCGCTTGTCGCTGGTCCGCGAGGAGATCGCCCGGTCCGCACCCGTTGAAACGGGTCGGTCAAGATTTAGTTTTGGCCGCCGGGGCGGCGCGGGTCTTCCCCCGTGGGCAGCCAAATTCGAACGCCAGAAGGGTTTTTGGATGTTGGCGATGCAGGATGCCGGCAGGGTTCTGCACTTGGCCCGACGGGAAGCCAACCAGCGGAACAGCCCTTGCATCGAGACCATGGACTTGCTGCTGGCGCTGATGATCGAGAAAGAAGTCGCCGAGCGCTTTCCAGGTCTGGCGGAATCCGTCCGTCTACGCCGGAAGCCGGAGCCGGATCCACAACGCGAGAAAGTATCCTCGTTCGAGCTTCCTTTCACCGAGGAATGCAAGTTCGCATGCACCCTTGCCACGGAGGAGGCCGCTCAGCTCGGCCAACCCACCGGGCCGGGACATCTGCTGATGGGCCTTCTGCGTGTGGAATCCTGCGCGGCAGCCCAGATTTTACGCGATTGCGGATTGACCGAGGCGGGAATCCGCGCCCAGTTACGTCCGCCTCCCCCTTCATCCGATCCCGAACAAGGTAGGTCTTATGTTTGAACGTTATACCGAAAAGGCCCGGCGGGTGATTTTCTTCGCCCGCTATGAAGCCAGTCAGTTCGGCAGCCCGTGTATCGAAACAGAACACTTGCTGCTCGGGCTGTTGCGAGAAGACAAGGCGCTCGCCAACCGCTTCCTGCGGTCCAGCGCCTCTGTGGAATCGATCCGCAGGCAGATCGAGGCCCAGACCACTCTGCGGGAGAAGGTCTCCACTTCGGTGGACCTGCCCTTGAGCCATGAGTGCAAGCGTGTGCTTGCCTATGGCGCCGAAGAAGCCGAACGGCTGAATCACAAGCATATCGGCACGGAGCACCTCCTGCTGGGTTTGTTACGCGAGGAGAAGTGTTTCGCGGCCGATATTCTGCATGAACGCGGCCTGCGCTTGTCGCAGGTGCGCGAGGAGATCGCACGGTCGAGTTCCGAAAAAATGTCTTCCAATCGCCCCAAGGAAAGTTCGTTGTTAAGCGAATTCAGCCGCGACCTGACCCAGGCCGCGATGGACGGCCTGCTCGATCCGCTGGTGGGCCGCGATTATGAACTGGAGCGCGTGGTCCAGATCCTGTGCCGCCGCACTAAGAACAACCCGGTGCTGATCGGCGAGCCGGGCGTGGGCAAAACCGCCATCGTGGAAGGTTTGGCCCAGCGCATCGCCGACGGGGACGTCCCGTCCTTTCTTTCCGAGAAGCGTATCCTGGCGTTGGATCTGAGCCTCATCGTGGCCGGCACCAAATACCGCGGCCAGTTCGAGGAGCGCCTCAAGACCATCATGAAGGAGCTGATGGAGAACCAGAACGCCATCATCTTTATCGATGAATTGCACACCCTGGTCGGAGCCGGTTCCGCCGAAGGCTCGCTCGATGCCGCCAATATCCTGAAGCCGGCCTTGTCGCGCGGCGAGATCCAGTGCATCGGTGCGACCACGCCGTCCGAATATCGCAAGTCGATTGAAAAGGACCGCTCGCTTGAGCGCCGCTTCCAGGCCGTCAAGGTTCCGCCTCCCGACGAAGCCGACGCCATCCGCATTCTTTTCGGCATCAAGGAACGCTACGAGAAATTCCACGCCGTCGCCTATACGGATGAGGCCATCGAGAACGCCGTCTACACTTCCACCCGCTTCATCCCGGACCGCTTCCTTCCCGACAAGGCCATCGACTTGATCGATGAAGCCGGGGCGCGCGTGAAGCTGCGCCAGACCACTCTGCCGACCGAAGTCGCCGAGATCGAGAAGCGCATCAAGTACATCGTGCACCGGATGGAGAACGCCATCGCCAACCAGGAGTTCGAGAAGGCTCGGTTCTATTCCGATGAAGAGCGCAAGGAGCGTGAGAATCGCCGCCAGATGCGCGAGAAATACAACCTGGACGAGGCTTCTACCGGCGTCGTCACCAAGGACGATATCGAGGACGTGGTGGCGCGCTGGACCGGCGTGCCGATGACAGCGATCCGCGAAGAGGAAGTCGCCAAGCTGTTGCGCATTGAAGAAGAGCTGCATCGCCGCGTCATCAGCCAGGAGAAGGCCATCTCGGCGCTTGCGCGGGCCATCCGGCGCTCGCGGGCCGGGTTGAAATCGCCCAAGCGCCCCGCCGGCTCGTTCCTGTTCCTGGGGCCGACGGGCGTGGGCAAAACCGAAGTCGCGCGGGCTTTGGCGGAATTTCTGTTCGGCAGCGAAAAATCGCTCATCCGCTTCGACATGTCTGAGTTCATGGAGAAGCATTCGGTTTCGAAGCTGATCGGATCGCCTCCCGGATACGTGGGTTATGAAGAGGGCGGCCAGTTGACCGAACGGGTCAAGCGAGCGCCCTATTCGGTCATCCTGCTGGACGAAATCGAGAAGGCCCATCCGGATGTCTACAACATCCTGTTGCAGGTGTTCGAGGACGGCCAGTTGACCGATGGGCTCGGCAACACAGTCGATTTCAAGAACACCATCATCATCATGACCTCCAACCTGGGCGCGCGTTTCCTGGAGAAGCGCAGCCCCATGGGTTTCTCGGCGCCGAATTCGGGTCTGCCGGCCAAGGTGGAAGATCAGGTGATGGCGGAGGTCAAGAAGGCCTTCAATCCGGAGTTCCTGAATCGCCTGGACGAAACCATTCTGTTCACGTCGCTCTCTGACGATGACCTGCTCCAGATCGTCAGGCTGCTGACCGACCAGATCAACAAGAATCTGGAAGCCAAGCAGATGAAGATCCGGCTCGCCGACGATGCGGCCAAGTACATTCTGGAGAAGACCTGCACGGACCGCAGCTACGGCGCGCGGCCGCTGCGGCGGGCGCTCCAGAAGTACATCGAAGATCCTCTGAGCGAGGCGCTGATTCAAGGCTCGCTGGCGCGGCCCGCCGAGTTCGAGGTTTACCTGGGCGAGGGCGGTTTGTATTGCCGCCAGCTCCAAGCCGAGCCACAGCCCCAGCCAGTGGGCGCCGGAGGTCCCGCGGAGGAAGCCGTCCCGGCTCCCGTCCATGCGGGCATGCCTCTGTACATATTCGAATAACCCCTTCTGAGCCGCGACTGTAAGGAGCGGTTTCGGATACACTCTCAAAGAGGTGGAACAATGCAACTTCGATCGCTGGCCGCAACTCTGCTGCTGGTTTCCGGGCCGTTTGTGTGCAGTGTCTCGGCCCAATCGCTCGCCGGAGAATGGGACGCGACCGTCAAGGCCAACGGCGTCGATGTCCCCTGCCGTTTCAAGATTACTGGCGAGGGATCGAACCTTCAAGGGACATTCTTCAACGGCGAGGAGCTTTACCCTTCCACCTCCGCAACCTTCGTGAACGGTTCCCTGGTGATGAACTTCGAATACACCTCCGGCAAGCTGGAGGCCACCTGGAAAGACGGTCATTTGCAGGGGACGTTTCACGCAACGCTCGGCACCTATGGCTTCAGCGCCGTCCCGCACACTCCTCCTCCGCCGCCTTCGGCCGGTGCGCCCATGATCGATGGAGATTGGGAAATCGCGAACAACAGTCCGAAGGGCGAAAAGGCCTGGTGGTTCCTTGTGCGCCAGAACGGCAGCGAGGTGACGGCCTCGATACTCCGCATCGACGGCGATACGGGCAATCTCACCGGCACATGGCATGACGGGAAATTCGTCCTCAGCCACTTCGCATTGGCAAGAGCGGCGCTGCTGGAGGTGACTCCGCAACCCGACGGCAGTCTGCACCTGCTGATGAACGGCAAGACTCAATATACGGCGTTGCGGCCGGAGGTCGCGCGCGCCAAGGGTCTGGCTCCGCCAACCGATCCGGCGGTGCATACCGGCGTCAAGGACGCCTCCGAACCGTTCCGCTTCGCCTTCACCGACTTGAACGGCAAGACCATTGCCCAGGACGATCCGCGCCTCAAAAACAAGGTGATCGTGCTGAACATCTTCGGAAGCTGGTGCCCCAACTGCCACGACGAAGCCCCGTTCCTCGAAGAGATGTACAAGAAGTATCGCGCCAAGGGCGTCGAAGTTGTGGGTCTCGATTTCGAGCAGGGCGACGAGGTGAAGGACCCCGTGCGCATGCGCGCTTTCGCCAAGCGCTACGGGCTCGATTACACCGTGCTGTTGGCGGGCGCGAGCTCGGAGATCAACGACCGGCTGCCGCAGTTGCGGAATTTCAACGCCTGGCCGACGACCTTCTTCCTTGGCAAGGATGGCCGCGTCGCGCACGTCCACGCCGGATTCCCCAGCTCCGGCAGCGGCAAGAAGTACACCGAGGCCAAACAGGATTTCACGGAAACGGTGGAACGTCTGCTGGTGGCGAGTCCAAACTCGCAGCAGTAATTACAACAACGACCGAAGTTCGCGCCATTCGCGCCCCTGCGACTGGGCCACGGCCGGATAGGTCACATGGCCCTTGTAAGTGTTAATCCCCTCCGCCACGGCGCGGCTGTGCGCGGAAGCGCCTTCCAGGCCCCGGTTGGCCAGCTCCAGCAAGTACGGAAACGTCGCGTTGTTGAGCGCAAATGTGGAAGTGTGCGGCACCGCCGCGGGCATATTCGAGACGCAGTAATGAATCACGCCGTCGACTATGTAGACAGGATCGGTATGCGTGGTTGGCCGCGAGGTCTCTGAGCAGCCTCCTTGATCGATGGCGACGTCCACCAGCACTGAGCCCTTGCGCATCGACGCAATCATATCGCGGCGAATCAGCTTGGGGGCGGAAGCCCCGGGAATCAGAACCGACCCAATCACCAGATCGGCCTGCCGCACCGTTTCGCGAATCGTATACAAATTCGAGGCCAGCGTCACGATCTGGCTCGAAAAGATGTCATCGAGATTGCGCAGCCGCTCCAGATCCCGGTCGATGATGATGACGTGCGCGCCCAAACCCACCGCGACCTTGGCGGCCTGATGACCCACCACGCCGCCGCCTAAAATGGCCACGTTGGCGGGCGCGACACCGGGGACTCCTCCCAGCAAAATCCCCCGCCCGCCCAGAGGAGCTTCCAGATACTGAGCGCCAACCTGCACCGCCATGCGCCCCGCCACCTCGCTCATGGGCGTCAGCAACGGCAGGTAATGATCGCCCTCGCGAATGGTTTCATAAGCCACCGAGCTGACGCGCGCTTCGAGCAGCTTCGAGGTCAATTCGGGAAGCGGCGCAAGGTGGAGGTAGGTGAACAGGATCAAATCGGGACGCAGCAATCCATATTCGGAAGGCTGCGGCTCCTTGACCTTCACCACCAGATCGGCTGACCAGACGCCTGCGGCTGTGGGAACGATCTCGGCGCCGGCCTCCTGATATTCGGCGTCGGTTAGCGAGCTGGCCAATCCCGCGCCGGCCTGGACCAGTACCTTATGTCCGGCCTCGTGCAGAGTTTTCGCTCCACTGGGCAGCAGGCCCACTCGAGCTTCGTGATCCTTGACTTCCTTGGGGACTCCGATGATCATTGTGGCGGCTCCGTTGGCGGGGGTTGGGTTGGCGATGCCTGGGACTGGGCCGGCTCCGAAGGGGGCGCTTCCGCAGGTGGTGCGGCCTTCGGTGCGGGGTCAGTGGCAGCGGCATTCCCGCGCTTAGGGCCCAGCCCCAGCGCAATCAGCGACAAAGAGCCCACCTTACCGTCCTCGACCAGATTCTGATCGTGTTGGAAGCGTTTGAGCGCGTCCATGGAAGTGGGACCCCAGTTGCCGTCCACGGGTCCCCCAAAATAACCCCGATCGGCCAGCGCCTGCTGGATTTCCCTGTAGCGATCCGGCGTCGGCTGCTGCTGAGGAGCGTGGTACGCGCTCACGGCCTGTTTGGAGCCGGATTTCGACGGGGTGCGTTTTGCCGCGGTCGATTTAGCTGACCCGGATCCAGCGGCCACGGTTTTAGCCGTCGTAGACTTGGCCGTCGTCGTGGATTTCGCCAGCGTCGATTTGGCCACCGTCGATTTGGCTGCCGTCGTCGATTTAGTCACCGTCGACTTCGCCGTTGAGGGCCGGGGGCCTGTGGATTTGGCGGTGGTCGACTTTTTGGCGCCTGTTGACTTAGTGGCGGTCGACTTTGCGGCGGGCGGGGCCGTCGTGGACTGGGCCCCCACCGCCAAAGCAGCGAACAGAGCTACCGAAATGGAGCTAGCGATCGCGCGCAAAGACCCAGTGTAGCAAGCCCGTTCAGGCGGGAACGGAGGCCAAGACTCGATCCTTCAATCCGTTCAGCGCCAGGCCGTAGCGGCCGCGCACGCCGGTTTTCTCGAAGATGTGCTTCAAATGGATCTTGACGGTGCCGGGCCGTATGCCGAGTTCCAGGGCAATCTCCTTATTCTTGAAGCCCTGTTCTACTAGTTCCAGCACCTGCTGTTCCCGGGCGGTAAGCTCGCTGCGCGGATAGCGATCCGATCGCGTCGAATCGCGGAAGACGGAATCTTCCATCCAACTCCGCTTTTCGGCTACCGTGCGCAGGCAGGAGAGCACCACCGACACAACCGCGGTTTTCCGCAGAATCCCGCGCGCCCCGGCTTGCAGGAAACGCAACGCTTCGGCTTCGGTCACCGAAACGCCCCAAATGACCACGCCAACCCCGGGAGCGGTCAGCCGGATCTCGTTTAACCACTCCAAGATGGCTTGGATCCCAAAGGCTTTGTCCACCACCAGCACCTCGGGCTGATGGCGCCGCGCCAGGTCCAGCGCCGACCCCAACGAATCTGCCACTTGGTAGAATTGCAAGTCCAGGTTTCCCGCCAACACCGTTCGAATCCCCTCCGCCGTCACTGGCTGCGTGTCGCAGACGACAACCATCTTCTGGGGCTTGGCTTCGGCCCGGACCGGATCGACGCGGTCCAACAACCCGGCGGAAGACGCCGGATTCGGCCCATTCCCCCCCAATCCCGCCGTGCCTAAAGCGGCAAAACCCCCATTTCGCGTACTTGTGTTTATCATGAATGTCTCATCCCCATCCGCTACCTTTCGTCTTTGGCGATTGTCGGGACTGCACCCGTGTATCATTAAACCGACCGCGAAATACTCATCGGCCGGGTGTATCGCTATTTTAGTAGGGGGAAGTTGAGTAGCTTCTCATGCTATCATCGCCTTTAGCCGATTTACACATTTGGGATTGTTTCCAAACCGGCTAGCGCGCCCCCATGCAGCATCGTGAGTCCTCCACGCCCGCGGCCCGACGGGCTGTCGTCATCAGCCCCGGCGCGCGCATGCTGGCTGAGCTCGAACCCCTTCTGAAGGCGCAACTTCCAGGTAGCGCGGTGAATTATCTGCGCGCCTATCCAACCCCGCGGGAGCTGGGCGGGATCATCCCCGGCGCCGGTCCGCACCTGGTTTTCCTCGATGTGGCTTCGGATCACGATACCGCCATGCAGTTGCTGGGGGAGATGGCCCGGCTGGGTCCTGGCGTACAAGTCCTGGCGCTGCTTGCCGGCAACGATCCGGACCTGATTCTACGCTGTTTGCGCACCGGTGCCCTGGATTTCCTGATTCAGCCCTTCACCACCGACCAGTTCGAGGCCGCTATGGGCAAGCTGGCGCGGGTACAACCCTCCAGCGAAGGGAGCGGCAAGGAACCGGCCAAAATCTTCGCCGTCATGCCCGCCAAGGGCGCGTGCGGAGCCACCACGGTGGCCTGCAACCTGGCGTTCCAGTGGAAAAGGCATGGCGCCAAGCGCATTCTACTAGCCGACCTAGACCTCCTGGCCGGCACTCTTTCATTCCTTTTGAAGATCAAATCGGTGTACAGTTTTCTGGACGTGCTCCAGCGCGCCAGCGAACTAGACCTGGACCTGTGGAACGCCATGGTTACGCCCGTCAACGGCGTGGACGTCCTGCTGGCGCCGGAGCTGATCGCCGACAGCATGCAGGACTTGCGCGATCCTTCCCCCATTCTGGACTACGCCCGCCACGTGTATGACGTCGTAGTGCTGGACGCTGGAGGGGTCTATGGCGAGTGGAACCTGAATCAGGCTCGCCAGGCCAGCGAGCTCCTGCTGGTGACCACCAATGAGCTTCCCGCGCTTCAGGCCGCGCAACGCGCCCTCTCCTATTTAGACACCAACCGCATCGGGCGCTGGAAGGTGCGCCTGGTGGTCAACCGCTATCACCGCGACGTGGGCCTGAGCCGGGAGGTGATTGGCACCGCTCTCCACACCGAGGTGTTCGACAGCCTTCCCAGCGATTATGAGGCAGTGCAGCACGCCCTCATGGAAGGCAAGCCCGTCCCCACCAGCACGCCCTTCGGAAAAGGCATCATGCAGCTCGCCGACCGCTTGAGCGGCCGGTCCGAGGGTGGCTTGAAGAAGGCGTCTTCTTTAGGCGGCCTGCTCGGATTGTTTTCCAAGACATCGAAGACGTAAGGCACCAGCGCTCATCGCTTTGATTTCCGATATCATACGGCCATGCGCCAAGGAATGCGTCTGCTGCTCGGATTGGCTCCGCTTCTTTGTCAGGCTCAGGCGGTCAATCGCTTCAACCTGGCTCCGATTCTCAACTTTGAGACGGACCAAACCGGAGGACCGCCTCGCGGCTGGGGCGGCGGGCCGCGCGAAACGCTCTTCACCGACGACAAGACGATCCATAGCGGGAAGTGGGCCGCCCGGCTGCAGCGCGATGCGGCCAGCTCCAGCACCTTCTCGACCATCACCATTGGCATACCCGTCGATTTCAGCGGGACGCGCCTGGAGCTGCGTGGTTTCCTCAAGCTGCAAGACGTCAGCGACTTCGCTGGGCTGTGGATGCGCGAAGACGGCGACAGCGGCGCGGTGGCTTTCGACAATATATGCAAGGCCGCCAGGTGAAGGGCACGCACGACTGGACCGAATATTCCATCGCTCTTCCGCTTCGCCCGGAAGCCAAGCAGCTCGTTTTCGGAGTCCTGAGCGCCGGCACCGGAACGACCTGGGCCGACGACTTGCAGTTGCTGGTGGACGGCAAACCCATCTGGGATGCGCCCAAGGTCGAGAAGCCGATGACATCCCTCGATCACGACCATGAGTTCGATCATGGCTCCGGCATCACCTTGAGCGAGCTATCCAAAACGCAGATCGACAATCTGGCGACTCTCGGCAAGGTGTGGGGATTCCTCAAATATCACCATCCCGCGATCGCGTCAGGGCAGCATCATTGGGATTACGATCTCTTCCGCGTCCTGCCGCAGGTGCTCTCGGCCTCGGATCGCAGGGCCGCGAACGCCGCTATGCGCAAATGGATCGCGGCGCTCGGACCCGTGAGCGAGTGCGGCAGGTGCGCCAGCCTCAATGACACCGATCTGTCCATGAGGCCGGATCTGGTCTGGCTCTTGGATGAAACGCTGCTCGGCGCGGACCTGAGCCAGGACCTTCAGCGCATCCTTCGAAGCCGCCCCGCCGACGGCAAACAGTTCTTTGTCTCGCAAGTCCCCGGCGTTGGAAACCCAAACTTCGATCACGAGCCGGGGTATCCGAGCATCAAGCCTCCCGATGCAGGTTTTCAGATTCTGGCGTTGTACCGCTTTTGGAACATCGTTGAATACTGGTATCCGAATCGCGAGATCGTGGGCGAGAACTGGGATAGCGTGCTGTCTGAGTTCCTTCCCAGAATCGCTTTGGCCAAGACCTCCGAAAGCTACCAGCGCGAGCTGATGGCGCTGATCGCCCAGGTGCATGATACTCACGCGAATTTGTGGAGCTCCCTCCAGGTGCGTCCGCCGGTTGGAGCCTGCCAGCTTCCGATCATCGTGCGTTTCGTCGAGAACAGCGCCGTGGTTTCCGGATACGCGCAGGCTGAAGCCGGGCCGGCGACCGGCCTGAAGATCGGCGACGTTATCCTGGATCTCGACGGCACCCCGGTGAGCCAACTCGTCGAACGCTGGAGCCCGTACTATGCGGATTCGAACGATGCCGCGCGCATGCGCGACATTGCCCGTTCGATGACCCACGGCGATTGCGGTCAACCCGCCGTTATGCGAGTCCGCCGCGAAGCCCAGACGCTCAACCTCACGGCGACGCGCCTGCCCCTCGCCTCGATGAACGCGCAAGCTGGCAGCACCCACGATCTTCCTGGAGAAACGTTCCGCAAGCTCTCCGGCGATGTTGCCTATTTGAAGCTTTCCTCCGTGAAGACGGACGATGCGGCCCGCTACATCGATGGCGCAAGCGGGACCAAGGGCTTGATCGTCGATATCCGCAATTACCCGTCCGAGTTCATGGTTTTCTCACTGGGTTCCCTGCTGGTCGACAAACCCACCGAGTTCGTGCGCTTTACTGCCGGGGATCTCTCCAATCCCGGCGCTTTCCACTGGACTGATCTGCTCTCTCTGACTCCCCAGCAGCCGCACTACAAAGGCAAGGTCGTCATCCTGGTCGATGAGGTTACCTTGAGCCAGGCCGAATACACCACGATGGCGTTTCGCTCGGCCCCCGGAGCAATTGTGATCGGCAGCACCACCGCCGGAGCCGACGGTAACGTTTCGCAGATCCCTTTGCCCGGCGGCTTCTCGACGATGATCAGCGGCATCGGCGTCTTTTATCCGGACAAGAAACCCACGCAACGCGTCGGCATCCTTCCAAATATCGAAGTCAAGCCGACAATCGCCGGGATTCGCGACGGCCGCGACGAACTACTTGAGGAAGCGCTGCGCCAGATCCTTGGACCGGACACCCCCGCCGCCCAAATCGAGAAGCTGGCCAAGCCATAATCCGAACGCCCGTCAGTTCGCGGACGGCTTCTCAACCTTATCGATGACCAGGACGTCGACGGGCGCCTTGGTCGAATCCAGCTTCAACCCCAATTGCTGCTGGAACGCGGTGAACAGATCCGGGGGCGCATCGGCATTATCGGCCGGGGGCGCGGCGTTCGGCGCAGGGCCGCCAAATCCAGACTGAGACGAATCCGGTGTCCACTTCAGGATGAAGTCGTACCTTCCAGAGGCGAGTCCTGTCTGATCCACGACTGGCAGCTCCAGGATGTTGGCCTGCAACACGCTAGCGAATTCCGCCATCGTTGCGTTCCTGACATTCATGCCCCCTCGCCCCCCGCCACCGAAGCCTGGAAGGCCGTCCGGATTGGTCTCGTCCTTGGTCATCTTTAGTCCGCTCTTTGCAACGGTGATGGCATACACCGAAAGCTCTTTCTTCTCGCGGTGGAAGGCGAGCTCAAAACGCTCCGCTAGCATTTTCTGGACCATCATCTTCAACTGCTTGCCGCTGGGAATGCCGTCCAAGTCGGGCTTCCCAGTCACGTCGTACTTCTCCGATTCAAGCCAGGCTGGTCCTCCCGTTATCTGCCGGGGATGAAGGTCGTAGGCGAACTTAATCAGATCGCTTAGAGACGTAGCGGTCGTGTTCATCACGCCGCTTCTGTTCACCAGAAGTGAAAAGCGTTCCTCGGCTTTGCTCGGCTTGATCGTCGCCACTTCAAACACCGGATTCGCATCCGCCGGCATTATCTTCGGCGGGGGTGGAGGGTCCGGGATCGTCCAGGCGGTCTCAGGGGTGGCACGCGTCAAATTCAGGGGGAACGGCGCTCCCTGGGTGAAGGTCCCTGTGATCGAGTTTCCGTCCGCACTCAGTTTTCCTTCGTAGCCGCCGAGCCCGGCGATCGCCATTTTTATGGTCGACCCGTCCTTGGTGACGCTGCTGAACGGTATTTGCGCTTTTTGGTCGATGCTGTACAGGATCGCTTTCAGCTTGTCGTCGTCTAACGAAATCTTGATTACCGTCCGCAGTTCCTGAGGGCCGGCCTTTAATGTGCCCTGCCAAGTGCCGGTGAAATTTTGGGCCTGCAACGCGCTTCCCGGCAACGCCGCCAGAGCGATAATCCCGAGCATCAACTTCTTCATGCGCGATCTCCTGGAAAACGGATTGAGTCAAGAATGGGGATGTCCGTTTGGCTTTAGTGTACACCTGTGTTCAGATTCCCCACTCATACGCCCGCAAATGGGTAAAATTGAGAACGTTTACTTTCTCATGACTGAGCCGAAGATATAGGTCCTGATCATCCGTCAGCACAGTGCAATTGTGGATGCGGGCTACCGCGCCAATGGCAGCATCGACGAGTCCAAGTCTTGGGTAGAGGACATCCTCCGCCGCGCGAGCGCTGGGCATCTCCGCTTCGGTCAGTAGGGAAATAGCTTCCTTGAGGACGCGCCGGACTTGCTGCCTTTCAGCGCCGGCGAGATCAGTAAGGTTACTGACTTCGGCCAAGACGTGAGGAACCGTATACAGCGGCCTAAATTTCTCAAGAACTCGGAGCAGGAGATCGTAGTCCGGCTTCGTATACTGGCTCGTTCTCTTGAATGTCTCGATGCGGTTACGGTTAACAGTGCCAACAGCGAATAGCACCAGAAGATTCGTGTCGACGAGTAGTCCGCCAGCGGTCGCTAAGCGGGGCCAGGGTAACGCTGAGCTCATTGCGAGGCAACTTCACGTATCTTCATAGCCCGCCATTCGCCGGTCTTCGCGTCGATCAGAAAGCGTCTGTACTGGAGCGGGTTGGCAGCTAGCAGTCCGAGGCCTGATAGCTGGCTCAAGTCTCGCGGGAAGCTGAGCGTGATGCTCCAGGTATCACGACCCTTATAGGACTCTCTCTCTATCTCTTCCAGATTGGATGTGGGCTGATTAAGAATCTCAAACGCCTTCGCTTTTGCGAGTAGAACAGCCTGTTTAGCATCGATCATCGCGCAATCACCTTCTCTATCGTGCCATGAAACCTACAACTCCAGCTTCCCCGCCACCACCATATCCTTCAGCGTGAATTCCGCGCTGCGGAACGGCGCCGGAACGCCCGGGAGATAAAGATCGAAGAACAGCGTTTTATCGCTCAGCTCCACTTGGCGCGGGAAGGCCAGCCGTAGATACGGATCGTTTTCCGAAGGCGGAAAGCTGCCGGTCATCTTGATCTTCTTCTTGCCCACGCGCATCACGGACTCGTCCTCCATCCGCCGGACCTCGCGCTCATCCAGAAAACCTTTGTTGTTCTGGATCGCGATGGCCACCACGATCTGGGTGGCGCGATTGTCCTCCATCCACAGACGGTATTCGGTGACCGCGGGACTCTCGGGCGGCACCGGCCCGGGCTTGCGCCGAACCTGAGCGCGGCGTTCGCGCTCCTTTTCCGCAAGCTGAATGGGACCGGCCGTCGCCAAAAACACCTCCACCGGAGGCGAGTTCTGTCCCGGGCCCTCCACTGGCTGCGCCCACGGCGAGTTGGTCAGCAGCGCGGTCAATTGCGCGTCGGACCACTCCGGCGGAGGCTTGCTCACCCAATATGGATCGGCGAACAGAAAGAGCAACAACAGAAACTGCATCATGACAACTCCGCCAGGAAATCAAGGTCTACGTTTCCCCCCGAAAGCACCAGCCCGGCGCGTCCGAGCCCCTGGGGCAGCTTGCCCGCTAGCGCCGCCGCCGCCGTCACCGCGCCGCTAGGTTCCACTAGAATCTTCATGCGCGACAGCAGAAACCTCATGGCATCCCGAATTTCAGAATCCGTCACCAGCACGACGCGCTCGACATTGCGCTGGATGATCGGAAACGTCAGCTCTCCGGGAGCTGGACTACGCAGTCCGTCGGCGATCGTCTCCGGCGGCGGAATCTCCACCCGCTTGCCCGCGGCCAGCGAAAGCGCGGTGTCGTTGGCATCCGCCGGCTCGACCCCGATCACGCGAATCCCTGGCCGCAGATGTTTCGCCGCAATCGAGCAACCCGAGATCAAGCCTCCGCCGCCGACGGGGACCACCAGCGCATCCAGAGCCGGAATCTCCTCGATCAACTCCAGCGCCGCAGTGCCCTGTCCGGCGATGGTCCAGGGATGATCGAAGGGAGGAACCAGCGTCGCGCCGGTCTCCTCCGCGATGCGCTTGCCGATGGCCGTGCGATCCTCCCGCAAACGGTCATACGTAACGATGCGCGCGCCCTGCGCCCGTGTGGCCTCCACTTTTGAGCGCGGAGCGTCGAGAGGCATCACCAGCGTCGCCTGTGCGCCCCAGGCTCGCGCGGCGATGGCCACAGCCTGCGCGTGATTGCCGCTTGAATACGCCACCACCCCTCGCGCCAGTTGTTCGGAGGAAAGCCGGGAGATGAAATTCGACGCCCCTCGGATTTTGAACGCGCCGCCGGTTTGGAGATTCTCGCACTTGAAGAACGCCTCGATCCCAGCGGCGGCGTTGAACCCGCGCGAGCTCATTACCGGCGTGCACTTGGCGATGGGTCGAATGCGAAAGCTGGCCTCGCGGATATCCTCGAAGGCGACGCAGAGTGTATTCGATGAGTTATCGGGCGAGTTCGTCTCAGTAGCCGGCATGCTTATCCACCAAATTCTCAAGAGGCTCGCCCTTGAGAAATCGTTCCAGATTTTCAAGAAACGCTTCGACCGGAGGCCCCAGGAATCCTTCCACTCGATCGGCGGTGTGCGGGGAAACTAGGACGTTGGTCATGCGGTAAAAGGGATGGCCCGCGGGTAAAGGTTCCACCGCGAACACGTCCAGAGCCGCGCCGCGAATCTTGCCCGACTGAAGCGCATCAATCAGCGCCGCTTCATCCACTACCGCTCCGCGACCGACATTGATCAGCACCGCGCTGGGTTTCATGGCTGCGATTTCTGCCGCTCCGATCATCCCACGCGTTTCGGGCGTGACCGGAGTAGCCAGCAGCAGATAATCGCTGGCAGCGAGGAGATCCTGCAATTGCGGGCGAGTGTAGAATGCGCCCACCAGCGGATCTGACTTGCCTTCTTTGCGCCGCAATGCCGCGATCTTCATTCCGAATCCTTTGGCGCGCGACGCCGCAGCGCTGCCGATGGAACCATATCCGACGATACCCAGCGTTTTGCCCTCCAGCATGCTGGCCAGGAAAGGCTCCCACACGCCCGCCTGCTGCTGCCGGATCACTCGGCCCAGGTCGAAGGAGAAATGCAGCATCGCCGCCATCACCCAGTCCGCCAGAGGCCAGCGGAACACACCGCGTCCGTTGGTGAGCTGCGCCGGATGCGCCAGCATCTCCGGCGTGAGAATGCCGTCCACTCCGGTCCACAGCGAATGAATCCAGCGCACGCGGGAGGCATGCGGGAGCACTCCACGGAGCAGCCCCGCTTTCGTCGCGGCGTATAAAATCGCGTCGGCTTCGGGAGCGGCTTCGTTCAACTTAGCAGGATCGTTGCTCACGATCATGCGCGTGTGGTCCGGCATGCGCTCCAGCGCCTTTAGAAATGGAGCCGAGGGGTCGGCAATCACCAGCAGTGTGGGCTCGGACATCGCAAAATCTAGAATAACGTGCCACACTGAAGGCGTGCCGGAATATTGTACCTGCGGAGCGAAGCTTCCCGAGGACGCCCGCTTCTGCCATAAGTGCGGAAGGCCCACGCGGGATGAGCCGGTCTTCGAAGAAGAGGCGCCCCTCGCTCCTCCGCCTGCGCCGCCTCCGCCTGCCGCGCCGCAGTTTCCTCCCATCGGATTCCGTAACGGGCCGGCCGTGCGCGCCGCGCTGCTGTCAGGCGTGCTGGCGTTCATGCTTTTGATCGTTTCCAGTCAGCTCCGCGTACCCGCGGCCTTCATCTTTGGGCTGGTGGCAGCCGGATTCCTGGCCGTTTACTTGTACCAACGCCGCACCGGACAGAGTCTTTCCGTGGTGCACGGAGCGCATCTGGGCTGGATAAGCGGCATCGTGGGCTTCACCATTAGCGCGGTACTGCTGGCTGGAGTGATAGCCGCGCTCTCAGATCCCGCCCTTCTGCAAGCGATGCGCGAGCAGTATAAATCGCCTCCGGGCGGCGGCCAGGTGGACATCGATCAAGTGATCCAAATGATGCGCAGTCCTTCCGGAGTGCTGGCGGCCGCGGCATTGATGTTCCTGATGTTCACGGTGTTGCCGGCCTGCGGAGGGGCTTTAGGCGCCAAGCTCCTGCATCGCGATTGATATAAGTGGCGCACGCACTCGTGCGCCGCACTCGTGCGTGCGCCACATTACCGTCCCCTCTGGGCCCGCTTAACCAGAGCCACGCCGGCGAAGATAATCCCCATCGCGATCGCCTCCCGCGCTGTAAATCGCTCGCCGTAAAGCCACACACCCAGCAGCACCGCCACCAGCGGATTGACGTAGGAATAAATCGACGCCACGGCCACCGGCAGCCGGGCCATCGTGATCACATACGCGCTATAGCCGATAATTCCCCCGAATACCGCCAGATACACCGTTGCGCCGATGCCGCGCGCGGTCCAGTGCGTCGCCTGCGGCTGAAGCAGCGCGAGCGGAATGAACGCAACCCCGGTGGCGAATTGCTGCACCGCGGCGCTGACAATCGGGTGCGTCCTCGATCTTTGGCGGCGTTGCAGAATCGAGCCTATGGCCCAACCGGCATAGCCGAGCTGGATCAACAAGAATCCCGCCACGAGCAACCGGGGGTTTGACCCGAAGGCATTTCCACCGGGGGCGACCAGCAGCGCAGCGCCCGCCGCGCCGATCGCCATCGCGCCGATGGTGGGGCCGTGCAGAGGCTCGCCGCCGGGCATGGCCGCATCCGCGCCCACCAGCCAGAAACTCGCGGTAGTGACGAACAAGGAAGCGAGACCGCTGGGAACCCACACCTCCGCGTAGGTGAGCGCCCCGGTCCCCAGTCCGATGGCCAGAACTCCGTAAAGCGCGCTGCCCCACAACTCTCGTCCCCTCGGAATATACGCGCCGCGCGACCTTGCCACAATCAACAACACCGAGCCCGAAAGCAGATAGCGGACGCACATCAGCGTGGCCGGAGGCAGCTCCGCCACCCCGATGCGGATGCCCAGGTAGGTGGTTCCCCAAAAAAAGCACACGCACGCCAGCGCGGCGTAAGCCGTGAACTGGGGCGCCGTTAATTTATTAGAGGAGCCGTTCAAGGGATTACCATGTTAGCTTGATCCTCACCCTCACCATCAATCCCGCCATCGACCGCACCGTCACCGTCGACAAGCTGGTCTTCGAAGATCGCGGGTATATTCTCGGCCGCGCCGAATCCGCCGGAGGACGAGGCATCAACGCTTCCCAGGTGATCCACGCCTTCGGAGGTAAGACCCTGGCGCTGTTGACCTCCGGCGGCCAGGCGGGCCAGCGCATGGAGAAATCGCTTTCGGGCATGGGCTTCCCCTTCGAGGCCGTGAACGTGGGCTCGGAGAGCCGCATCAATTTGACCGTCTCCGATAAACAGGGTCTGACGGTGAAGCTGAACGAACTCGGCGCGCCCATCGATGCCCAGGAGCTTCACGCCATTCACGACTTGGTCGAAGCTTTGCTTGGGAAAGCCCATTGGCTGATGATCTGCGGCAGCATACAGCCCGGCGTTCCACCGCATTTTTACTGCGAGCTGATCGAACTGGCCAAGGCGCGCGGCGTCAAGACCCTGCTCGATACCGACGGCGAGGCCCTGCAACACGCGCTGGAGGCCAAGCCCTCGGTGATCAGCCCCAACCAGCCGGAGGCGGAGCGGCTACTGGGCCGCGCGCTGCTCACCCGCAATCAGTTTCTCGAAGCCGTGGTCCGGATTCACGCCATGGGCCCGGAATCGGTGATTCTCAAACTCGGCAGCCGCGGCGCGATCGGCATGTCGGAGGAGGGGATTTTCGAGGCTCTCCCCCCTCGCGTGGACGTGTTGAGTCCCATCGGTTCGGGCGACGCTTTGGACGCGGCTTTCGTCTGGAGCAGAGACAAAGGGAAAACGTTCGCCGAATCGCTCCGCTGGGGTGTCGCCGCGGGCACCGCTACCGCCGCGTTGCCGGGAATCCAGTTCCCGTCTCTTCGGCAGACTCGCGCGATTTACAAGCAAGTAGAAGTACGCCCCGTGGGGTGAAGCGGAACTTTAGTTACTTGATACGGCCATGGAATGTCGATAAAGCTATCTCATTCGGAGGACCCTTGCGATGTTTAAGACTGCTGCACTGCTGGCATTGACCGCATCCCTCGGTTGGGCGGGCACGATCACCTGACCGCTACGGCTTCCGGGACGCTGGACGGAACCCCATTCAGTAACAGTTTGCTGACGATCACCGCCGTGTCGAATACGTCCACGCCGGGCACGCCGTTTTCGTCAACCGTTACGGTGGGATCGCTGTCGGATACGTTTAACGACGAGAATCCGTACGTTTTCAACAATCCTAGCGGCTGTGGCTCG
>Ga0209415_10002190_pt1 | contig 36868 bp, 25 predicted proteins | sample PeaSoiSIISIP2007_FD_187696 | JGI IMG/M metagenome (GOLD analysis project Ga0209415, IMG submission 187696) | Peat soil microbial communities from Weissenstadt, Germany - SII-SIP-2007 (SPAdes) (version 2) | ecosystem: Environmental > Terrestrial > Soil > Wetlands > Peat | place: Germany... | reverse complement strand
CAAGACACGCAAGAACATATTCAGCAATCCCGACGGTTCGCCCTCGAGCCTGTTCTTCGGCCACATCGCGGGCTTGCAGAAGTACCTGCCGGCCGCCATGTCGCTGTTCGCACCCAACGTCAACAGCTATCGTCGGATCAGCCGCTACTCCGCGGCGCCGATCAACGTGCATTGGGGTTACGACAATCGCACGGCGGGACTGCGTGTGCCCTTGTCGGGTCCCGAGGCGAGGCGCGTGGAGAACCGCGTGGGCGGCGCGGATGCGAACCCCTATCTCGCGATCGCGGCGTCGCTGGCCTGCGGCTACCTGGGCATGATCGAGGGTCTGAAGCCGTCGGAACCGATTTCCGGCAGTGCCTACGACCTGGCGATTGCGTTGCCGCGGACCCTGGCCGAGGCACTGCGCTTGTTGCGCGAGTCCAAGCCGCTCGTCGACTTGTTCGGCGATCGATTCGTGCTCGCCTACACGGCCGTCAAGGATGCCGAATACGAAACCTTTGCACAGGTCATCAGCTCCTGGGAGCGCGAGCACCTGCTGCTCAACGTCTGAGGCGCCCGGCGACTCGGCATCCCGCGACTAAATGAGATTTGCTCTGTCCCCGGGACGCCGGCTGATATATAACTACACGTCTTCTAGAAGTGCTGAACGGATAGGGGGATGGGTTTGATGTCGAGCGTTTTTCGGTCAGGGTTCGTGGTACTCGGTTCCTGTTTGCTGTTGAGCGCCTGCGGCGATCATACGGCGGGAACCCAAACGGCGGCCCCGCCCGCGCCCGCCGAAAAGCCCAAGGCGCTCAATTTGTATATCTGGTCCGATTACCTGGCGCCGACCACGCTTGCGGATTTCGAGAAGCAAACGGGCATCAAAGTCCACGCCGCCTATTACGACACCAACGAAACCCTGGAGACGAAACTGCTGGCGGGTAGCAGCGGCTTCGACGTCGTGCTGCCGACGGCCTCGTATTTCGAGAGGCAGATCAAAGCCGGCGTCTATCTGGCGCTCGACAAGTCGAAGCTGCCGAACCTGAAGAACATGGACCCGCAGTTGATGGCGCAGGTCGCCAAGCACGATCCGGACAACGCGCACGGCGTCATATACCTATGGGGTACCAACGGGATCGGCTACAACGAGAAAATGGTCAAAGCACTGATGCCGGATGCACCGCTCGATAGTTGGCGCCTGGTCTTCGATCCCGCGATCGCCTCCAAAGTGGCCAAATGCGGAATCAGCGTGCTCGATTCGCCCGCCGAAATGATTCGAGCGGTGTTCAATTATCTGGGCAAGGACCCGAATTCGCAGGACCCCAAGGATTTGATCCAAGCGGAAGCCGTGCTCGCGAAAATTCGCCCCTTTATCCGCAACATCAACTCCTCGGAGTACATCGAGGCGCTCGCGAACGGCGATCTGTGCATCGCCGTCGGCTACAACGGCGACGTCATGCAGGCGCGTGACCGCGCGCGCGATGCCAACAAAGGCATCGACATCAAATACGCGATCCCCAAGGAAGGCACGATTCTGTGGTTCGATATGCTCGCGGTTCCGAAGGATGCGCCCGATCCCGACAGCGCCTATGCGTTCATCAACTACATCATGACGCCGCAAGTCACGGCGGATATCTCCAATTTCAAGCGCTACGCCAATGCGAACGCCGCGGCCGACCCGCTCGTGCTCGCCGACGTCAAGGCCGACCCCGCGATTTATCCGACGGCGGAACAGCGCCAGCGACTGTCGGTGCAGCTCGCCGATTCGGCCGATCAAACCCGCGCGATTACCCGCGTCTGGCAAGAATTCAAAACGGGACAGTAGGCGATGGCGACGCCCGCAGACTCGGCGCTCAAGGCGGTACCCGCCGCAAAGGCGACGCCCTGGACGGATCCGAACGCTCGCGCGTACTTGCACATCGATCACGTCACCAAATCCTTCGGCGATTTCAAGGCGGTCGACGATGTCAGCCTGAAGGTCTACAAAGGCGAAATCTTCTGTTTGCTGGGTGCGTCCGGCTGCGGTAAGACCACGCTACTGCGCATGCTGGGAGGCTTCGAGACGCCGAGCTCCGGGCGCATATTCATCGACGGCGAGGACATGACCGGCGTGCCGCCCTATGAGCGGCCCGTCAACATGATGTTCCAGTCCTACGCGCTGTTCCCGCACATGAATGTCGAGCAGAACGTGGCGTTCGGCCTCAAACAGGACCGGGTTCCGAAGGCGGAAATCAAGGAACGGGTTGCCACCATGCTCGATCTGGTCAAGCTCGGCGCGTTCGGCAAGCGCAAACCGCATCAACTGTCGGGCGGACAGCGCCAGCGGGTCGCGCTCGCGCGCTCGCTCGTCAAGCGGCCGAAGCTGCTGCTGCTCGACGAGCCCTTGGCGGCACTCGACAAGAAGCTGCGCGAGCATACGCAATTCGAGCTGATCAGTTTGCAAGACCAGCTCGGCGTGACTTTCGTCGTGGTCACGCACGATCAAGAGGAGGCCATGACGCTCGCCAGCCGTATCGGCGTCATGAATCAAGGCGAGATCGTTCAGGCCGGCACGCCGTCGGAGATCTACGAGTTCCCCAGTTCGAAGTTCGTCGCGGATTTCATCGGTTCGGTCAATATTTTCGAAGGCAAGCTCGTCGAAGACGAACCGGAGTACGTCAGAATCGCCTGCCCCGAACTGGGCGGCACGATTTACGTGAGTCACGGCATCAGCGCCGCGCCGGAAGCCACCGTCTGGGCCGCCGTGCGGCCGGAGAAGGTATTCATGTCGACCGCGGCACCGCAAGGCGCGGATAACGTCGCGCGCGGTGCCGTCCAGGACATCGCCTATCTCGGTGATCTGTCGATTTATCTGGTCAAGCTGCCGACCGGCAAGGTCGTGCGCGTCACGCAGCCGAATACCTCGCGTCATGCCGAGGCGATCACCTGGGACCAGCAGGTCTACCTTTCGTGGGATGCGACCAGTCCCGTGGTCGTCACCCGTTGATCCGATGAGGCGCATCCCCCTCTCAGAGCGCTTTGGCTTGAGCGGCCGCGGCATGGTCGTCTTCCTGCCGTACGTATGGCTGATGCTGTTCTTCGTCGTTCCGTTCGTGATCGTGCTCAAGATCTCGTTCGCTGACGTCGATCTCGCGATTCCTCCGTATACGCCGCTCATGCAGTGGACCGAAAATAACGTGCTTGCGATCAAGCTGAATTTCAACAACTACGAGTTCCTGTTCACCGACAAGCTGTATCTCAATGCGTTCCTGAATTCGATCAAGGTCGCCTTCATCTCGACCTTGCTGTGTCTGCTGGTCGGCTATCCGATGGCCTACGGCATCGCGCGCGCGAAACCATCGACGCGCAACGTCTTGCTGCTGCTCGTGATCCTGCCGTTCTGGACCTCGCTTCTTCTGCGCGTCTATGCGTGGATAGGCTTGCTCAAAGCCAACGGCGTGATCAACAACGTGCTGATCTCGCTCGGCATCATTCACGATCCGCTGACGATGCTCTACACGCCGTTCGCGATGTACGTCGGCATCGTCTATTCCTATTTGCCGTTCTTGATACTGCCGCTGTATGCCAACCTCGAGAAAATGGACTGGACGCTGCTGGAGGCGGCCGAGGACCTCGGCTGCAGGCCGTGGCAAGCGTTTTACAAGATCACGCTGCCGCTGTCCCGTAACGGCATTCTCGCGGGATCCATGCTGGTGTTCATTCCGGCCGTCGGCGAATTCGTGATCCCGGCGCTGCTCGGCGGCCCGAACGCGCTGATGATCGGGCGCATACTCTGGGATGAATTTTTCTCGAATCGCGCCTGGCCGGTTGCGAGCGCGGTGGCGATCTTGTTGCTGATTCTATTGGTGCCGTTCATGATGTGGTACCAAAGCATCCAAGCGCGCGAATCCGCGGGCGCGCGATGAATCAACGCCGCTCAATCTTCATCATTTCCTGCCTCGCCTTCGGCTACGCGTTCCTCTATATTCCGATTCTGTCGATGGTGGTGTTTTCCTTCAACGCTTCCAAGCTCGTGACGGTTTGGGATTCGGCGAACTCGCCGACGCTCAAGTGGTATTACTCGCTGCTCAACAACGAAGAGATCCTCGACGCCGCCTGGATATCGCTCAAAGTGGCGGTGATCAACGCATCGGGGTCGGTCATACTCGGAACCCTCGCCGGCTTCGCGCTGTCTCGGTTCACGAATTTCCGGGGCCGCTTCACGCTCAACGCGATGGCGACGGCGCCGCTGGTAATGCCCGAGGTCATCACGGGCCTCTCGTTGTTGCTGCTGTTCGTCGCGATGGAGCAGCTGATCGGCTGGCCGGCCGGGCGCGGCATCACCACGATGACGATGAGCCACATGACTTTTTCTATGGCCTATGTGACGGTCGTCGTGCAGTCGCGGCTCGCAACCTTCGATACGGCGCTCGAGGAGGCGGCCATGGACTTGGGCGCGAAACCTCTGAAGGTGTTCTTCGTGATCACGATGCCGATCATCTTTCCCGCGATCCTTTCCGGTTGGCTGCTGGCATTCACGCTCTCCTGGGACGATTTGGTGATTTCGAGTTTCACCTCCGGGCCGGGCAGCAGCACGCTGCCGATGGTGGTGTTCTCGAAGGTGCGGCTCGGCGTGAGTCCGGAAATCAACGTGCTGGCGACGCTCACGATCAGCGCCGTGACGCTGATTATCGTCGGCGTCAGTTTGTGGATGGCGCGCGCCAGCCGAATCGAGAAGGCGCCGGCCTGAGCAGGCGCCGGTTCGAGCAGGCGCTCGGGCGCCGTCCGCCGTCGGCTGCGCCGTCAGACGAGAACGCGCTCTATCCCGCCGGAATTGGCGCGCTCAACGTACTGCGCGAGCCAATTCTCCCCGAGTAGGTTCTTGGCGAGCTCGACCACGAGATAGTCCGCGTCGAGTTCCGCGTCGTCGTTGAAGCGCTTCAAACCCTGCAGGCAAGACGGACAGGAGGTCAGTATCTTGATCTCGCCGGCATGGCCGCTCGCGCGAATCCGATCGACATCGCTGTGCAGCGCCTCCTGTTTGCTGAAGCGAACCTGTGTCGACACGTCGGGACGCGCCAGCGCGAGCGTGCCCGCCTCCCCGCAGCAGCGCTCGCTCTTGCCGATGCGGCCGTTGCGCTGCTCGTTGATCAGCGAGTTCACGACGGTCAAGGGGTCGTGTTTCTTCATCGGGGAATGGCAGGGATCGTGATACAGATAGCGCACGCCGGTCACGGCATCGAGCCGCACGCCCTTTTCCATCAGATATTCATGAATATCCATGATGCGGCAGCCCGGGAAAATCTCGTCGAATTCATAGCCCTGAAGCTGGTCGAGGCAGGTGCCGCAGCTGACCACGACGGTCTTGATGTCGAGGTAATTGAGCGTGTTGGCGACACGGTGAAACAGCACGCGGTTGTCGGTGATGATCTTTTCGCCCTTGGCGAATTCCCCGGCGGCGCGCTGCGGATAGCCGCAACAGAGGTATCCCGGCGGCAACACGGTCTGCACGCCGACGTGCCAGAGCATCGCCTGCGTGGCGAGACCGACCTGCGAGAACAGCCGCTCCGAGCCGCAGCCCGGGAAGTAGAACACCGCTTCGGATTCGCTGCTGGTCGCGACCGGGTCGCGGATGATCGGCACGTAGTTGCGGTCCTCGATATCGAGCAGTGCACGTGCCGTGCGCTTCGGCAAACCGCCCGGCATGCGCTTATTGACGAAATGAATGACCTGTTCGCGGATCGGCGCCTTGCCGGTCGTGGCCGGGGGATGTCGCGTCTGTGCACTCGCAAGGCTGTGCAGCGCGCGGTTCGCGATGCGTTGCGCCCTGTAGCCCCAGCCGACCATGAGCTTTCGCGTCGCTTTGATGGTCTCGGGGTTCGTGGCGTTCAAGAAAAACAGCGCCGCGGCCGCGCCCGCGTTGAACCGTTTCTTGCCCATGCGCCGCAGCAAATCGCGCATCGCCATCGACACGTTGCCGAAATCGATATCGACGGGGCAGGGCGCAAGGCACTTGTGGCAGACGGTGCAATGATCGGCGACATCGGAGAGGTCGTCCCAATGCTTGATCGACACGCCGCGGCGCGTCTGTTCCTCGTAGAGGAACGCCTCGATCAGCAGCGAGGTCGCGAGGATTTTATTGCGCGGTGAATACAGCAGGTTCGCCCGCGGCACATGCGTCGCGCATACCGGCTTGCATTTTCCGCAGCGCAGACAATCCTTGATCGCGTCGGAAATCGTGTTGATGTCCGACTGCTGCATGATCAGCGACTCATGACCCAACAAGCCGAAGCTCGGAGTGTAGGCGCGCGACAAATCGCCTCCCGGCATGAGCTTATGCTTGTTGAATCTCTGCTGCGGATCGACGCGCATTTTGTAGTCGCGAAATCCGGCGAGCTCCGCATCGGTCAAATACTCCAGCTTGGTGATGCCGATGCCATGTTCGCCCGAGATGACGCCGCCAAGCTCGCGCGCGATGCGCATGATGCGGGCAACCGTCAGATTGGCCCTCTGCAGCATCGCATAATTGTCGGAATTGACGGGGATATTGGTGTGCACGTTGCCGTCGCCCGCATGCATGTGCAGCGCGACGAAGATGCGTCCCTGGAGAATGCGCTTATGCGCCGCATCGCAGCTCGCGAGCACACACGCGAACTCCGCGCCCATGAAGATGCGGCCGAGCTCGGCCCGCACTTCCGTTTTCCAACTGATGCGGATACTGCGGTCCTGGAGGCGCGCGAACAGCGGCGTATCGATGCGCTCGAGATGTTCGCGCCAGCGGCCGCGCACGCGATCGAGGAGCACGAGGGCCTCGGTCGCGCGTTCGCCCAGCGTATCCGCGGCGCCGGCGCGGCCCAATTCGCTGAAGTACGTATGCAGCTCGTCGAGCAGCTCGATTTTGTTCGCGATCGACAGCTCGATATTGATGCGCTCGATGGCGTCCGTGTAGGCACCGAGCCGCTCGAGCGGAATGACGACGTCTTCGTTGATTTTGAACGCGTTCGTATGTTTGGCGATGGCCGCGGTGTTGGCGCGATCCAGCCAGAATTTCTTGCGCGCATCGCTGCTGACCGCGACGAATCCCTCGCCCATGCGCGCGTTGGCGAGGCGAACCACCTCGGACGTCGCTGCGGCGACGCGTGTCTCCTCCTCGCCGACGATGTCGCCGAGCAATATCATCTTCGGCAAGGCGCCGCGCTTCGATTTCGTGCTGTAGCCGATCGCGCGCAGGTACCGCTCGTCCAAATGCTCGAGGCCCGCGAGAATCGCGCCATTGGCCTTGCCGGTCGTGTCGAGAAATCGCTTGATTTCGACGATGCTCGGTATCGCGTCGCGCGCCTGGCCGAAGAATTCCAGGCAGACCGTCCGAGTGTGCTTCCAACTACGGTGCAGTATCCAGCGGGCCGATGTGATCAAGCCGTCGCACCCCTCCTTTTGCACGCCGGGCAGACCGCCGAGAAACTTATCCGTGACGTCCTTGCCGAGGCCGGCCTTGCGGAACACGTCGCCCGCGATAGCGAGCCGTTCGCGCCGCAGCTCGCGCGCCTTATCGGGGCGCTCGCGACCGTCCTTCCAGACCAAATCGAAGCGCGCGCACGAAACGTCGTGAATTTTGCCGCGGTTGTGATCGAGGCGGGTGACTTCGAGCCAATCGCCTTGCGGGTCCACCATACGCCACCATGCGAGGTTATCGACGGCGGTGCCCCAGAGTACGGCCTTCTTGCCGCCGGCGTTCATCGCGATGTTTCCGCCGATGCAGCAGGAGTCCGCCGACGTCGGATCGACCGCAAACACGAAGCCGGCGCTTTCGGCGGCCTCGGCGACCCGCTTGGTGACGACGCCGGCCTCGGAAAACACGCTGGCCGTCCCGTCTGTCACGCCGGGCAGCGCGATCGACTCGACCGGTCCCAACACGTCGAGCTTCTCGGTGTTGATGACCGCCGACCAGGGCGTGATCGCGACCACGCCTCCGGTGTAGCCGGTACCGCCGCCGCGCGGAATGATTGTCAGTCCCAGTTCGATACAGGCACGTACCAGGCCCGGAATCTCGTTCTCGGTATCCGGGGCCAACACCATGAACGGCAATTCGACGCGCCAGTCGGTCGCATCGGTCACGTGGGATACGCGCGCAAAGGCGTCGAATCGGATGTTGTCGGCGCGCGTCAGGCCGGAGAGCTGCCGCCGCGCGCGTTTGCGCATGATCGAGAGCTCATCGAAGTGTCGTTCGAATCGCGCTACCGCTTCATGCGCGCGCTGCAATAACTGCAGCACCTTGGCATCGCGCACCGCATCCTTGGGATCGCGGCGGCGCTCCACCTCGCGCAGCCGATGTTGCAGTGCTTCGATCAGCAGCCGGCGTCGCTTGGGCGTCTCCAGCAGATCGTCTTGCAGATAGGGATTGCGCTCGACGACCCAGATATCGCCGAGCACCTCGTAGAGCATGCGCGCCGATCGGCCCGTGCGTCGCTCGCTGCGCAGCCCATCGAGTACCGCCCAGGCCTCCCGTCCCAGCAGCCGGATCACGATTTCGCGGTCCGCGAGCGAGGTGTAGTTGTAGGGAATTTCACGCAAACGGGCCGCCGGCTCTTCGTCCGGTACATGGGGGGCGGGCAGGGTCGGCTCGACGATGGCGCTCATGGGCGCGCGATTTTAACTCAAGCGGACATGAGGTTTGCCGATATAGCAGGGACATGAGCGGTACGAAGTCCTGTGTTCTTGACAAGTCCGAGAACTGTGATTTCATTCACGGCCTCCTCGAGCGGCGCCTCGCGCGCGATGAAATCGCCTTGCCGTTGCTGCCGGAGGTCGCAATTCGCGTCATGCGCCTCGCGCGCAGCGACCGCACCAGCGCAGGGCAGCTGTCCGACATCATCAACGCCGATCCGGCCTTGACGATGTACGTGCTGCGGATCGCCGCGTCCGCTGCGAAGCGGCCGGCATCGCCGATCATCTCGCTGCACCATGCAGTCGCCTGGCTCGGATTCGACGAGGTCGCGAATATCGCGTTCACGCTGGCGCTGCAGGGAAAAATGCTGAATATTCCCGGCCAGAACCAAAGGGCGCGCCGGCTTTGGCGGCATGCGCTGGCGACCGCGTTATGGGCACGGCACTTAGCGTCGATGCTGGCGCGCGATGCCGGTATGAGCTATTTGTGCGGGCTGCTGCATACGATCGGCAAGCCTGTGACGCTCGGTGCGGTACATGAACTTGCGCAGCGTACTCAGGTCAAGCTCACCGGTGAGGAATACGATCGGCTCGTCGAAACGTTCTATCGCCACATCGGCGCGCAGGTGCTCGGCGCCTGGGGACTGCCCAGTGTCGTGATCGGAACCGTGACCCAGTGGGAGGCCTATGCGGACGCCGGCGATTTGCGCGCCGACTGCAACATCGTCAATGTCGCTCACCGCCTCGCCAATTACACATTGACCGACTCGATTCGCCTATCGCGCGAATTGCTCGTCGTCGAACCGGCCTATCTGGACCTCGGGTTCGCGGCCGTCGACGCAATCGCGCTGTTCGACGCCGCAGGGTCGATCAACGCGGATTTGGATACCTACCTTCCGCCGTAAATCCCGGCTTTCATTGCACGGCGGCCTCGTTTATCGTGGCGGCATGAAAAACAATACGCGCGTCACCCATCCTCCGCTCGTGACGGTGCCCGCGGACAATCGACCCCTCGTGGCGCCGATATACCAGTCCGTCAAATTCGAATTCGGCGATACCGCGGAGACGGCGAGTTTTTTGCGCGGCGAGCGAGACGGGTTCTTCTATTCCCGCACCTCGAATCCGACCTTGCGGCAGTTGGAGCTGTTGCTTGCCGATTTGCAGGGCCGCGAGGCGTGTTTGTTGACCGGATCCGGCGTCGCCTCGATCGCCGCGACGTTGCTGTCGCTGTGCCGGCAGGGCGATCACGTCTTGGCGTTCGTCGAATCTTATGGTCCGACGCGCTATCTGGTGCAGCGGCTGCTCGGAAAATTCGGCGTGCGGCATACACTGCTGTCGATCGATGATCTGGCCGGCATCGAGCGGGTTTTGTGCGAGACGCCGACGCGCCTCGTCGTGTTCGAGAGTCCGACCAATCCGGTGACCAAGATCGCGGACATCGAGCAGATCACGGCGATAGCCCGGCGCACGGGCGCGCTCAGCGTGCTCGACAACACTTTCGCGGGATTTCATAACCATGGCAGCTTTGATATCGACTTGTTCCTGCATAGCCTGACGAAGTATGCCTCGGGCCATGGCGACGTCCTCGGTGGGGCGATCATCGGCTCCAAGTCCTTGATCGATACGATGCGCAAGGATGTCGTTTCCATTGGGCCGAGTCTCGACCCGCACGCCGCGTTCCTGATCCAGCGCGGCATGCGCACGTACTTCTTGCGTTACGAACGCCAATGCGCGAACGCGCTGCAGGTCGCGCGGTTCTTGGGTCTCGATCCGCGCGTCAGCAAGGTCTTTTATTGCGGCTTGGAATCCCATCCGCAGCACCACTTGGCCAAGAAGCAGATGAGCGATTTCGGAACCGTGGTCTCGTTCGAATTGAACGGCGGCTACGCGCACGGCGACCGGTTCGCCGATGCGCTGACGCTGTTCGCCGTCTCGGCGAGCGTCGGTTCGGTCGAGTCCCTCGTGATGCCGCCGCGCCTGCTGGGCGGCAACGACTTCACGAGCGAGCAGCGCGCCGCTTCGCTGCTCACCGCGGGCACGGTGCGCTTATCGGTGGGTCTCGAGGATGAGGAGGACCTGATCCTGGATCTCAAACAGGCGCTCGATCGCGCTTTTGGCTGATTTTGTGGTGATTTAACGCCGGCCGAACTCAAGCTTACGTCCAAGCGGCCGACCCTACGGCTTAGAGATGGTCTACCTTAGGGAACGCGCTTGAGCATGGAATCCGCTGCTGTCTTATCTTCGCTCGACAACCAGGCCGCGCGCGACTATTTATGCGACGCGCTGAGCGTGCCGCAAAGCATCGCCCCGATGCCGCAGATTTGCGCGAAATTGGCGGAACTGACGGCGAACGAGGAGACCGATTCGGTGCAGCTCGTGCGCCTGGTTCAATCGGATCCCGTGGTCGCCGGCGAAATCATGCGCGTCGCTAATTCCGCGGCATTGCGGCCGCGCAACGCGATCGTTTCTCTGCAACAAGCGGTTTCCTGGCTGGGAGTGGCCGTGGTGCGCAACATCACGGTCGCGGCGGCGTTGCGCGGCGAAGTGTTCATCGCGCCTGGTCATGAGCCCGAGTCCGAAGAGCTCTGGCGCGAGGCCTGGCTCGGCGGCCTGTGGGCCAAAGAAATTGCGCGCTTGCGCCGTAAACACGTGGAAACTGCGTTTTTGGCCGGTTTGATGCACCGTGCCGGCGCCGCGCTGGCGCTGAAGCTGTTTGCGGGATTCGAACGGCAGCGGCGCACCGCATTGGATGCTCAGACCTTTCGCAGTTTGGTCGTCGAATTCGAATCCCCGTGCGGCCGCCTATTGATGAGCAATTGGTGCATACCCACCGCGATTCAGGAGGCCGCGAGCGAGTGGCGCAGCTACCGGACCTCGCGAGAAGTCGATCTTGCCGGCACCGTCAATGCCGCGCATTTGTTGGCTCAGCACACTTTGTATCCGCAGCTGCTCGGCGAAGAAGCCGTGCTGAGCGATACCGTATTCGAGCAGCTCGGCGTGTTTCCGGACGAGCGCATCGCGGTTCTCGAGCAACGCGATCAGGTGCGTCAGGTTGCGGGCCTGTAGGCACGTATGAGCGAGTCCGCCTCATTCGACCTCGTGTGCGTGGGCTCGGGTCCCGCCGGCAAGACCGCGGCGATCCAGGCCGCGAAGTCCGGTTTTCGGGCCGCGGTGATCGAACGCGAATCGCAAGTCGGCGGCGCTTGTTTGCTCTCGGGGACGATACCGAGCAAGGCGCTGCGCGAACAGGCGCTGCGTTACCGGCGCATGCGCGACAGCGCCTCGGCGATGGCCGTCGAGCTCGGTGGTGGTACTCCCATGCCGGCGCTGCTGCGCGGTGTCGACCGGGTCATTGCCGCTCAGGATCAGTACTTGCGCGCGCAATTGGAGCGTAATCGCGTGACTCTGATCCGCGGCTTAGGAAGCCTGCAGAGCGCCAATTGCATCGACGTGCAGCGCCTCGACGGTTCGCGCCTCCAGGTGGGCGCCTCGCGCATCCTCATTGCGACGGGCTCGCGTCCGCGTCACATCGCGAATATCCAGGTCGATCACGAGCACGTGCTCGATAGCGACTCGATTCTGAGCCTGGCCTACTTGCCGGGCACCATGATCGTACTCGGCAGCGGCGTCATCGCCTGCGAGTACGCGTCCATATTCGCGGCGCTCGGCTGCGAGGTCACGCTCGTCGACAAGGCCGCCGAACCGCTCGGGTTTCTGGATGCGGCGCTGCGCAAGGGTTTTTGTTCGGGATTCGAGGCCATGGGCGGCCGCTACTTGGCTGCCGCCGAGGTCCTCGAGGCGGTTTTCGACGGTTTCTCCCAAGTAATCGTGCGGCTGAGTGACGGACGGCAGCTTCAGTCCGACATCGTGCTGGCCGCCTTCGGACGCGTCGCGAACCTCGACGGGATCGGGCTCGATCATGTGCAACTCGGCTTGAGCGCGCGCGGACATCTGCAGGTCGACGAGCGCTTCGAGACGCGGGTTCCCGGCGTGTTTGCGGCCGGGGATGCGATCGGGCCGCCCGCGCTCGCTTGCGCCGCGGCCGATCAGGGACGCCGCGCCGCGCTCGCCGCCTTCCGTTTGGACCCGCCGACCCGCGTCGACCTGCTGCCGACCGGCGTCTATACGATTCCGGAAATTGCCTGCGTCGGCTTATCGGAAAACGACGTGCTGCGCGGCAAACTCGATTGTATCGTGGGCCGCGCGAATTTCAGCGAAGTGGCGCGCGCCCATATTGCCGGCGAGCCGGCCGGATTCCTGCGGCTGTTGTGCGAGCGCGGTTCGATGCGGGTTCTCGGCGCCCAAGCGATCGGCGAGGGCGCGACCGAACTCGTGCATCTCGGCCAATTCGCGATCGCGATGCATGCGACCGCCGACTATTTTGTCGACCATATGTTCAATTTTCCGACGATGAGCGAAGCCTACCGGATCGCCGCCTTCGATTGTCTACGCCAGGCGTCGCTTGCGCCGGCTAAAGATTGCGAATCAGAATATCGCCGAATTCGCTGCATTTGACCTCGGTCGCTCCCTGCATCAAGCGCGCGAAATCGTAGGTGACGGTCTTTTGCCCGATCGAGCGATCCATCGCGCCGAGAATCGCGTCCGCCGCCTCCACCCAACCCATGTAACGCAGCATCATTTCGCCCGATAGGATCAGCGAACCGGGATTGACCTTGTCGAGATTCGCGTATTTCGGCGCAGTTCCGTGGGTCGCTTCGAACACCGCGTGGCCGGTCATGTAGTTGATATTGCCGCCGGGCGCGATGCCGATGCCGCCGACCTGGGCCGCCAACGCATCCGATAAATAATCGCCGTTGAGATTCATCGTGGCGATCACGTCGAATTCGTCGGGGCGCGTCAAGACCTGCTGCAAGGTGATGTCGGCGATCGCGTCCTTGACGATGACCTTGCCGGATCGCTTCGCCTCGTCCATCGCCGCGTTGGCCTCCTTCTCGCCTTTGGTCGCCTTGATGCGCTCCCATTGCTCCCAGCTGAAGGTTTGCGCGGGGAATTCGCGTTCTGCGAGCTGGTAGCACCAGTTGCGGAACGCGCCCTCCGTGAACTTCATGATGTTGCCCTTGTGCACGATCGTGAGGCTCTTGCGTTTGAAGGCGATCGCGTACTCGATGGCGGCGCGAACGAGCCGATCGGTGCCTTCTTTGGATGCCGGTTTGACGCCGATCCCGGAGCTGGCGGGAAAGCGGATCTTCTCGTACTGTTTGGGAAAATGCTGTTTGAACAGATCGAGAAACCGTTGGCAGTCCGGCGAGCCGGCTTCGAATTCGATTCCCGCGTAGATGTCCTCGGTATTTTCGCGGAAGATCACCATATCGACCTTTTCCGGCGCGACCACGGGCGAGGGCACACCCTTGAACCAGCGCACCGGCCGCAAACAGACATAGAGATCGAGCAGCTGGCGCAGCGCCACGTTGAGCGAACGGATCCCGCCGCCGATCGGCGTGGTCAACGGACCCTTGATCGAAATCAGGTAGTCGCGGCAGGCCTGCACGGTCTGGTCCGGCAGCCATGTGTTGTAGAGCTTGTTGGCTTTCTCACCGGCGAAAACTTCCATCCAGTGAATCTTGCGCTTGCCGCCGTAGGCCTTGGCGACGGCCGCGTCGAACACCCGTACGCTCGCGCGCCAAATGTCCGGCCCCGTGCCGTCGCCCTCGATGAAAGGCACGATCGGCTGATCCGGCACTTGCAACTTGCCGTTGGCTACCGTGATTTTCCGGCCTTCGGCAGGCACCTGTAGGATCACCGGCTTGACCTCTGACATGTGAGCGCTCCTATTGACTAACCGCCAATGCTAGCATGACGGTTCGGAGGACCCTATTGCGCACCTTGAGATCGACTCCAGCCAAAGACGGCTTTTGGATGCCCGCGGAATTCGAGCGGCATGCCGGCTGCTGGATGCTTTGGCCGGAGCGCCCGGATAATTGGCGCTCGGGCGCGAAACCGGCCCAGGCCGCATTCACGGCGGTGGCCACGGCGATTGCCGGCGGCGAGCCGGTCGCGGTGGGCGTGTCGTCGCGGCAATTCCAGAATGCGCGCGCGCGATTGCCCGCGGCGGTGCGCGTCGTCGAAATCGCCAGCAACGATGCCTGGGTGCGCGACACCGGACCGACCTTGCTCGTCGATGCCAAGGGTCGGCGCCGCGGCGTCGATTGGATTTTCAATGCCTGGGGAGGCTTGCACGGCGGACTGTATTTTCCGTGGGATCGGGACGAAGAGGTCGCGCAGAAGATCCTCGAGATCGAAGGCATCGATCGCTATCGGGCGCCGTTCGTGCTCGAAGGCGGCGCAATCCACGTCGACGGTCAAGGTACGTGTTTGACCACCGAAGAGTGTCTGCTCAATCCGAATCGCAATCCGCGGTTGACGCGTTCCGAGATCGAGGTCTTGCTGTGCCGCTATCTCGGGGTGAGCACGGTCATCTGGTTGGGAAAGGGCGTGTATCGCGACGAAACCGATGGTCATGTCGATGAAATCGCGTGTTTTACGAGTCCGGGAGTCGTCGTGTTGACCTGGACCGACGATCGGGACGATCCGCAATACGAGATTTCGCGCGACGCGTATCATCGGCTGCGGCGCGCGCGTGACGCGAAGGGTCGAGAACTCACGATACACAAGATTCACCAGCCCGGGCCGCTCAGCATGACGGCCGAGGAGGCCGGCGGCGTCGACATTCAGCCGGGCAGCGTTGCGCGTCGGGCCGGCGATCGCCTGCCCGCGTCCTACATCAATTTCTATGTCGCCAACAAGTGTGTCGTGATGCCGCTCTACGACAAGCGCTGGGATTCGGCTGCGCGTGCCACGCTGCGGCGGCTGTTCCCGACGCGCGAGGTCCTGGGCGTCGAAACCCGCGAGGTTTTATTGGGCGGCGGCAACATCCATTGCATCACGCAGCAAATCCCGGCGCCCCGGCCCCGCGGCAAGCCTGCGCCCATGGCCCGGAGGGGCTCGAGGGCCGAATCGCGAGGCAAATGAGGCTCCGGCGGAACTTTGCTGCGCGCAAGGTCTCGAAAGCCATTATTCTACCCGCCCTGTCGTCATTCAACCGGGCCACATTGTGGCCCTTTACAAATTGGGAATCCTCGTGCACCCATTGCTGTCATCGTTCAAGTTCGGCCGCCAACACGCCTACGCACTCGTTTGCGCCGGCGCCGTCCTGGCTGCCGGCTGCCACCACAACAACTCCTACGAAAGCAATTATGGGATCGCCTGGACCACCGTGGCCAACGGCACGGGCACGTACGGCAACAACGTCCAATTCGCAAGCTATGTGGTCACTATCGACTCGATCGTGCTGACCGACGCGGTCGGTAACGAATACGCGGCGATGGGCACTCTTGAGCCCGTCGATTTGGTCAAACTCAGCAACATCGCCGAGCTGTGGGGCAGCGCGACGATCCCCGCCGATACCTACGTCTCGGCGACGATCACGCTCGACTATACGATCGCGGCCGTCGCCCTTCTCGTCAACGGCGTGCCAACGCCGGCGACGGTCAAAGTGCCAGGAGAACCGACGTTGACGCAGGTCGCCGTGACCGTGGCGTTCGATCCCAGCAACCCTTTGGTCATTACGAACAGCTATGCGACGACGAACGCGCAGCGCCTGGCGCTCGATTTCGATCTGGCGGCCTCGAACGTCGTCGATCTCAGCACGAGTCCTGCGACGGTCACCGCGGCTCCGTTCTTCAGGCTCTCGAACGCGGCCGCGGACACGCGCTTGATCCGGATTCGCGGGCCGCTCATCAACTCGAACGCGACCACGGGGACCTATTCGATTTATGAGCGTCCGTTCTACGATGAAGTCAACAATATTGGTTCGATCAGCATATTCACGGGCCCCGATACCATTTTCGACATCGACGGCACCGTCTACACCGGCGGTGCATCTGCACTTGCGGCGATATCGCAATTGTCCGCCGGCGTCACCGCGAGCGAAGCCTACACGACTTTCGAAGTCACGCCGAGCACCAATAACGCCTCCGGGCAACCCACGGGTACTGCGGGCATATTCACATCCGTCTACTCGGTCATCGGCGGCACGCTCGAAACCAATTACACCGAGAATCTCGAAGGCGACGTCATTGCGCGCAACGGCTCCATCCTGACGCTGACGAATTCCACGGTGGCGGGCGCGACGGTGAGTTTGTCGCAGGGCTATTTCGAATATATTCCCTCGTCGAGCACGAACACGACCGCGCAGACGCAAGTCTTGATCGGCCCCGGAACGATCGTCAGCGCCGAAGGCACGGCGGGCCTCGGCAAGCTCGACTACAACTCGATCGCCGTCGGCCAGCACATCACGGCGGTCGGCACGTTCCAGTTGTCCTCGACAGGTATCTACACGATCAATACGGTCATCCCGACGACGGGCTCGACGGCCGGACAGGTGCGGCTGCAATCGACGCCGCTCTTCGGCCAGCTGCAAAGTTCCGCGACGGGCAGTTTGACGCTGAATTTACAAACGATCGACAATCTGCCCGCGAGCCTGTTCGATTTTGCGGGCGACGGAACCGGCGCCGCCGAGACCCCCGTGGCCGGCGCCTATCTCGTGGACACCAGCAACGCGGGCACCGTGAATCTGACCGGTGCTGCGGCGGGCACTTCGCTCTGGGTCGACGGGTACACGAGCGGCTTCGGCATGGCGCCGCCGGATTTCCTGTCATTTCCCAATCTCAAGTTTCCGCCGTCGCCGAATCAAGTCGTATCCGGCGTCAACGAAGAAGCCGTCGTGCCCGCGAGTCTGCAGGTCGTGTGGACGGGCACCGGCTCGACCACGCCGTTCGCGAGTTCGAGCAGTACCTCGTTTTCGATCGACGGCACCAGCACCGCGCTGGCGAGCGCCGTCATTCAGATCGGGCCGGAAATCGTCGCTCTGAGCAGTCTCGCCACCGCGGTCACGGTCGTGCCGAATGCGGTCCCGAACTGTGTCGCCACGAGCAAGACGAATCCGCAGCCCTGTGTGCCGTTATTCGCCTTCAGCACGGTGACGACCGCAGCGACGTCCACGGCGCCGGCCGTGACGGCGATCGTCGAATACAACGGCTTCGCGACCTTCATGGCGAAGCTGGGCGCGGCGATCACGACGGCGCAGCCGGTGACGCAATTGGCGGTGAACGGATATTACGATCGGACCACCAATACGTTTACCGCCAACAGCGTCGACGTTGTGCTCTAAAATGCCTCCCCACGATGGGGAAGCTATTTTCAAGGCTGGGGTTGGCGTTCGGCTTGCTCGCCTGCTGCGTGGCGAGTCGCGCAGCGCCCGCCGACACGCCGCCTGAGGCCGGCGGCGCGCGCCCACGCATCTGCCTGGTGCTGTCCGGCGGCGGCGCCCGCGGCATGGCCCATATCGGCGTCCTCAAGGTCCTCGAGCAGTTGAAGATTCCGATCGATTGCATCGCCGGCACGAGCATGGGGGCGATCGTCGGGGGGCTCTACGCGAGCGGAATGCCGGCGGATCGCATCGAGGCGAATATGCGTTCGGTGGATTGGCAAGAGGCCTTCCGGGACGCGCCCCCGCGCCGGGACCTGGCATTCCGGCGCAAACAAGACGATCTCAATTTTCTCGTGCGCCTTCCGTTCGGCCTCAAGCATGGCGAGGTTTTGCTGCCGCAGGGCTTGATTCAAGGCCAAAAGTTGCAGCAAAAGCTGCGCTCGGTGACGCTGCCCTTCAGCGATACGGCGAGCTTCGATGAGCTGCCGACGCCGTTCCGGGCCGTGGCGACAGATTTGGAGACGGGACAGGTCGTCGTCATGGACAAGGGTGATCTCGCGCTCGCGATGCGCGCGAGCATGTCGGCGCCCGGTCTTTTCGCGCCGGTCGAGGACCAGGGACGGCTCTTGGTCGATGGCGGCTTGACCGAGAATCTGCCGATGGAGGTGGCGCGCGCAATGCACGCGGATGTGCTCATCGTCGTCGACGTGACCTTCCCGCTGCAGCCGCGCGAGCAGTTGAATACCGCGCTGTCGATATCAAATCAAATGCTGGCGATCTTGGTGCGCAGCGACGCCGACCGGCAGAAGGCGACTCTGCGACCCGGCGATACCTTGATTGCGCCGGAATTGGGGCTCACATCGCCGACCGATTTTGCCTCGGCCACGAAAACGATCGAACTCGGCGAGCGAGCCGCGCGCGCCGAGGCGATCAAGCTCGCCTCCTTGAGCGTCGACGACGACACTTACCGGCAATATCTCGCCAAACGCGAGGTGCGCGCATCGGGTGCGCCGATCATTCGATTCGTGCGCGTCGACGAGCTGTCGCGACCCTATGAGAAAACGATCCTGGCGGCCATGCGGCCTTTGCTGCAAAAGCCGCTCGACGTGGATCAGCTGAATGCGCGCATCACGGAGATCTATGGACTCGGCGACTTCGAGACGATCGATTACAGCGTCGTCAACGAAGGCGAGGGCGAGAACGCACAAACAGGGATCGAAGTGCACGCACGCCGAAAATCCTGGGGCCCGAATTACGTGCGCTTCGGCTTGAATTTGGAGGACGACTTTCAGGGCAATAGCCGCTACAACGCCGCGGCGCGGTTTCTATTGACGGAAATCGACAGTCTGGATGCCGAATGGCTCACCGACGTGCAGATCGGCGATAACCCCAAGCTCATCACGGAGTTTTATCAGCCGCTCAATGCCGACCGCAATTGGTTCGTCGCGCCGAGTGCGCGCATCGAGAGCCGCGATCTGCCCGTCTACCAGAACGACGTGGAAATTGCGGATTTCCGCATGCGGCAGGCGGAAGCCGATCTCGATTTCGGCCGCGAACTCGGCAACTGGGGCGAACTTCGCACGGGTTTTCACCGCATCAACGGTGCGACGAGCGTGCGTCTGGGCAACCCGGATCTCGTCGAGCCGCTATTCAACGACGGCGAATATTTCTTCAAATTCAGCTACGACCGTCTGGACAGCGTGAAATTTCCGCGCGACGGCCAAAGCTTCTCGCTGCAATGGGACGCGGATCGCGTGAATTTGGGCTCGAACGTGAGTTGGGACCGGGTCACGGCCGACTGGTTGATGGCCCGCTCCGAAGGGCGCAATACGGTGCTGCTCTGGACCTCCGCCGGTACGCGCCTCGACGGCAAAATTCCCCCGACGGCCTTGCAGGATTTTTACTCTCTAGGCGGCTTCCTCAATTTATCGGGCCTCGCGCCGCAGTCTCTGACGGGGCCCAATTATGCGATCGTGCGCACCGTTTACTTTCGCAAGATCGGCCGCGGCGGCGAGGGCTTGTTCGATTTCCCGACGTATCTCGGGGTGTCGTTCGAAGCGGGCAACACCTATTCGCGGCGCGGCGACTTGGGCTGGAACTCGGCGCGCAAGGACGGCTCGGTGTTCTTAGGCTTGGATACGCTGCTCGGCCCGCTGTACATCGGATCGGGTTACGACGAACTCGGCCACAGCGCGTATTACTTGTTTCTCGGGCGCACCTTTTGACGCATGCGCGTGACGGTCACAGGCCGCGGCTCTCGGCGAGCTTTTCCACCTTCTCGAAAACCAATGCGGGCTGATCCCCGATGCGCGAGTATTCATGCTTGCGCGACATGTCCGCGAGCGCGCGGTCGCGCTCGATCGCGGTGAAGTACCAATGGGTCTTTTGCCAATCGGCGCCGAGCAACTTCGCGAACGGATCGCCGGGCCGCAAGCGCACCCGGATGCCGTAGGGGCGCGGCAGTTGCGGAATGCCGTGAGTCATGTTTTGTGCGTTGGCGATGCCCATTGCTGTTCGCACGATAGCGCAATCGACCGGCGGCTGCCAGCCGGCACCTCGAGCGGCGCGTGCATGGTAGACTCCGCGACCTTCGCGAGAGGTGATTGATGGCATCGTCTTATACGGCGTCCGATATCGAGGTATTGAGCGGCTTGGATCCGGTGCGTCGACGCCCCGGCATGTACACGGATACGACGCGTCCGAATCATCTCGCACACGAGGTGGTCGACAACAGCGTCGATGAAGCGCTCGCCGGTCACTGTGAAAACATCCGGGTCAAGGTTTATAAAGACGGCTCCCTCGAGGTCGAAGACGATGGGCGCGGGATGCCCGTCGACATCCACCCAAAGGAGAAGATCAGCGGTGTCGAGCTGATCCTGACGCGCCTGCACGCAGGCGGGAAATTCAACGACAAGACCTATCAGCATTCGGGAGGCTTGCACGGCGTCGGCGTATCGGTCGTCAACGCCTTGTCGAAGCGGCTCGAATGCCGCGTGCGGCGCGGCGGCAAGGAGTACCGTTTGAGCTTCGAGGGCGGTCGACTCGCCTCGAAGCTCCAGGTGATCGGCGAGGTGCCGAAGTCGAGAACCGGCACGACCTTGAGGTTCTGGCCCGATCCGCAGTATTTCGACACGGAGAAATTCGCGACGCCGAAATTGCGCCAGGTACTGCGCGCGAAGGCGGTGTTGTGCCCGAAGCTGCGCGTTTCGCTGGTCAACGAAATCACCGGCGAAACCGACGAATGGTTTTATACCGGCGGTCTGCACGAATATCTCGCCGAGCAGCTTGGGTCGGGTAAATGGCTGCCCGCGGAGACGTTTTACGGCAAGCGCGATATCGAGGGCGGTTCGCTCGACTGGGCGCTCGCCTGGGTTCTCGACGCGAAACAGGTCGTCACCGAAAGCTACGTCAATTTGATTCCGACGATCGAGGGCGGCACGCACGTCAACGGATTGCGAGCCGGCGCGAGCGATGCGGTCCGCGAATTCTGCGAATTCCGCAATCTGGTGCCGCGCGGCATCAAGCTCGCCCCGGAGGACGTCTGGGACGGCGTGAGTTTCGTCATGTCGATGAAGATGCGCGAGCCGCAGTTCGCGGGCCAAACGAAGGAGAAACTGACCTCGCGCGAATCGGCCGGCATCGTTCAGGGCGTCATCAAAGACGCGTTTGCGCTGTGGCTCAATCAGCACCCCGATCAGGGCGAGCAAATCGCGCAACTCGCGATCGCCAGTGCGCAGCAGCGGTTCAAAGACAGCCAAAAAATCGCGCGCAAACGCATCGTCGCGGGCCCGGCGTTGCCGGGTAAGCTCGCCGATTGCGTCTCCCAGGATCCCGCGCGCGGCGAACTGTTCCTGGTCGAAGGCGATTCCGCCGGCGGTTCGGCCAAACAGGCTCGCGATCGCGTCACGCAGGCAATCATGCCCTTGCGCGGCAAGATCCTGAACACCTGGGAGTCGGACGCGCGAGATGTCCTGCAGTCCCAAGAGGTGCACGACATCAGCGTCGCGATCGGCGTCGAGCCGGCATCCGCCGACATTACCGGCCTGCGCTACCACAAGGTCTGCATACTTGCCGACGCCGACAGTGACGGTCAGCACATCGCCACGCTGTTGTGCGCGCTGTTCCTGCGCCATTACCGGCCGCTGGTGCTCGCCGGGCACATCTATGTCTGCATGCCGCCGCTGTTCCGCATCGACGCGGGCAAGCAGGTCTACTACGCTCTCGACGAGGCCGAACGCGAGAAAACCCTGGCGCGCGTCAGTGCGGAGAACTCGAGGCTAAAACCCGTCGTCACGCGATTCAAGGGTCTCGGCGAAATGAGCCCGCTCCAGCTGCGCGAAACCACGATGGCCCCCCAAACCCGGCGCTTGGTGCAAATGACGATCGACGCGCACGACAGCCCGGATCAGCTGCTCGACATGCTGCTCGCGAAGAAGCGCGCGGGCGATCGGCGCGAATGGCTCGAAACCAAAGGCAACCTGGCCCGCGTATGAAGGACCAAGAGTTGAATTTCGAGGGAATCGAACGGGAGCCGCTCAAGGCATTCGCGGAGCGCGCGTACCTGGATTATTCGATGTACGTGATACTCGATCGCGCGCTGCCGCACATCGGCGACGGCTTGAAGCCCGTCCAGCGGCGCATCGTCTACGCGATGAGCGAACTCGGCCTCGCGGCGGGCGCCAAGCACAAGAAATCCGCGCGCACGGTTGGCGACGTCATCGGCAAGTTTCATCCGCACGGCGACTCGGCGTGTTACGAGGCCATGGTTCACATGGCGCAGGACTTCGCATATCGCTATCCGATCGTGGACGGGCAGGGCAATTGGGGGTCGACCGACGATCCGAAGTCCTTCGCCGCCATGCGCTACACGGAATCGCGGTTGACGCGCTATGCCGCGTTGCTGCTGCAGGAACTCGGCGAAGGCACCGCCGACTGGTCGCCGAACTTCGATGGTTCGCTCGAAGAGCCGACGATCCTCCCGGCGCGTGTGCCCAATTTGCTGCTGAACGGCGGATCCGGCATCGCGGTCGGTATGGCCACGGACATTCCGCCGCATAACCTGCGCGAGGTCGTCGCGGCCTGCGTTGCGCTGCTCGAGGACCCGGACCTCACGACGCGCAAGCTCATGAGTCACATCAAGGGTCCGGACTTGCCGACCGGTGCGGAGATCGTCTCGCCGCGCGCCGAGCTCGCGCAAATTTACGATACCGGATCCGGCAGTTTTCGGGCGCGCGCGACCTATGATATCGAGGACGGCGAGATCATCATCGATGCGCTGCCTTTCCAAGTGTCCGGCTCCAAGATCCAGGAGCAGATCGCGCATCAGATGCAGCAGAAGAAGTTGCCGATGGTCGAGAATTTTCGCGACGAATCCGACCATGAGAACCCGACGCGCCTGGTGATCGTGCCGAAGTCGAACCGCGTCGATATCCCCGCGCTGATGGCGCATTTGTTCGCGACGACCGACCTCGAGCGCAACTATCGCGTCAACCTCAACGTCATCGCCCTGGACGGCCGGCCGCGGGTCATGGGCCTCAAAGAGATGCTGCTCGAGTGGCTGGAGTATCGCAAAGCCACGGTGACTCGCCGTCTCGTGCACCGGCTTGCGAAGGTCGATGCGCGCCTGCACATTCTCGACGGCTCCTTGATCGCCTATCTGAACCTCGACGAAGTCATCCGCATCGTGAGAACGGAGGACGAGCCGAAGCCCGTGCTGATGCGGCGCTTCAAGTTGTCCGATATACAAGCCGAGGAGATACTCGAGACCAAGTTGCGGCGGCTTGCGCGGCTCGAGGAAATGAAGATCCGCGCCGAGCAGAAGGAACTCGCCGAAGAACGCGCCGAGATCGACAAGACGCTCAAGAGCAAGGCGCGCCTCACGAAACTGGTGCGCGAGGAGCTGCTGAGCGACGCCGATGAGTATGGGGATGCGCGGCGCACGCGCCTCGTCGAGCGCGAGGCCGCGCAAGCGATATCCGAGACCGAACTGCTGAGCAGCGAACCGACGACCGTGGTGCTGTCGCGCCTCGGCTGGGTGCGTGCGGCCAAGGGACACGACATCGACGTACGCTCGCTCAGCTACAAGAGCGGAGACGAATTTCAGGCGGCCGCCAAGGGCCGCAATTTGCAGCAAGCCGTGTTCATCGACTCCACGGGGCGGGCGTACAGCCTCGACGCACATCAGTTGCCCGCTGCGCGCGGCTACGGCGAACCTCTATCCGGTACGGTCGATCCGCCCGACGGCGCGACGTTCGCCGCGGTGCTGATCGGCGAGCCCGCTGATCCGTGGCTGCTCGCGAGCGACGCGGGCTACGGGTTCAAGGTCAAGCTCGGGGAATTGTATGCGCGCAACAAAAAGGGCAAATCGGTGTTGAAGGTGCCGGAAAATGCGCTCGTCTTGCCGGCCCAACCGGTTTCGGACCGGGAAGCGCTCGCGGTGCTCGTCAACAACGACGGCGAGGTGCTCGCATTGCCGGTGGCGCAAATCGAGGAGATGAGCGCGGGCAAGGGGCAAAATTTATTCGGCATCCCGGGCAGGAAATCGGCGGATCGCGACGAGTTCCTGGTCGCGATGGCCGTGGTGGCGCCCGGCGAGCAGCTGACCATTTTCAGCGGCAACAGCGCGCCGATGCGCTTGCGGTACGACGAGCTCAAGGCGTTTCAGGACAAGAAGGGCCAGAGACGGCAGCGCTTTTCGCGAGCCTACAAACAGGTGGACCGGCTCGAGGTCTCGGCGCTTTGACCTAGCGCTCGCCGGAGATGGTCACATCTTCGGGCGCGTTGACGAAATAGCCTTGGATGAACTCGATGCCCAATTGCCACAGCACGGCCATCGTGTTGGCGTCCTCGACGCGTTCCGCGACGGTCTCGACCTGCTTGCGCTTGGCGGCATCCACGAGGATCTTGACGCGTTGCTGCTGCACCTGACTCGTCGATAGGCCTTGCATCAAGGCGCCGTCTATCTTGATGAAGTGCACGTCGATTTCGCTGAGCAATTTGACCGACTCCTTGCCCGTGCCGAAATGTTCGAGGGCGAAGCGGAAACCGCGCTTGCCTAGGTTTTGCGCGAGTTCCTTGGTTTGACGCGAATATTGCGTCGCGAGGTCCTCGGAGACTTGGAAACACAGGCGCTTCGGGTCGATTCGCGTCGCCCTGAGCTGCGACTCGAGCCAGCCGATCAGCGTCTTGTCGAGCAGCGTGTCCTTGGACATGCGCAGGAAAATGCATGACGATTTGCGGTTGGCGCAGAACGCCATCGAGGCGCCGACGACCCACCGGTCGATATTCTTCATCAAATCGTTGCGTTCGGCGGCCGCGATGAACTCGGCCGGCAGAACCTCGGTGCCTTGCTCGTCCAACATGCGCACGAGCACATCGAACATTCCCTTGTCTTCGCCGAGCAGGCTCGCGATGGGCTGTTGCACCAAGCGGAAACGATTCTCCATGAGCGCCGATTTGATGTGCTTGACCCAAATCTTGTCGTAGGCCTGTACACGCGTGTCTGTATCGATCCTTTGCAGCGTGTAGACGCGATCGCCGCCTTGATCCCGGCCGTTGCGGTGCGCATCGACCGCATCCGTGACCGCGACGCCGATGTCCGGGTCCGCCGAGGGCAGCAGCGCGATACCGACCGTGACGGTGGCCGTCAGGGTCTTGCCTTCGATCGAGAATTCGTACTCGCCGACCCGCTTGAGGATGCTTTCGGCCCAAGCCTCGACGTCGCGCGAGTTGCCGCGTTCGAGCAGCAAAAGGAAACCATTGCCGCTGAATCTGCCGCAAATGTCGCCCGGCACGAGTTGATTGCGCAACAGGTCTGCGAGTTGCGACAGGAACTCTTCGAGCGCGAGTACGCCGATCGCGCTTTGAATGTCGGCGAATCGATCGGGTTTAATGCAGGCGAATGCGCGTACGCCGCCCTTCATCGGCTGCGCGCTGCGCGCACGCACCGCCGCCAGCAGGAAGCGTTGTTGTAAAAATCCGGTCGAAGCGTCGTTTTTGACCGCCTCGGCCAATTGCGTCTCGAGGCCGCGCTCCTTTTCCTGTCGCGCCGGTATGCAGATGCGGATCGCCGGCTCGCTCTCGAAGTCGGCCTTGGTCAACGTCAGCACGAGCGGCAAGCCCGATCCGTCCGACAGCAGCGCCTGGACTTTGAGCGCGTGGTCGGTCCACTTGCCCTGCAAGCACGCGACGAGCGCGCCCTTGAGCGCGGGGTGCGTCTCCTGCTCGAATAAATCCATGAGCGGCGTGCCGGTCAGTGCATCCTCGCCGGAGTAGCCGAAGAGCTCGAGCCAGGCGCGATTCGCATCGACGATGATGCCTTCCTGGACGTGCGTGATCGCATCCGCCGAGCCGTCGAGAAACTTGGCGAGCTGCTCGCGATACTCCCGCGCCGACGACAGTGTCGTATTCAGTGCGCGTTCCAGCCGATAGGCGCGCAATTCACGCGCCGCGACGTACTGAAGGCGGCCGCGGTTCGCGAGCGTGACGACGTCGTGGGCGCCGAGGCGCATGGCTTCGGCCATGACGGCCTCGTCGACTTGCGTGCGCACGATCAGCGCCGGCATCTCCGGCGCACTCTGCGCCTTTATCTTCATGATCGACGCGAGATCGATTCCGAGCTCATCGATGAATACGACCAGCATCTCGGGATTGAGCTGGGTCAGCGCGTCGGAAAGATCGCGCGCATCGGGCAGCCAGGTGCAATGTACCGGGTGGCCCGCGTTACGCAGCGTACTGTTGATCGCTTCGACGTGGTCCTGCGACCGCGTCATGACGATCATGGGGACCGCCCCTTGTTCGCTCACGGCGCGGGATTATGTTTCGGCATAGGGCGCAAAGTGTAGCACCGCGTATTTGGCGATACTGGGACACGTGTCTTGCGGCGAAAACCGGCATCCAAACCGGCCGGGTGGCTTGCTGGCTCGAAGGCGGCTATGATACGCGCCCTTTGCCGTGCCCGCCAAAAGCGGGCGAACATCCGAGGCCTGCCATGGCGAACTACAGCACCAATGAATTCAAAGCCGGTTTGAAGATTTTGATCGATGGCGACCCATATGCGATCGTCGAGAACGAGATGGTCAAACCCGGCAAAGGGCAGGCCTTCAATCGGGTGCGTGTTCGTAATCTGAAGACTGGGCGCACGATCGAGCGCACCTGGAAATCGGGGGATACGGTCGAGGCGGCCGATGTCGTCGATACCGACATGCAATATCTGTACAGCGACGGCGACTTCTTCCATTTCATGGTGCCCGATACGTTCGAGCAGCTGACTGCCTCCAAGGCTGCTGTCGGCGAGGGTGCGCAGTGGCTCAAAGACGGTACGGTATGCGTGATCACGCTATGGAACGGCGTGCCTCTGCAGGTGACTCCGCCGGCGCACATGGAACTCAAGGTCATCGAAACCGATCCAGGCGTGCGTGGAGACACCGCGACGGGCGGCTCCAAGCCGGCCAAGCTCGAAACCGGCGCCATGGTGCGTGTGCCGCTGTTCATCAACGAGGGCGAAATTCTGCGTATCGACACGCGCACCGGCGAGTACCTGTCGCGCGGCAAGAACTGATCAGGCGTCTTCGATCGAGAAAGCCATGACCTCTCGCAGCGACTTGGCCCCCATCGCGATCGCGGCCAGGCGGTCGAATCCGAGTGCGACACCGGCGCAGTCCGGCAGGCCCTCGCCAAGAGCGGCCAAGAAGCGCTCGTCGATATGCGGTTCGGCGAGTCCGCGTGTTCGTCGCAAGCCCAAGTCTTGGACAAAGCGCGCTCTTTGCTCGGCCGCGGAGCAGAGCTCATGAAATCCGTTCGCGAGTTCAATGCCGTCCAAATAGAACTCGAAGCGCGCCGCCACCGGCGGCAAACCCGGTTTCAGGCGCGCCAGCGCGGCCTGCGAAGCGGGGTAATCGCAGATGAAGCTCGGACGCGAGTGCCCCAATTTCGGCCCCACGACGAGGCCCATCAATAAATCGAGTCTTGCATCGCGGTCGAGCGCGGCATCGCAGACGATGCCGTGCCGGGCCGCGGCGGCCGCGAGTTCTCGCTCATCGGCGCGGTGGGCGTCGACTCCCGCGTGTCGCTCGAGCGCGGCCGCGTAGCTGAGCCGTTCCGCCGGCGCGAGTCGGCGGCGCGGCTCGAGCAAGCGGCCCACGAACTGCTCGACCTCGCTCATCAGTGCGGCATCGTCGAAATTCAATCGATACCATTCGATCAGCGTGAATTCCGGGTTGTGCCAGCGGCCGCACTCGCCGTCGCGAAATGCCTTGCATATTTGATAGATGTCGCCACTGCCCGCCGCCAGTAGCCGCTTCATTGCGTATTCCGGCGACGTCGCGAGGTAGTGCGGCCCGCCTGCGCCCGCGACCCGGGTCGTCAGCGACTCGATCTGGGGGTCGGTGACGCCGCCGTGGCTCAAGATTGGGGTCTCGACCTCGAGCACTCCACGCTCGGCAAAGAATGTTCGGGCTTGCGCGAGCATGGCGGCTCGCGTGGAGAGCGCGCTCAGGGAGGCGCTTGGGCGCCATGTGCCGCTCATAGGATGGTGCCGATGGATTCACCGAGGCGCAGCCGCGATCCGCAGTGCAGCAGCGGGTCCCAGACGACACGGTTCCTTTCGAACAATAAGATCACGGTCGAACCCATGTTGAAGCGTCCGAGCTCCGCTCCCTTGGCGAGCGACAAATCGGTCGGCGGCAGCCGTGTCACCGTGCGCCGCTTCGACGGTGTGATGTCTCCGGCCCATACGGTGGCCATGCTGCCGACGTTGAGCGCGCCGACGAGCACCAAACCGAACTGGCCCGCGGCGCTGTCGAAACGCGTCAGCACGCGCTCATTGCGCGCGAACAAGCGCGGCACGTAGTGTGCGGTGACCGCGTTGACGCTGAACAGACGTCCCGGCACGTAGACCGTATCGAGCAGTCTGCCGTCCATGGGCATGTGAATGCGATGATAGTTGAACGGCGCGAGATAGATCGTCGCGAAGCAGCCTCCCTCGAAGCGGCCGGCCCAATCCTGGCCAGCCAACAGCTCGGTCAGCGTATAGCGGCGCCCTTTGGCTTGCAGCAGCGAGTCCGTGTCGATGGCGCCGCATTCACTGACCGTACCGTCGACCGGACTGACGACTGCGGCCGGATCCGCGGCGATGGGCCTCGCGTCCGCCGCCAGCGCACGCGTGAAGAAATCGTTGAAGCTCGCGAAAGCGTAGGGGTCGGTCTCCCGCGCCTCTGCCATATCGACCGGGTACAGCGCGAGAAAACCGCGCGTCAGTAAATTCTTGAACCACGCGGTTCGCACGCGTGTACAGATGAGCATCAAACGCGACAGCGCGTGATGCGGTAATATGTATTGGAACCAGACGAATAGACGCCCACCGATCGACCCCGTCACGAGCGCGCGCCCGCGATGAGTCGAAAGTCGGCTTGCAGGGCGTCGGCGGTGAAGGGACCCGTGAGTACCGCCGTCAACCGGCCTTGCGGATCGACGACGAGAATCGCGGAAGAGTGTTCGACGATGTAGGTTCCGTCGGGCTCATGAACGATATCCACCGCAATCCCAAGCCGGCCCGCGAACGCCTCGATCGTCGATTGATCCGCCGCCGTGACGCCGACGAACTCAGGGTCGAAATAGGGCACGTAGCGCGCGAGCTGTGCGGGCGTGTCGCGGGCCGGATCCGCGGTCACGAACAAGACCTGCGGACGCACCGGTGATGCGGCGGCACGCAGCTTCTTTTCCATCGCGGCGAGCGTGGTGAGCGTCGCGGGGCAAAGATCCGGACAGTTGGTATAGCCAAAATACAGCATGGACCAGTGGCCCAGCAGATTCGCGCCGGTAAACGGCCTTCCATGGTCGTCGATCAGGCTAAAATCCGGCAAGCGGCTGCGTGGTTCGATGAATGCCCCGGTCGTGAGATTCGGGTTGGGCTGCAATTGATGGCGCCACAGCAGCGTCGCACCGGCGCCGGCGGCGAGACACAGAACAATAACGGGTAGCCATATCGATCGAATTGCCATGCGACGATTATCCCATAAGGATCCGGCCCATAACGATCCGGAAACGGTCGGCGCCGCGATCGAGCGCTGCGCGCGGCAGCTGACGCGCGCGCGCGCGTTTTTCGGGCACGGCACGGACAATGCGCGCGACGAGGCCGCGGAATTGGTGTTCTTCGCCGCAGGACTCGCGCACGAATCAGGTGCGGACGTCTACGGCAAGTTTCTCAACCCGCGGCGGCGTGCACGCATCGACGCGTTGCTGCGACGTCGCACGACGGAGCGCGTGCCGCTTGCGTACTTGACCAAGCGCGCGTTCTTCGCGGGGCTCGAGCTGTACGTCGATCAGCGCGTGCTCGTGCCGCGCTCGCCGATCGCCGAGCTCGCGCGGCTGCGCTTTGCGCCCTGGATCGATGCGCGCCGCGTGTGTCGAATTCTCGATATCGGCACGGGGTCGGGAGCCATTGCGCTCGCCTGCGCCAAGGCGTTTCCGCGTGCGCGCGTCGACGCCGTCGATATATCGGCCGCGGCGCTCGAGGTCTGTCGCCGCAACGTGCGCAAACTGCGCTTGAAATCGCGCGTCGCGGTCATCAAGTCCGATTATTTCGCTGGGGTAAGGGGCCGCCGTTACGATATCATCGTCAGTAATCCGCCTTACGTGGGCAGCCGCGAGATGCGGACGCTGCCGCGTGAATACCGGCATGAGCCCGAGCTCGGTCTTGCATCCGGCGTCGACGGCTTGGATTCCGTCCGAGCCATCCTTGGTGGCGCACGCGGACACCTCCGGAATCGCGGGATTTTGGTCGTCGAGGTCGGCAATTCCGAAAGTGCGCTGCTGCGGGCTTATCCAAGCACGCCATTCATCTGGCCCGATATTGCGATGGGCGGCGGCGGTATATTCGTATTGAAGGCAGAGGACCTCGGGAGCTAGCGACAGTGGCAGGCAATACGTTCGGTAGAATTTTCAGCGTCACGAGTTTTGGCGAGAGTCACGGGCCCGCGCTCGGCTGTATCGTGGACGGATGTCCCCCCGGCCTTGCCCTGACGGAAGCGGATCTGCAAACCGACGTGGAGCGGCGGCGCCCCGGCACGTCGCATTTCACGAGTCAACGGCACGAGCCCGACAAGGTGCGCATATTGTCGGGTGTTTTCGAGGGCAAGACGACCGGTACGCCGATCGGGCTGCTGGTCGAGAACGTGGACCAGCGCTCGCGTGATTACGAGAAGATCAAAGATCGCTTCCGGCCCGGACACGCGGATTACACTTACCAGCAGAAGTACGGGTTCCGAGACTATCGCGGCGGCGGACGCTCCTCGGCCCGCGAGACCGTGATGCGGGTTGCCGCCGGAGCGATCGCGCGCAAGTACTTGCGTGAGCGAATCGGCGTGCGCATTCACGGCTATCTCGCGCAGATGGGGCCGATCGTGCTCGAGCCGATCGATCCCGACAGCGCTTATGGGAATCCGTTTTTCTGCCCCGATCCGGCGCGCGTCAAGGAACTCGAGGATTTCATCTGGCGCATGCGCGAAGCCGGCGACTCGATCGGCGCGCGCGTGACGGTCAAGGCCACGGGTGTACCTCCAGGCTGGGGCGAACCGGTATTCGATCGGCTCGACGCGGATTTGGCGAGCGCGATGATGGGCATCAATGCGGTCAAAGGCGTCGAAATCGGAGCCGGATTCAAGGCCGTCGAGCAACGCGGCTCGGAGCATCGCGACGAGCTGACGCCGCATGGATTCAAGACCAACCATTCCGGCGGCGTGCTCGGCGGGATCTCCTCCGGCCAGGAAATCGTCGTGAGCATCGCGTTGAAGCCCACATCGAGCATCACGCTGCCGGGCGAGACGATCGACATTTCCGGTGCCCCAGTCTCGGTAGCCACGACCGGACGCCATGACCCATGCGTCGGAATCCGGGCGACGCCGATTGCCGAGGCGATGCTCGCGATCGTCTTGATGGATCATTACCTGCGGCATCGTGCGCAATGCGCCGACGTCGTATCGGTGACGCCGGTCATTACGGCGGCGCCATGAGGCGCATGGCCGCTGGTCCACGCATCGCCGTGGTCGGCGCCGCGAGTATGATCGGCGAAGCGCTGCTCGAGGAGTTGCGCGCCCGCAAATTCCCATGCGCAGAAATGCACCTGCTCGACGATGTACGCGATCTTGGCCGGCCGGCGCCGGACGACGAAGAGGAGCGCAGGGTCGGCGATGTGGCGGCTTTTGATTTTTCGCACATCGATCTCGCGTTTTTTTGTACGCGATCGGCCGTGTCGCAGCGCTACGCCGAGGCTGCGGCCGCAGAAGCGTGGGTCATCGACGCCTCGAGCGCGTTTCGCGGCCGCGGCGAAGTGCCGCTGATCGTCGCGGACGTCAACGGGGACGTACTAACCGGTTCGGGTACGCGAGGCCTGATTGCCTTGCCGGGCAGCGCGAGCGTCGCGCTTGCGACGGTGCTCGCGCCTCTGCACGCACTCGCGGGACTCGAGCGCGTCGAAGTGGCGACCTATCAGGCCGTGTCAGGCAGCGGCCGCGCCGCGATGGAGGCTCTCGCGGCGGAGACCGTGGATTTGCTGGGTGGCCGCAAGACCAAGAAGTACAGCTTCGGCAAGCAGATCGCTTTCAACGTGATTCCTCAAGTCGACGTCATCGATGCCGATGGTGTATCTCTCGAGGAGCGACGCCTACTCGAGGAGACACGGCGGGTCTTGGGCTTGCCGCAATTGGCAATCAATGCAACGGCGGTGCGCGTACCGGTGTTTTTCGGCCATAGTTTTGCGGTGCATGTGAGTTTCATGCGCGACGTAAGCGTGAACGGTGCGGCGGAGGTATTGCGACGCAGCAATGGGATTGGCCTCATCGAGGTAGGCTCGGTACAGCAATTTCCGACGCCCGCGACCGAGGCATTGGTGCCCGATCGGGTCTATTTGGGACGCCTGCGGCGAGACCCAACACGTGACCGATCTCTAAATTTTTGGGTTGTGGCGGACAATGTTAGGAAATGTGCGGCGTATAACGCATTTTCTGTGGCCCAGATTTTGGTAAATAGATCACAGTGAGCTATAGTTAAAAAGGCAATTTAACAGGCAAGTGAGAATCGATTGCAAGGCGCCCGTAACACAATGAACTTAAAGTGCTTTCTTGCCCGTATTCTTGGAGTACAAATGTCCGGTAAGGTGCCTCTACTCATTCTGATGGTTTGCGCTCTCAGCCCGTCCCTGACCTGGGCGCTCGGCCTCGGCGAGATCCATTTGAACTCGGCCTTGAACGAGCCGATGCGCGCCGAGATCGATCTTATCGCGGCTACGCCGGAGGAATTGACGGCGCTGCGGGCCTCCCTGGCCGGTCGTGACGCGTTCGCGCGCTACGGCGTCGATCGTCCGCCGTTTCTTTCCTCCTTGGTGTTCAAGGTTGGAAAGAGCAAGGACAAACGCGATGTCCTGTTCGTGACATCGACCGACGCGATACCCGAGCCGTTCGTGACGTTTCTCGTCGAGGTCAATTGGTCGCGCGGTCGCTTGATGCGCGAATATACGTTGTTGCTCGATCCGCCGGTTTACAGTCCCGGCGAGACGGCAACCAGTTCGGCGCCAGTCGTCGCGGCGGCTACTGCTCCCGCCGCGGCCACCACGGCTACCACCGCCACCACGGCTACCACCGCCCCCGCGGCCACCACGCCGGCCGCACCAACCGCAGCCGCGAAGCCGCGTCGCAAAGGCGCTGCTTCCGCGGCCACGAATGCGGCCGAGACGACGCCGGCGCCCGCGGCCGAATCGACGGAGGCCGGCGCTTTGCCGGCAAGAATCGCGGCATCCGGCAGTTATCGAGTCAACGCCGGCGACACGCTGTCGAAGATCGCGCGCAGCCTCAACGCAAAGAGCCGCGCGGAAGTCGATATGACGATGATCGCGCTGTTCAAGGAAAATCCCCGGGCCTTTGACGGGAATATCAATATATTGCGCAGTGGCGCGATATTGCGCGTACCTGGTGCGGATGAAATCGCTGCATTGAATCAGCAAGAGGCGATCAGCGAAGTCAATAAACAAATGAGCACTTGGCGCGGCCGTACGGGCACGCTCGCCGAAGGCGGTCGTTTGCGCCTGGTCACGCCGAAGGCGAGCGGCGGCACCGTCGGCAAGGGCGGTCCGAACCCCGAATCCGCGTCGAAGCCGACCTCCGGCAACGCCTCCAGCTTGGAAGCTCTCGCGCTCAAGGATCGTGAATCGCAGGCCGCACAGCAGCGCCTCATCGATCTGCACAACGCTGAGCTGGCCGCCTTGCAGCACAAAACCGCCCCCACGCCACCGCCGCCGGCCGTGACGCCGCAACCCGTGGCACCGCCGCCGCCCGTGGCCGCGACGCCGCCGCCCGTGGCCGCGACACCGCCGCCCGTTGCTGTGACACCGCTCAATACCGCCGAGCCGACGACGGCCACGCCGCCGCCCGCGGTCGCTGTGCCTGCGCCGAAGAAGCCGACTGTCGCGAAGCCGGCGCCGAGCGCTTCGGGTTCGTGGCTCGATTGGATTACCGACAACTGGTGGATGCCTGCGGCCGTGATCCTGGCACTGCTCGCCGGGCTCGGGTTCGCGTCGGTCCGGAGACGACAAAAAAGGCAGATAGGCGCCTTCGCGTCGATGGCGCAAACCGACGCCTCCGAAGACGACAGCGACACCACCGCAAAGATCTTAGGCATTCGAAAGGGCGATGATTCGTTCCTCGTCGAGGAATCGGGCGAGCACCCGGCGCCGGATTTCGCGCGTGAGCCCACGGTCGAACACCCCAAGCCCACGGAAGATACGCTCTCGAGCGAAAGCGCCGTGAATCTCGACCAAGGCGATCCGCTCGCCGAGGCGGATTTTCACATGGCCTATGGTCTTTACGACCAGGCGGCCGACCTCGTGCGCATCGCTCTCGACCGCGAGCCCGATCGGCGCGATTTGCGGCTGAAGCTGCTCGAAATATATTTCGTTTGGGGCAATAAGGACGCCTTCCTTCAGACCGCGAAAGTCCTCGAGGCCTCGCGTGACCGCGCGCCGGCCGGCGAGTGGGACAAGATCGTCATCATGGGCAAGCAGATTTGCCCCGACGAGCCGCTGTTCTCGAAGGCCAAGGGCGGCGGCCGCGGCGCCGGCGCGCTCGTCGATTTGAACCTCGAGGGCGGCGAAAACCGCATCGATATCGATTTGTTCGGCGATCCGGAGGGTGAACGCAGCAGTCTGGATCAATCCATCGCCAAGGAACCCGAAGACACCGAGCAAACCGGCGAATCGCCGCATGTGCAAAGCGGTGCGGGTCTCGACTTCATGCTGGATGCGCCGGAGCGCGGCGCCGATACGGCCTCTACACGCGAGATGCCGCCGCGCGATGAGCCGACCGTTGAATCCGAGATCATGGAATTCACCGATTCGCCGACGCAAGAGTCGCCCGCGGTCAAAACCACGTCGATTCGCGGCGCGAACAAAAAGCCTAGTATCGGCGCCGAACAGACGGCCGAGGTGTCGATCGACGATTTGGGACTCGATCTCGAAGGGCTCGACGACACGGGCTCCGATTCAGCCAAGCTGCGGCAGCTCGAGGAAACCGATCATCCGGACGACGCACCGACGATGGTAGCCGGTCTCGACGAGAAATCGCGGCGCATGATGGCAGACGCGGAGAACCGCTCGCGGGACCGCGATCTGACCGAGCTCGAGCGTGAACTAGAGGCCTCATTCATCTCCGAACTCGAGTCGAGCCACGATGAAATCAAGACCGCGGTAATCGGACCCGAGTCCGCGCCGACCGTGCAAATGCCGCGCGATTTGGATACCGCCGCGACTTCTCGATTCAAGACGCCGGATTACACCGATAAGCTCGACGCCGCACACGGGGATCTCGATTCCACGTCGAAACTGCGCAGTATCAATGCCGACAGCGTCGATCTGGACCTGGACCGTCTCGCAACCGCTCTGGGCGGCGGCGATACGCTCGAGCAACCGCGTGCCGCCGAGGAGGTTTTCTCCAGCGAGGTTTTTGAGGCGAGCCAGCGCAGCCGCCGCGTCGATCTGGACGTCGGCGAAGCCTTGAACGGATCCGATGCGCTGACGCCGGGCGTACGTACGCAAACCGGCGGAAACGGCTCGGGCAAGTTGCAGTCGGCGACCGCCAATGCCGGCGTTCCGGAATTTGAACCGGTGACGATGAGCGAAGTCGGCACCAAACTGGACTTGGCACGTGCCTATATGGACATGGGCGATCCGGAGGGAGCCCGCAACATTTTGGACGAAGTCGTCCAGGAAGGTTCCGCGAGCCAGAAACAGGAAGCGCAGCGGCTGATTCAATCCCTGCCCGGCTAACGTGTCCCCCGCGGCGCGGCGCGTCGCCGCCCTTGTGGAATATGACGGCACCGCCTACGCGGGGTGGCAATCCCAATCGCATTCGAGTTCGATCCAGGATATGGTCCAGCAGGCCATCGCCTTCGTCGCCGGGCATCCGGTCGAAGCGGTCTGCGCGGGCCGTACCGACACCGGTGTGCACGCACTGGGGCAGGTCATCCACTTCGATACCAGCGTCGAACGCACGGCGCGCGCGTGGGTCCTCGGCGCGAATACCAGGCTGCCACCCGACATCGCTCTGCAATGGGCCGGCGAGGTCGGCTCGGGCTTTCACGCGCGCCACTCGGCCATACGGCGCACCTATCGCTATTGCATATTGAACCGTAGCGCACGCTCCGCACTACAGCGCCTGCGAGCCGCGTGGGTTCATCGTCCGATCGATGTGCAGGCGATGCAGCGTGCAGCCGAGGTTTTGCTCGGCGAGCATGATTTCTCGGCGTTTCGCTCCAAGGAATGCCAGTCCAAGACCGCAGTGCGCCGCATCGAGTCGATTCGGGTTCGTCGCGACGGCGATTACGTCTGGCTCGAAATCAGCGCGAACGCGTACCTGCATCACATGGTGCGCAATATCGTGGGAACACTGCTCGACGTGCAGCTGGAAGCGGATCCGGCCGGCGCGATGGCGGCCGTGCTCGGCAGCGGCGACCGGCGTACGGCGGGCGCAA
>Ga0209415_10002189_pt1 | contig 36875 bp, 42 predicted proteins | sample PeaSoiSIISIP2007_FD_187696 | JGI IMG/M metagenome (GOLD analysis project Ga0209415, IMG submission 187696) | Peat soil microbial communities from Weissenstadt, Germany - SII-SIP-2007 (SPAdes) (version 2) | ecosystem: Environmental > Terrestrial > Soil > Wetlands > Peat | place: Germany... | reverse complement strand
CGCCCTCGTCAAAGAGCGCCGGCTCCAAAGGAGGACGTGTCATCGTCCAGATTTTCGTTCGCGACAACAACGTCGACCAGGCGCTGAAAGCGCTGAAGAAGAAGATGCAACGCGAAGGCTCGTTCCGCGAGATGAAGCGGCACGTGCATTACGAAAAGCCGTCGGAGAAGCGCGCCCGCCAGAAGGCCGAGGCCGTGCGCCGCGCCCGCAAGCTGGCCCGCAAGCGCGCCCAGCGCGAAGGCCTGATCGCCGCGCCGAAGAAGCCCCCGCCGCGCACCTAGCGCCGGCTGCCTCAACGAACCTCGTATCCATTTTGGTTTTTCGGTCATAGCCGGGCGCAAGTCCCGGCTATCCATGACCACCGACGGTGCTTTGGCCGCGCCGAGCGCGGCCACCCCGCAGGTCCGCGTGCTTGGATCGCCGGGACAAAACCCGGCGATGACCGAGAGTGGGACGGCAATCCCCAGCCAAGCACTACCCTGCCCAGAAGCCGAAGCTGAACAGCAGCGTCAGGACCGCCAGGCCCAGGCAGCACGCCAGCGTCCAGACGCGGTCGAACACCATGCCGCGCCCCAGCCGCGCCGGCGCCAGGAACAGCGACGGCATCGCCAGCGCATAGCGGTGCATCCCCAGGGCCGCCCCCGAGGTCGCCACCACCACGAAGGTGGCCAGTCCGTACAGCGTCAGCGCCTTGTCGCGCCGCCACAGCAGCGCCGACGTGACCAGACTGGCGACGATGCCGAACAGCTCCAGCAGGTCGTAGGCGCGGCCCTGCGGATCGTCGCCGCCCAGTAGGGTCTGGGCGAAGTCGCTCCAGGCGTCCAGCGAGGCGCCGAGCGCGAACGGCCAGCGGCCGAAATAGCGGGTCTCGACGAAATCGAAGTCGGCGCCGAAGACGAGCCGCCAGACCAGGTAGGCGATGACCGGCGATGCGGCGAGCGCGGCGCGCCCGATGGTCCGTCGCTCGCTGGCCCCGAGCCACGCCAGGCCGAACGGGATGACCAGCAAGAGACCGGTCGCGCGGGTGAACACCGCGCCGACCGCCAGCGCGGCCGCCCAACCCCAGGCGCCGCGGCGCAGCACGGCCAGCGCGCCGAACGAGAGCGCCAGGAACAGCGCCTCGCTGTAAACCTGGGCCAGGAACGCCGCCGCCGGCCAGACCGCCAGGTAGAAGCCCGCGCGGACGCCGTCGCCGCCCTCCGCGCCCTCCATACCCTGCGCAAGGTCGGCGATAGCCAGCATGGCGAAGAGCGCGCTGACCAACGAGACCACCACCCCGGCGATGGTCGCCGCGCTGACCGGATCGAACCCGGTCGCCGCCAGCGGCCGGGCGATCAGGCCCATGGCGAACGGGTAGCCGGGGAAGAAGGCGTGGTTCAGCGAGACCCAGGTCGGGTGGCCCTTCTTCGGCCCCGCCACCTCGGCGTCCGGGGTCGAGGCCGGGCTGGCGGCGCGCATGGCCGGGTCTTCGTAGCCGTGCAGCGCGATCGAGATATAGAACTCGGAGTCCCACGCCGCGTGGCCCTTCAGCGCCTGGCTCTGCAGATACGGGTGGCGTGCGCCGCTGGAGGCGTTGGTCCACGACGCGGTCCAGTCCTTCACCGTGTCGGGCCGCTGCAGCTGGAAGCGGGTCTGGACCCAGTCCTGGAATCCCAGCATCAGCACCGCCCAGCCGAGCCAGACCAGGAACACGGTGCGGAACGTGCGCCAGGGGTCGGCCGCGGCGGAGGGCTGCGCCATGGCGCGCTACCGGAAATCGTCTCCGACGAACACCGACGCCAGCTTGACGCCGAGCGCCGCCAGGTTCTCGGCGCCGCCTTCCTGGCGGTCGACCAGCACCAGGGCGTCTTCCACGATCGCGCCGGCGGCCCTGGCCGCCTCGATCGCCTTGATCACCGAGCCGCCGGTGGTGGCGACGTCGTCGGTGACCAGCACGCGCTTGCCGGCCAGGCTCTCGCCCGACGCCAGCCCCTCGACCACCTCCTTGGTGCCGTGGTCCTTGGGCGCCTTGCGCACGAAGAAGGTCTTCACCGGCCGGCCGTGGATGTCGCTGACCGCGGCCAGCGCCCCGATCACCGGCACCGCGCCCATCTCGATCCCGCCGACATAGTCCGTGCCCGGCGGCACGCGGGCCAGGAACGCCTCGGCGCAAAGCCGGGCGCCGCGCGGGTCCATCATGGTGGGCTTGAGGTTGAGGTAGAGGTCGCTCTCGCGGCCGGACGCCAGCGTGAACTTGCCCAGCCGCATCGAGCGGGTGCGGATCATCTCCAGCAACTCCGATTCGCCCCCGCCGCGCGTGCGTTCGAGCTTGGCGACCTGGGCCATGGCGTTCCCTCGCTGAGTCTGGGTGTTGGCGAAGGATCGGGGGCCGGGCGTGCGCCGTCAAGCGTGGCGGCGTGCCTCCGACGTCTCAACCACCGCCCGTCTTGGGCGGCCGCGTGGCCCGCACGTGGTCAGTGTAGATGTCGGTCAGCTCGAAGTGGAACTCGCGGGCGCGCAGGCCCTTGAGGATGCGGGCCTTCTGCTCGGCGGTGAACTCGGAAGACATCCCCATCGCGGCCCAGTTGCTGACGATGTCGGTCAGCCGGGTCGGCGGCAGGCGCGAGCCGATCGGGGCGCCGTCGAGCAGTTCGGACAACTCCTCGAAGGCGTGGTGCCAGCCCGCCAGCGCGCCAGGACGCCCGGGCGAGCCGTATTCCGGCCGGGGCTCGTCAGGGTCGGGGACGCCGGGCGATGCGTGCTGAAGATAGCGCAGCAGCGTCCCGCCCTCGACCGGCTCGAGCTCGAACTGGAAGTACGACTCGTCGCTCGGCCAGCGGCTCCCGCCATGGCCCGGGCCGCCGAACCGGATCAAGCTCGGCGGGTCGGCGGCCTGCACGATCCCGGCGAACCCGTCGTCGTGGAAGCGGTAGCGGCCGCCGGTCTTCGGCTCCCACACCGTGGGCGGGATGAACCAGATCGCCACCTCCGCCGGGTCGGTGACCGCCTTCCAGACCCGCTCGATCGGGTGCGGATAGGTGCGGACGAACTCGATCGTCCAGTGATCAATGAAACGAGCAAGGTAGCCTTCAGCCATGTCGGCCCTCCCCGGTTGGCCAGCTCACGCCGGCGGCAGCGTCGCCCTGATGTGTTCGCGGTAGATGTCGATCAGGTCGAAGTAAGACTCCTCGGCCCGCAGCTCTTTGACGTAGCGATCGGCGGCGTCGGCCGCGAACCGGCCCTTTTGGACCTTCTCCCGGGCCCAGGCCCTCGCCACAATGCTGAGCCGGCTCGGCGCCAGACGCGAGCCCCGCGGCACGCCATCGAGGACGTCGGCCAGGTCGTCGAACATGCCGTGCCAGCCGCCCAGCGTGCCCGGGTGGAACGGGCTGAACGGTCCGCCCGGCCGATTGTCCTCCGTCTCGACTTCCTTGCCGAACCTGTCGATGGCCCAGGCCCGGTAGTCGGGCCCTTCCTGCCAGTGCTCCACGAAGCGCATCCGCGTGCCGTCGGCGGTCGCCTCCAGTTCGTACTGCATCCAGTTGTCGTCGGTCGCCGAGGGGACGCCGATGCCCTTCTTGCCGAACTTGATCAGGCGCGGCGGATCGAGGGCCAGGATGTGGCCCCACGCTTCGCCCTGGAACGTGTAGGCGCCGCCGACGCGCAGGTCGATCGTCGCCGGCATGCACCAGGCGGCCAACTCGGCCGGCTCGGTCAGCGCGCGCCAGACGCGCTCGATCGGGTGCGGAAAGACGCGCACGTAATGCACCGTGAAGCGGTCGATGAAGGTCGCGAGTTCGGCTTGCGGCATGTCAGGCATCTTTCGTCGGGTCAGCGGGCGGGATCGTCGCGGCGATATGGGCGCGGTAGGCGCGGATCAGCTCGAACCAGCGCTCACGGCCGCGAAGTTCGCGATGGACCTCCAGCCGCCGCCGTCGCTCCGCCTCGGCGAGATCGTCCATGCCCGGCGCCGCGGTCGCCCATTTCTTCACAAAGGCGCTGATTTCGGTCGGGGGCAGCCGCGATCCGGGCGAAACGCCGTCGAGGAAGTCGGCTAGGCAATCGAACATCTCGTGCCAGCCGCCGAGGAAGCCAGGTCGCCAGGGCGTCCCGGGTCCGCCCGGCAGATCGCCGCCGTAGTCCCAGGTGGGCTCACCGCCGCCAGGAGCGGGGTCGGGCTTCTCGACGTGGTCGCCCGACGGATAACGATAGACCATCCGCATCCGCGTGGCGCCCGCGACGTCGGTCAGCTCGTACTCAAACACCTGGCCCGCGCTATCGTCCTCGAGACGCAGCAGCCGCGGCGGCTCGATCGCCGCGACCGCACCCTGGAAGCCGTCGTCGCCGAACCAGAAGCGGCCGCCGACGCGCGGATCGAGCTGGCCCTTGATGAACCAGACGCCGAACTCGTCCGGCTCGATGATCGCCCGCCACACCCGCTCGATCGGATGCGGGTAGACGCGGACGTATTCCATCGTGTCGCGGTCGATGAACCGCGCCAGTTCTGCCTCAGCCATTGTCTTCCTCCCGCGCCTTCATTCGATCGAGGTGCTCGCCCAGGCGGTCGAAGCGGGCGTGCAGCCGCGCCAGCTGTTCGTCCATCCACGCCCGCGCCTCGCTGAGCCGCTGCTGCTCCAGCCGGTAGATCCTGGCCTGGGCGTGCTGGCGGTAGGCGATCAGCCCGCTCTCGCGCAGCACCTTGAGGTGCCGCGACACCGAGGGCCCGGCGATGTCGAACCGGCCGGCGATCTCGCCGGCGTTACGCTCGCCAGCAGCCAGCATCGAGACGATCTCGCGTCGGGTCGGATCCGCCAGGGCTTCGAAAACGTCCATCGTGCTTATATAGCTATTATGCTAAATAGCACACAAGCTAAATAACAAGCTCGAAGCCACCCATCCTGGGCGCACGCTACCCAGGCTGCTGCGATCGGCGTATCGTTTGAGGCGGATGGGCTTGGCTGGGGGAATGGCGATGTCGGGGCGTACAGGCTTCTTGTCGTTCCAGGGCGCGGGCGCCCCGAAGGGCGTAGCCAGGTCTCAGTCCGGCGAGACGGGTCTGTTCGAGATCGAGGATTATTCCTTCGATATCGAACAGGTGCTCAACATCGGCAGCCAAAGCTCGGGCGCCGGAGCGGGCAAGGTGACGTTCAATCCCTTCCAGATCACCCGCAAGACGGACGTCGCCAGCCCCAACCTGTTCCGGATGTGCGCCACCGGCCACAGCTTCCCGGTGATCGTCCTCCACGCGCGCCGCGCCAACGGCGTGTTCATTAGGCTTACGCTGACCGACTGCGTCATCAGCGGCTACCACGCGGGTCCGCACGCGACCGAGAGCTTCACCCTAACGCCCGCCTCCGCGGAATTCGCGCGGGCGCGACATCCCCACTGACGAGGCCGGTGGCCCGAGGGTCGCCACAGCATCGTCACGGGCAGGCGTAGCGCCTCCACAGAATCTCGGGCGCGAAGGAGAGCAGCGCCAGCAGCAGCGTTCCGTTGCTGACGAGGCTGAACGTGCGCGCGCTCGGTTCGATCACGCCTGACATGGCCAACGCGGCGAAGATTGCGCCTAGCAGCAGCACCGGGCCGGAGATGTAGCAGTGGACGCGGTGGCAGCGCAGCGCGTTGAGCACGCAGCCCGTCCCCATCCAGGCGAAGACCACGGCCCATACGGCCGCGTCCTGGCGTTGTGACAGGTGTGGCACGTTGGCGAGGACGCCGACGGCGATGGGCAAGCCCCACCACCAGAGGATCATTATCGGCTGCCGGGCCCAGTCGTTGTTCGGCGGGGTCGGGGCGGCTTCAGGCAGGGCGTGTGTCATGTGAGCACCTCGTTCTTCATTGGCGGCCCCGTTCCGACGAAGCCTGGATCGGCGGACACGCAACATCGCCGTAGGAGCAGAAGACGCAGCAATCGCCGGCCTTGGGCTTGAGCATCGCCCCGCAGCCCTTGCAGTCATGGAAGTACAGACAAGCGTCGGTGGGCATGGTCTGCGTCTCCTGAAATCCGCAGTGCGGGCACGTCAGGGTCGACCGCGTTTGCGTTTCGTCGATGCTCATTCGTCCATCCACGACTGCGATCGAAGGTCGCTTCCGAGCGAAATCGCGGCTAGTCTGCAACCCGTAGCCACTACGGGATCAAGGAGAAAAAATGATGGTCGCCGCGCGGGGACTCACCATCGGCCGCCTCGCCGCCCAGAGCGGCGTGAACCTGGAGACGGTGCGCTACTATGAGCGCATCGGCCTCATGCCCGCGCCGGACCGAACCGCCGGCGGACACCGCGTCTATGACCAGGCGCACAGACGTCGGCTGACCTTTGTCCGCCGCGGGCGGGAGTTGGGCTTCGGCATCGAGGCGATCCGGACGTTGCTGGCCCTCGCGGAACCCGGCCATCGGTCTTGCGATGACGTGCTGGCGGTCGCGGGCGCCCACCTGAGGGAGGTTAGAGCCAAGCTCGCCGACCTTGCCCGGCTGGAAGTCATCCTCGCGCAGACTGTCAGCGCCTGTGAAAGTCATGCATCCGCGCCCGCCTGCCCCGTACTGGAGATGCTCGAGGCTGCGTAGCCCCTGTCTGTGCTAACGTTGGCGTCCAGGCGAGCGCCGGCCCGACCGCGACAGGAGCCAGACCATGAGCGTCACGCGCTTCAGCCACGTCACCCTCACCTGCGCCGACCTCGACGCATCCATGGCGTTCTATCGCGACGTGCTCGAGATGAGCATCGCCGATCGGCCCTTGCCGAACGGCTTTCCGCGCGCCGCGATCGGCAGCTTCGTCGACGGCGAGTGGCGCCTGCACTTCTTCCAGGCCACCGCCGAGCAGACGGCCCGGTTCGAGACCCTGCCGAAACCTCGAACCGGCGTCTTGATGCACGTGTCGCTGCGGGCCGAAGGCTATGTCGCGACCATGGCGCGGCTCGAGGCGCGCGGCGTCCAGGTGCGCGAGTTCACCGTGGGCGATCGGCACCTGGTGCAGTTCCTCGACCCTGACGGCCTCGAGATCGAGCTGACGTTTTCGCCCGCCGAATTGCCAAACGGCCCGGTTCCATGGGTCGCAAGCAGGTCAGAGGGCCCACGCGTCCCCCTCCCCCCTGCGGGGAGGGGTTAGGGGTGGGGGAGCGAACTGGATGTCGGCCAGTGCAAGCGGTGCGACGCCGAACTGGCCGGCATAGCGCAGACACCCCCACCCCCGACCCCTCCCCGCAGGGGGGAGGGGAGAAACTGGCTTGACGGAGATTCACCTGTGTGAGTTCTCGCGGCCTCGTTGCGCAGCTAGCGCCCGGTCTTTGACATTGTGGATTGTAGAAAAGCTGAGCCCAGCGCGACAGCCAGGTATGCCGCGCCTCAGGCGAGGGGGCCGTTATTATCGGGAAATAGCGGTTTCACGTGAAACATCGAGGCGGGCCGCGCCGATAGAATAGCTGCGGGTCGGCCTCAGGTCACACCCGTTCGCCGCGTCCCGTCACGCCAGCCAGCAGCAGTTTGAAGTCGAACCGGCCGCTGGAGAGCGCGCCGGTGCGGAAGGCGCGGCCGGCGACCCACAGCTCCAGCGCCGTGGTGGCGAACATCAGTCCGGCGGTGCCGGCGACCTGCCACAGCGGCGGCCCACTGGCGGCTCTCGCGGCCATCAGGAACGGCGTGAACGGCGGCACCCACGATAGGGCCTGCAGCAGCGGCGCATCCGGCCGCGTCACCGCCTGGCCCATGAACACCAGCGGGATGGTCAGCAGGATCATCAGCGGGCCGAGCAGCGTCTGCGCCTCGCGCGGCGTCTCGCAGAACGCGCCGATGGTGGTGAACAGCGCGGCGTACATCAGATAGCCGCCGACGAAGTAGATCAGGAAGTAGAGCGCCAGGCCCTTGCCGAACAGCAGCGCGGCGACGGCGGCGATGATTTCCGGATGCTGCGAGCCGAACAGGGTCGAGGCGATGGTCACCCAGACCATCAGCGCCGTGGCGGTGACCGCGGCGGCGCCCAGGATCTTGCCGGCCATGATCTCCGGCGCGGAGGCGCTGGTCAGCAGCACCTCGAGGATGCGGTTCTGCTTCTCTTCGATCACGCTGTTGAGCAGGATGCCAGCGCCGGTGAGGATCAGGCTCCAGAGCACGATGCCCATGCCGAAGCCGGCGATGCTGGGCAGGCGGTCCTGCATCGAAACCTTGCCGGCCTCGCTGCGCGGCGAGAATTGGGTCACCGCCGGCGCGTTGTCGTCGAGCGCGGCGATCTGCGCCTTGCTGAGGCCCTCGCCGGCCAGTTCGTGCCGGCGGGCGGCGTCGCTCAGCGCCGCGCTCAGCGTCGCCTGCAGGCCCGGCTCGTTGATGTTGCGGGTCCAGAGGTCGAGCGACGGTTTCGCGGCCGTGCCGCGCACGATGGCGACGGCGTCCAGGCGGTCGCCGGCCGGGGTGGTCTGCTCGCCGGAGAGGTAGGGTCGGATGCGCGCGGTGGCCGTCGCGGGATCGGCGACGGGCGGCGGGGCGACCACGATGGCGCTCGGGGTCCTGCCCTCGCGGACGACCTTGGCCAGCGCCGCGCCATAGTCCGCGCCGCTGTAGTCGAGGATCGCCAGCTTCGGCGTCGGCGCCGAATGCGCGGCGATGCCGGAGAAGAACATCACGCCCACCAGGCCGAGCGGCATCAGGCAGATCGACAGCCAGAAGCCCACAGTGCGGACGAAGGCGACGTATTCGCGCGCGGCGATGCGAAGGGCCCTGGTCATGCGCCGGCTACCGCCTGCAGGTCCGCGGGGCCGCCGGTGAGGGCGATGAAGGCGTCGTGCAGGTGCGGCTCCTTCAGCTCGAGGCGCGAGATGTCGAGATCGCGGGCGAACGCCGCCTTCAGCGCCGCCTGCACCGGGGCGCCGGGCGCGAGCCTGGCCACCAGCCGCATGCGGCCGTCCTCCAGCGTTTCGCTCGAGACGCCGGCGACGCCTGGCGCGCCGCAGAGGGCGTCGGCGCCTAGGGCGCCTTCGAGCACCAGCGTGCGCGGCGCGACCGCGCAGGCCTCGGCGACGGCGCCGTCGAACACCTTGGCCCCGTCGGCGATCAACACCACCTGGTCGCACAGCCGCTCGGCGTGCTGCATCACGTGGGTGGAGAACAGGACCGTCGAGCCGCGAGCGGCGAGACCCCGGATGATGTCTTCGAGCGACTGCTGGTTGACCGGATCGAGGCCCGAGAATGGCTCGTCGAGGATCACCAGGTCGGGCTCGTGGGCGATGGCCGAGAGCAGCTGCACCTTCTGCGCCATGCCCTTCGAGAGCGCGCGGATCGGCCGGTCGGCCGCCTCGCCAAGCCCGTTGTCTTCCAGCAGCTTGCGCCCGCGCCGCCTGGCCTCGCCGCGCGAGAGGCCCTTCAGCGAGGCGAAGAAGGCGATCGCGCCCACGGCGGTCATGCGGCGATAGAGCCCGCGCTCCTCGGGCAGGAAGCCGATGCGGCTGCGCAGCCGGGCGCCATCGGTCTCGCCCAGCACCTCGACCCGACCCGCGCTCGGCGAGATCAGGCCGAGAATCATCCGCAGCGTCGTGGTCTTGCCGGCGCCATTGGGGCCGAGGAAGCCGAGGATCGCGCCCCGCTTCACTTCGAAGGAAAGGTCGCGCACGGCGGTGAAAGCGCCATAGCGCTTGGTGACGCCGTCCAGCATGAGGGCAAGGTCCATGGCCCCGCTATAGGGGCCAATCCTTATCAGGCCCCAAATCGCTCAGGTCTTCGCCGCGGCCTCGACCTGGAGGATGGCGCGCACGATGTGGCCGGCGTGCCGCTCGCCCAACAGCGAGGCGTGGTTCGAGCCCGGCACATGGATGACGAAGCCGTGGCGCGAGGCGTTGGCGGGCGCGGTCTGCACCGCGTGGCGGGCCAGCGGCTGGCGGCCGTCGCCGGTCAGCACCACGGCGACGGGCCAGGCCGGATCGAAGGGCCCGGCCGCGCGCGCCTCGGCGGCGTCGGCGTGCCAGGCTTCGACCTCGGCGGCGGCCCAGCGATTGTGGACCGGGTCGGCGAAGGCGCGGCGCTTTTCCTCCTTCGCCACCGCCGGCAGGCCGATGGCGTCGCCGAGCGCGCCCGCCAGCGGCCGCTGGATGCCGATGGCGGCGCCCCAGGCCGCGAGCTTGGAGAGGTTGGCGAACTGGCCCACCAGGTGCGCGGCCGCCGGCAGGTCCATCGCCTCGGGCGTGGTCGCATCGACCAGTACGACGCCGCGCACCTGGGCGGCGTTGCGGTCGGCGAACAGGCGCACGTGCATGCCGGCCATCGAGTGGCCGCAGACGATGCAGGGGCCGCCCTCGTCGATAGTCGCCAGCAGCACTTCCAGATCGCTGACGATGGCGTTGCTGTCGCGCGGCATCGAGCCGGGATCGGAGACGCCGAGCCCGGCGCGGTCGTAGGCGAGCGAGCGCAGCCCCTCGGCCGCCAGCTTCGCCTGCACCGCCGCCCAGTCGGCCGAGAAGCCGAACGAGCCGGCCTCCAGCACCACCAGCGGCCGCGGCGAGGCGGCGGGGCCGGCCAGCACGTAGCGCAGCAGCCGACCTTCGGCGACTTCCGCGGTCAGCCCCCGAGGGACGGTCTGCTGTTCGGCCGCGCTCATGCGCTGCAACGCTCCAACCTTCGACGCGACAATGCGGCCGCGCGGCTGAATGGAGGATGTATGGGGCGCAGATGGGGCGACAAGGCGCGCGGCGTTGCGCCCCGGACACATCGGCGGGTTTGAGCGATCCGTGTGCGGACGACGTAGGCGCCAGACCCAGGAAGGCCAGGAAGGCGCCGGCGTCAGAGCGATTTCAGGATCGTCTCGACCATCTTCTTGGCGTCGCCGAACAGCATCATGGTATTGTCGCGGAAGAACAGCTCGTTCTCCACCCCGGCATAGCCCGAGCCCATGCCGCGCTTGACGAACAGCACCGTGCGCGCCTTCTCGACGTCCAGGATCGGCATGCCGTAGATCGGGCTCTGCGGATCGGTCTTGGCGGCTGGGTTGGTGACGTCGTTGGCGCCGATGACGAAGGCGACGTCGGCAGTCGGGAACTCGGCGTTGATATCCTCGAGCTCGAACACCTCGTCGTAGGGCACATTGGCCTCGGCCAGCAGCACGTTCATGTGGCCCGGCATGCGGCCGGCGACCGGGTGGATGGCGTACTTGATCTCGACGCCCTCCGCCTTCAGCCGGTCGGCCATCTCGCGCAGCGCGTGCTGGGCCTGGGCGACGGCCATGCCGTAGCCGGGGACGATGATCACCTTGGAGGCGTTCTTCATGATGAAGGCCGCGTCCTCGGCCGAACCCTGCTTGACCGGCCGGGTCTCGGCCGCGCCGCCCGACGCAGCGCCGGTCTCGCCGCCGAAACCGCCCAGGATCACCGAGATGAAGGAGCGGTTCATCCCCTTGCACATGATGTAGCTGAGGATGGCGCCGGACGAGCCCACCAGCGCGCCGGTGATGATCAAGGTGGTGTTGGCCAGGGTGAAACCGAGCGCCGCGGCCGCCCAGCCCGAGTAGCTGTTCAGCATCGAGATCACCACCGGCATGTCGGCGCCGCCGATGGGGATGATCAGGGTGACGCCGGCGACCAGCGCCAGGGCGAAGATGGCCCAGAACGCCCACTTAGCCTCGCCCCCGCTCACAACCAGCGTCGCGATCAGACTGACGATGGCGATGGCGATGAGGATGTTCAGCGCATGGCGCGCCGGCAGGATGATCGGCGCGCCGGACATGTTGCCGTTGAGCTTGGCGAAGGCGATCAGCGAGCCGGTGAAGGTGATCGCGCCGATGGCGACGCCGAGCGAGAGCTCGATCAGGCTCTCGATCTTGATCCCCGTCCCTTCGGCGATGCCGTAGGCGGCGGGGGCGAAGATGGCGGCGGTGGCGACCAGACAGGCGGCCAGGCCCACCAGCGAGTGGAACGCCGCCACCAGCTGGGGCATGGCGGTCATCTGCACCCGGCGGGCGATGATCGCGCCGACCGAGCCGCCGAGGATCACCCCGCCCAGCATCAGACCGATGGTGACCGGATCGAGCAGGCCCTGCGCGGCCAGGGTCGCCAGGGTGACGACGATGGCCATGGCCATGCCGAACATGCCCATCTGGTTGCCGCGCCGACTGGTCACCGGGCTGGAGAGCCCGCGCAGGGTCAGGATGAACAGGACGCCGGAGGCGAGGTAGGCGAGCGCCGCGAGGTTGGCGTTCACTTGCCCCGCTCCTTCTTGCGGTACATCGCCAGCATGCGCTGGGTGACCAGGAAGCCGCCGAAGATGTTGACCGAGGCGAGGCCCGCCGCGACCGCGCCGGCGCCCTTGGAGATCCAGACCGTATGGTCGCCGGGCGCCACGTGCGCGGCCGCCGCCAAGAGCGCGCCGACGATGATCACCGACGAGACGGCGTTGGTGACGCTCATCAGCGGCGTGTGCAGCGCCGGCGTGACGCTCCAGACCACGTAGTAGCCGACGAAAATCGCCAGGACGAAGATGGCGAGGCGAAACACGGTGGGGTCGACGGCTTCCATGGCGCCTCTCTAGACCGCTTTCAGCAGCTGGTGGACGATCTGGCCGCCCCTGGCGACCAGCGCCGCCTGCAGGATCTCGTCGTCGAACTCGGCGACGAGGGCGCCGTCCTTGACCAGCAGGCCGGCGAAGGCGGTGAGGTTGCGGGCGTAGAGGGCCGAGGAGTCGGCGGCGATGCGGCCGGGCAGGTTGGGAATGCCGACGATCTTCACCCCGCCGGACTCGACGATCTCGCCGGTCTTGGAGCCCACCACGTTGCCGCCCTGCTCCACCGCCAGGTCGATCAACACCGAGCCGGGCTTCATCGAGGCCACCGCCTCGGCGCTGACCAGCTTGGGCGCCATGCGGCCGGGGATCAGCGCGGTGGTGATGACGATGTCCTGCTTCTTGATGTGTTCGCCGACCAGCGCCGCCTGCTTTTCCTGATAGGCCTCGCTCATCGGCTTGGCGTAGCCGGACGCGGTCTCGGCGGCCTTGAACTCCTCGTCCTCGACCGCGACGAACTTGGCCCCCAGGCTCTCGACCTGCTCCTTGGCGGCCGGGCGCACATCGGTGGCGGTGACGACGGCCCCCAGGCGCCGCGCGGTGGCGATCGCCTGCAGGCCGGCGACGCCGGCGCCCATCACGAACACCTTGGCGGCGGCGACGGTGCCGGCCGCGGTCATCATCATCGGCATGGCCCGGCCATAGACCTCGGCGGCCTCGATCACCGCGCGATAGCCAGCGAGATTGGCCTGACTGGAGAGCGCGTCCATCACCTGGGCGCGGGTGATGCGCGGCACGAACTCCATGGCGAACACCGTCGCGCCCTTCTCGGCCATGTCCTCGACCGGTTCGCGGTCCTGGAATGGATTGAACAGGCCGACCACGATCGCGCCGGACTTCAGGGCGGCGATCTCCTCGTCGGCCGGCGCGCGCACTTTCAGCACCAGGTCGGCGGCTGAAAGCGCCTCGGCGGGCGTCGCGACGACCTTGGCCCCGGCGGCCGCATAATCGGCGTCGGGCATGGAGGCGCCGCGTCCGGCGCCGGCCTCAACCAGCACCTCGAAACCCAGCGCGATCAGTTTCTTGGCGGCGTCCGGCGTCACCGCGACCCGCGTCTCGCCGGCGCGGCGCTCCTTGGTGACGGCTAGGACGGGCATCGAGCGAAGCCTCTTAAGAGGACGAGCGCCGCACTTGCAGACCCGGGCAGGCTGGCCGGCGATCAGGGGCCTGCCCAGTAACGCGCCACTAATGCCCGGAGTCGGGCTTCTCGCGCAGGAAGAACACGCCAACGACGGTGAGCACGATCGCCGCGAACAGTCCGGCGAAGAAACCCATCGGCACGCAGAACCAGATCACCAGCATCACCAGCAGCGCCGCGATCGCGAGCGAGCCCCATTTGATCATCTTGCCGAAGGCGTCGAAGGTCGCGACCTGCTCGTTGATCTCCTGACTGCCGGGGTGGTACTCGTGGACGGCTTCGGTCATCGACAGGGGAGCTCCTTCAGACGCGCTTGCAGCATGCGGGGTTGGCGCGGGTGCTACACGAAGCGGCGGCGAGGCTCAAGCCGGCCAGACTGCGAGCAATGTACGCAGCGCCGCCACCAGCGCCAGCGGCTGGTCGACCATGATGTGGTGCTCGGAATCCGGGATGGCGATCGACGGCACGTTGGTCGGCACATAGTCGCTGGGCCCGGCCATCTCGCGGCGGAGCATAATCGCCGAGCGGTCGCCGAAGATCTGTGCAATCGGCGGCGCCTTGGCCGGATCGAGCTGGCCCATCGCGCTGCGGTCGAGCTTGCCCCACAGGAACGGGTCGAACTTCCAGGTCCAGCCCTCGCCCGAGCCGTCCGCCATCGGCGCGCGCTTCAGCGAACGGCGGGCGATGTAGTCGGCCACGAACAGGTTGCCGGGCGCCTGGGGCGGCATGAAGCGGAAGCGGGTCAGCGCCTCCTCCATCGTCGCATAGACCCGGTTCGGCCGCGTGCGGTGAGCCGGGCCGTGCCAGCGGCCGCCGCCGGCCTTCTCGGCCTCGCGCCGCCACTGCTCTTCCTGCTCACGGGTCGGTGGGCCGCCGAAGCCGGTGTCGAGCAGCAGGGCGCCGCGCATCCGCTCCGGATGCTTCACCGCCGAATAGAACACCTGCGAGCCGCCGAACGAGTGGCCGATGTAGATCGGTTTCGTCGGCGCCTCGTAGAGCCCGGCTGCCTTGGCGCACTCCCAGATCTCGCTGGCGAAGCTCTCGAAGGTGTAGGTCTCGCGCCAATCGCTGTCGCCCATGCCCGAGAGCGACAGCGCCGCGACGCGGTAGTGGTCGGCCAGGAACGGGGCGATGAAGCTCCACCAGTCGGCGTGGGCGCTGTTGCCGTGCACCAGGATCAGGCCCGGCTTGCCGACCTCGCCCCAGGTGAGCAGCTCGATGCTGGCGCCCTCGACGGGCACCATCGTGCGCTCCGGCGCCTGGGCCAGGGCTTTGTCGAACCAAGCCGGCGCGGGCGGCTTGGCGCCGGCGAACGGCGCCAGCGGCGAGGCGACCTCCGGCGGCAGGTCCGGCTGCAGCCGTACGGGCTCGTCGTCGTCGAGCTTCTCGTCGAGGAGCTTCTCGTCGATTTGCGGTTCGGGGTGCGCGCTCTGATCGTCAGCCATCGACCTGAACTAACAACCGTTTGAAAAATGGCAAGGCCAGGCGCTGCTATTGGCGCCGCAGTGCAGCAGAAAACCGCAGCCGATCAGTGGGCCGCCGGCGGGGGCGCCGCGGGGACGGGCGTCGCCGGCAAGGCGTCCGGATCGGCCTGTCCGAGCCCGATCACCTCGCCGCTGGCCAGCACGTGGCCGCTGATGTCCGCCGCCAGCGCGTCGTAGCCGAGCGCCGGATCGACCGGAATGTCGCGGTCGAGCGCCAGCACCGCGAAGTGGTAGTGGTGCTTGGGTCCCGGCGGCGTGTGCGGGCCCATGTAGGCGTGATTAGGCCCCCGCACATTAGGCCCGAAGCTTGCGCCCCTCGGCGGCGCGGTCATGCCTGCTTCGAGGCGGGCGACGCCGCCCGGGATCGCATACATCGACCAGTGCAGCAGGGGCCCGCCGCGGAAATGCACGTCGGCGTCCTGCATGATGACCACGAACGAGCGGGTGCCGTAGGGCCCGTGCGTCCATTTCAGGCCCGGAAACACGTTGCCGCGGTACATCGTGTTCTCGAACGGGATGTCGCCCTGGTCCTTGAACGCCGGGCTGGCGACCGAGAGTTTGTTGTTCCCACTCTTGGCGGGGAAGACGTCGATGGCCAGGCCGACCGGCGCCGGTGGCGGCGTGTCGGCGGCGGCGATCGTGGTGACGACCAGCAGGGCCACGGCCAGCGCTGGCGCACTGAAAAGGATGTTTCGCCCGGCACGCATCCTCGCCTCCCACAGTCTTTTGAGCGACCTTGTCAGACTTGCGATGGCCCGGCCAGCGGTCGGGCGGGCGGCCCGGAGGTTTGCATGCACCAGGGTTCCTGCCTCTGCGGGCGGATCAGGTTCGAGGTCGAGGGCCAGCTGGCGGGCATCCAGCTTTGCCACTGCAGCCTCTGCCGCCGCGCCCATGGCTCGGCCTTCGCCGCCAATATGCCGGTCAGAGCCGAGGACTTCCGCCTCATCGCCGGCCAGCCGAAATCCTACGAAAGCTCGCCCGGCAAGGAGCGGCTGTTCTGCGGCGACTGTGGCTCGCCGATCGTCAGCCGCACCACCGCGGCCCCCGGCATGGTGCGGGTCCGCGCCGGCCTGTTGGCCGAGCCGGTCGAGACAAAGGCAGTCTTCCATTTCCATGTGGACTCCAAAGCCAACTGGCTGCCGATCGAGGGCGACCTGCCGCAATACCCGGCGGAGCGGCCGCAATAGCCGTGGCTACTCCGCCAGCGCCGGCTCGTAGTAGCGGTCCATCATCCGCCACTGGTAGTCGACCAGGTTCGGATAGCGCTCGGCCGCCTGCCTTATCGACGAATCGAAAAACGGCGTCGCCGCCGAGGCGGCGAAGGCGAACAGGGTCGCATCCATGCTGCAGGGCTCCTGGCCGAACAGGTAGGGCTTGTCGCCCAGCAGCTCGGAGGCGGCGGCGAAGTCGCGGCTGGCAAGGTCTGCGATCTCGGCGTCGTCGTGGCGGCCGAAGCCCTGCCCCTGCAGCGTGCGCTTCATCCCCGCTTGGAACTCGCGCTTGGCCTCCTTGGGCGCCTCGCCGAAGAACTGCGCCGGGCCCTTGTCGAAGTTCTCGTCGATGGCCCAGCGGGCATGGATGATGGCCCAGTAGAGATGATCCTCCAGCATCCGCTCCATCGCCCAGCCGACGCTGCGCTGGGCGGGCGTCAGATGGGCGTCGAGGTCGACGCCGTGCGCCTGCTTCAGGTGGTCGAGGATGAACACGCTGTCGCCGAGCACCAGATCGCCATCGCGGATGAACGGAATCTTGCCCTTCGGCGCCTCGGGCGGTCGGGCGCGCTCGAAGTTGAACGGCAGCCCCGCCATCTTCAGCTGGGTCATGGTCTTGATGACGAACGGGCTGGGGTCCGGCAGCCCGAACAGCGGGCCGAAACCGTAAAGCGTGATCATGAAAGTGCCTCCGTCTTAGGAAGGCATCTAACCATGTTCGCTGACAGCATCCTGTCAGCAGGGTTGGGGCTTCAGCCCGCCCGCGCCATCAGGGTGGATGGACTGACCTCCACCGGGCTCTCGACACCCGCCAGGGCGGCGTCGATGGCCCGCGCCAGGGCCGTAAGTTCGATCGGTTTGGCGACGTGGCCATCCATCCCAGCGGCCCGGTATTGGTCGATCTGATGGCGCATGACGTTGGCCGTCAGGGCGATGATCGGCGTGGCGGGGCGACCGGCGACGCGCTCGATGCGCCGGATCTCGGCGGTCGCCGCCAGGCCGTCCATCCGCGGCATCTGCACGTCCATCAGGATCAGGTCGAAGCGGCCGACGCCGAACGCCTCCACCGCCGCCGCGCCGTTGCCGACCAGCGACAGCTCGACCCCGAGCGGCGCCAGCATCGCCCGCAGGATCAGCTGGTTGGTGGCGTTGTCCTCGGCGGCCAGCACCTTGATCGCCCGGTCAGTCTGATCGATGGCCTCCGGCGCTGCCGCCGCCGGCGGCGCCGCGCCGACGGCCTCTCGTACGAGCGGCAGCGTAAAGGCGAACGCCGACCCGACGCCGACCTGGCTGTCGACGGTCAGTTCGCCGCCCATCAGGGTCACGACGCGCTGGCAGATCGCCAGGCCCAGGCCGGTGCCGCCGAACCGGCGGGTGGTGGACGAGTCGGCCTGGGTGAACTTCTCGAACACCAGCGCCAGCTTCTCCGGCGCGATGCCGATCCCGGTGTCCGCGACGCGGAAGGCGAGCCCGCCGGGCGCCGGGTCGACCGACAGAGTGATCGCGCCCTTGGCGGTGAACTTCAGGGCGTTGGAGAAGAGATTGGTCAGCACCTGGCCCAGCTTGGCGCCGTCGCCGCGCCAGTGGCCGACCGCCAGCGGCGACACCTCGACGCGAACAACCAGATCCTTCTGTTCGGCGAGCGGCTTGAACACCGACGCGGCGCCGCCGACGATCTCGGCCAGGTCGAACGGATGCAGGTCCAGCTCGAACTTGCCAGACTCGATCTTCGACAGGTCGAGAATGCCGTTCAGCAGTCCCAGCAGCGTCAGGCCGGAGTCGGCGATCACCTGCGCCTGGCCGCGATGCCGCGGCGCCAGGTCTTCGCGCAACATCAGCTGCGCCATGCCGAGCACGCCGTTGAGCGGCGTGCGGATCTCGTGGCTGACGGTCGCCAGGAATTCACTCTTGGCGGTGTTCGCCGCCTCGGCGTCGGCCCGCAGCCGGACCAGGTCCAGGAACACCTTGGCGTTGGAGACCTGCAGCGAGCGGGCGTTGGCGACGTAGCAGACGCCGACGAACAGGAAGATCCAGGCGGCGCCGCCGTGCCCCAGACTGTAGAGGTTCCACAGCAAGGCGATGGCGGCGGGCGGCGCCGTCGCCAGAAACATGCTCTTGCGCAGACTGTGCTCCGCGGCCGCGACGAGCAGGACCGCCGCGCTCAACAACACGCCGAAGATCTGGTTGTCGCGGCCGGAGAAGGGCGTGACGAAGCCCGGCACGGCGCAGATGGCGCAGGAGATCGCGCAGATGGCGATCAGCTGCAGCTCGAGCGCCGCGATGCCCTCACGCTCGGCGGCCTGCAGCCTTGGCTGGATCGCGCGCCACCAGAGCACAAGCGCGAATTCGCTGGCGACGTAGGCGGCGTACCAGAGCGCCGCCCAGGCAGGCGCCCAGACGCCGACGTAGGCGGTCAGCGCGGCGAGCACCGCCATGCTGGCGACGCGCAGCAACCGCTGGTCGCCGTACACTCGATGATAGAATTTCTCGAGCGTTTCGCGGTAGATCGTAGCGAGCATCCCAGCAACGTTAGGACGTCGCCCTTAAGATTTGGGCATCGGCGTCAGAAGCGGCAATCCGCCGCGCCCGAGCTGGCCGGTCAGTTGCCCGAGACGCTGTCGACCGCCCCGAAGACGGCTTCCAGCCGCTGCAACACGTCGGATGGCAGCGGCGGCGCCAGGATGGCTTCGACGTTCGCCTTCAGGTGCGCCGGATCGCCGGTGCCGGTCAGGATGACCTGGGCGCCGGCCTCATGGCGGCAGAAGCGGTAGGCGGCCTCGACCACCGACGGCGCGCCCGGCGCATCGGCCAGGAAGCCCAGCGGGTCGTTCGCATCCACCTTGGCGGCGTCGACCTCGCCGCGCGCGATCAGCTCGCCCACCACCTTGCGCAGCTCGTCCGGATGGCTGAGCGCCTCGCGCACCGCGAACATGATCAGCGTGCCGACGTTCTGGCGCAGCGTCAGGGGGAACACCCGCTGGCGGGCGGAGGGATTGAGCAGGTTGAAGCCCACCATCACCACATCGAACGGATCGTCGACGAGCGACTTCGCCAGAAGGGCATGGCCGGTGTCGCCGCCGAACTGCTCGCTGGCGCCGATGAAGCGGATCTTGCCGGCCGCCTGCTGACGCCGCAGCTCCGGCAGGATGATCTCGGTGGCGTGGTGGTACGGCGGCAGCGTCAGGCCGTGCAGGAGGAAGATGTCGATGTAGTCGGTGGCCAGCTTCGCCAGGCTCTCGTCGACATAGCGGGCCATGTCGGCGGCGCTGACCAGTTCGCCACCGCGCGCGACGCCGGCCTTGGTCGAGATCACCGCTTCGCCCCGGCGGCCCTTCAGTCCCAACCCCACGGCCGGTTCGGTGCCGTAGGCGCGGGCCGTGTCGATGAAGCTGACGCCGAGGTCGAGCGCGGCGCGGACCATATCGGCGGCGTGATGGACGTCCTTGCCCTTGGCCATGCCGAGCCGGCTGTGACCGCCGCAGCCGAGCCCGGCGACACTCACCTCCAGCCCGGTGCGACCTAGTCTAACGGTCTGCATCGCGGTGTTAGGACCGCCGGTCGGTCATTGCCGCATAAGCCGCTCGGGCCGAGGCCTCGCGCACCAGCGGCGCCCCGTCCGGTGTCGAGCCGGCGACGTTCTGGATCATGCCGATAACGATCATGTCGTTGATCGGGTCGATCCAGAACCAGGTTCCGAAAGCCCCGCCCCAGTAGAAGCTCTGGATTCCCTGCGAGGTCTTGGCCGCCGCGGGGTCCTGCACGATGGCGAAATCCATGCCGAAGCCAAGGCCGCGCGCGTCCGGCGAATAGAGCGTCACGTTCACGCCGGGCTCGAGCACGTTGGTGTGCATCAACTCGACCGTCGACGCCTTGAGATAGCGCCGCCCTTCGAACTCGCCGCCGTTCAGGATCATCTGGGCGAAGCGCCAATAATCCTCGATCTTGGAGACCAGGCCGCCGCCGCCCGCCAGGAACTTCGGCTTGGCGGTGTTGAAGATGTTGCCAGGACCGGCTGCGCGGATCTGGCCGTCATCGTCGTATCTGTGGATGCGCGCCACGCGCTCGCCCTTCGAGGCCTCGACCCAGAAGCCGGTGTCGGTCATGCCGAGCGGGGCGAACAGGCGCTGCTCGAAGAATTCGTCCAGGCCCTGGCCCGACAGCTGTTCGACTAGGTAGCCTTGGATGTCGACGCTGGGTCCGTAGCGCCAGTCCTTGCCCGGCTGGAACGACAGCGGAAGCTTCGCCAGGACGTCGATCATGTCCTGAAGGTCGCCGCCGCGCAGATTGTGGTCGGCGTACTCGGCCGCGCGGCCGAAGCCGGCCGAATGGCTCATCAGCTGGGCCATGGTCATGGGGCTCGCCTGCGCGACCGGGTCGCCATCCTTGCGCCGGACCTTGAGGCCCTCGAACTGCGGGATGTGCCTGGCCACCGGGTCGTCCAGCGCCCACTTGCCCTCCTCCCACAGCATCATCATCGCCGCCCCGGTGATCGGCTTGGTCATCGAGGCGATGCGGAAGATGCTGTCGGTTTTGGCCGGCGCCGGCGTCTCAGCCGAGATGTCGAGCACGCCGTAGGCGTCGAGGTTCACGATCTCGCCGTGGCGGGCGATCAGGGTGACGACATTGGCCAGCTTGCGCGCGTCGACCAGGGCATGAAATTGCCGATTAAAAGCGGCCAGGCCCTCGCGGGTGAAACCCTGAATCGCCGCGTCGGCCACAAGGCCGGAATGATCGTCTGGCATATCGATTTTCCCCTAATGAGCGTTGTTTGCAATGGTTTCGTCTTGCCAGAGAACCGCAGGCGCCGCCACTGCAGAAAGTCAGGGCTGACTACACATGCGCGGCCATGCCTAGGAGAGACTGAGATGCTGAACGTCGCCCTGCTCGACGACTACGCCGGCGTGGCGATCGACTGCGCCGATTGGGGCCGGCTGGACGGCAAGGCGAAGATCACCGTCTTCCGCGACCACCTGACCGAGGACCAAGCGGCCGAGATGCTGCTGCCCTTCGACGTGCTGGTGACGATCCGCGAGCGCATGGCGCTGCCGCGCACGCTGATCCAGCGGCTGCCGAACCTGAAGCTGATCACCATCATCGGCCCGCGCCTGCCCAACCTCGACCTCGAGGCCGCGACCGAGCATGGCGTGCTCGTCGCCCGCTCGGGCACCAGCCATCCCGAGTTCCCCTACATCGGCGCGGCGACGCCCGAGCTGACCTGGGGCCTGATGATCGCTACCGTGCGCGACATCGCCGGCCAGGACCGGCGCATGCGCGACGGGCTGTGGCAGGATTTCGTCGGCACGACGCTGGCCGGGAAGACGCTGGGCCTGCTCGGCCTTGGCCGGATCGGCAAGCGCATGGCCGCCTACGCCAAGGCGTTCGACATGCCGGTGATCGCCTGGAGCCAGAACCTGACCGCCGAGGCGGCGACGGCCGAGGGCGTGCGCCGGGTGGAGAAGGACGCGCTGTTCAGCCAGTCCGACGTCGTCTCGATCCATGTGATCCTGAGCGATCGGACGCGGGGCCTCGTCACCGCCCGCGAGCTTGGCCTGATGAAGCCCAGCGCCTTCCTGATCAACACCTCGCGCGGTCCGATCGTGGTCGAGGCCGACCTGATCGCCGCCCTCAAGCAGGGCGTGATCGCCGGCGCCGGCCTCGACGTGTTCGACCGCGAGCCGCCGCCGCCCGATCATCCGCTGCGCGGGCTGGAGAACGTCACCCTGACGCCGCACCTCGGCTACGTGACGCGGGAGACGCTCACAGCTTGGTACGGCCACAGCCTGGAGGCGGTCGAAGCGTTCGCGAACGGCGCGCCGATCCGCATCACCAACCCAGAGGCGATCAAGCCCGGAACCTCATCGTAGGCAATCAGCCGCTGCGGTCGTCGGGGTGGTCGTGTCGGGTGACGTCGTGGGTGGCGCCGCGGGTGTCGCCGGACAGCTTGTGGGCTTCGATCTTGGCCTCGGCGGCAAGTTTGCGGAAATCCTGGGCCGCGGCGTGGCCGCCCTGCCTGAGATCGGCCTCGGCGCGCTTGACGTCGGCGTTGTGGGCGATGCCGGCGGCGGCGTTGGCGACCGACCGGCCCGCGTCCTTCACGTCGGCCCCCGCCCCCTGATGGTCGCCTGGCGAACAGGCGGCGGCGAGGGCGAGCAGGGCGACGGCGGCGATTGGCGCAATGACGCGCATGGGGCTTCTCCAACGATGAGAAGCAAACGAGCCGGACCATCGAGGGTTCCGAAGACTTGTCTGGCCGCGGGGCGTCGCTAAAGGCTGACCGCATGCGCCTCGCCTTCCTCGGCACCCCGGAGTTCGCCGTCGTCAGCCTGGCCGCCATCGTCGCGGCCGGGTTCGAGGTGGCGTGCGTCTATTCGCAGCCGCCGGCCCCTCGGGGCCGCGGCAAGAAGCTCTCGCCCTCGCCGGTGCAGGCCTTCGCCGAGGCGCACGCCTTGCCGGTGCGCACGCCGGCGTCGATGCGCGACCCGGACGAGATCGCGGCGTTCGCGGCGCTGGAGCTCGATGCGGCGGTGGTGGTGGCGTTCGGCCAGATCCTGCCGGCGGCGGTGATCGACGCGCCCCGGCTGGGATCGTTCAACCTGCACGCCTCGCTGCTGCCCAGGTGGCGCGGCGCAGCGCCGATCCAGCGCGCGATCATGGCCGGCGACACCGTGACCGGCGTCGGCGTCATGCGCTTGACGGAGGGCCTCGATGAGGGCCCGACCCTGGCGGTCGAGCGGCTGCGTATCGGCGCCCTCGACACCGCCGGCACGGTGCACGACCGGCTGGCGGAGCTCGGCGCCCGCCTGCTGATCCGCACCTTGCCCCGCATCGCCGACGGTGCGGCGGTCGAGACGCCGCAGCCGGCCGAGGGCGTCACCTACGCCAGGAAGATCCGCCCGCGGGAAACCCGCATCGATTGGAGGAAGCCCGCGACGGAGGTCGACTGCCGCATCCGCGGCCTCTCGCCCGCCCCGGGGGCTTGGTTCGAGGCCCGCAGCGAGCGCGGGCCAGTGCGCATCAAGGCGCTGCTGTCGCGCGTAGAGGAGGGCGACGGCGCGCCGGGCGAAGTGCTGGACGACCGGCTGCTCATCGCCTGCGGAACCGGCGCGGTGCGGCTGCTGGCCGCCCAGCGCGAGGGCCGCGGCGCGCAGCAGCTGGACGAGTTCGTGCGCGGGTTCCGCGTCGAAGAGATCCTCGCCTGATGCCCCGCTACCGGCTCGATCTCGAGTACGACGGCGGCCCTTACAAGGGCTTCCAGGCCCAGGCCGACCTGCCCACCATCCAGGGCTCGATCGAGCGAGCGGTGATGGCGTTCTGCGGCGAGGCGCTGCGGCTGCACGCAGCCGGTCGCACCGACACCGGCGTCCACGCGCTGCAGCAGGTGGCGCACATCGACCTCGCGCGCGACTGGAAGCCCGAGGTGGTGCGCGACGCGCTCAACGCCCACCTGGTCCCCGAGCCGATCGCGATCATCGCCGCCAGCCTCGCGCCGGAGGGCTTCCACGCCAGGTTCTCGGCGAAGGGCCGGCGCTATCTCTACCGGATCGTCAACCGCGTGGCGCCGCTGGCGCTGGACAGACACCGCGTCTGGCGCCTGAAGAAGCCGCTCGATGTCGCGGCGATGAGCGAGGCGGCTGCGACCCTGGTCGGGCATCACGACTTCACCACCTTCCGCGATGTCGACTGCCAGGCGAAGTCGCCGCTGAAGACGCTGGACGAGGCCCGGGTCTGGCGTGAGGGCGACGAGGTGCGCCTCGCCTTCAGCGCCCGCTCGTTCCTGCACCGCCAGGTCCGCTCGATGACCGGCAGCCTGGCCGAAGTCGGCGCCGGCCGCTGGTCGCCGGCCGACCTCGAGGCCGCGCTGGAGGCCAAGGACCGGACCCGCTGCGGCCAAGTCGCGCCGGCCGAGGGGCTGTATCTTGCCGGCGTCGAATACTAGTCCCGCGGCGGCGGGGCTGAGGCCAGATCGATGACGCAGATCACGCTGTAGACCGGGTGCGAGGCGCAGCCGACGCCGGCCTGCTTCAGGAACGGATCCATCAGGTCGTTGCGATGGCCGCGGCCCGGTACGTCTTCGTCGATGATCAGCTGGCGAACGATGTCGTCGGCGCTGGACTCTCCGGCCGACATCTCCTCTGCCATCATGCCGGCCCAGACGCCGGCGCGATGCATCCGCTCGCCGGCGCTGGACCCGTCCGAGCCGGTGTGGGTGAACGCGCCGTGCTCGCCCTCGTCGGCGGCGTGGCGCGCGGCCGAAGCTTCCAGCCCGGCGTTGAACTGCAGCGGCGGCGCCGGCTCACGGCGCTCGAGGAAGTCTATCGCCTCGTCGGTGGCGCGGGTCTCGGATGCGTCGCGGAGCCGATCGGCATAGGCGCCGGGATGCGCCCGCACCCAGTTGATCTGCGCGAGGAGCGCCGGTTCCAACCCGCCGCCGTCGCGCTGGGGTCTAGCCAAGGCCGCCGGCGCCAGCCCCACGACCACCGCGGCCAAGCCGCACGCGAACCACCGCACCACGCCGCCCTCCCGGTTACTCAGATCACGCAAGACGATCGCCGGCTGAATCGATGGCCAAACGGTGGCGCCGGCCGACGGCGCCACAAACGTCGCGGCAAAGTGAGCCCCGCGCTGTCTTGACGACCCGTTAAGCGACGCATGGGGAAGCTGACGGCCATGGTCGCCCCAGCGGACATCTCGCCGGTGAGCGTCGGACCTGTGATCGCGCCGACGCCCGGCCTCGCCGTGGCCGCAGCCGCCAGCGCGCCCATCCCCGCCGCCGAAGCTCAGGCGATCGCCGCCCAGGTCGCCGCCGACGTCGCCACCCTCACCGAGAACTTGCCCGTCGCGCCACCGCCGTCGGCTTTGGCGACGATGGTCGGCGAGGCGGCGACACGGCAGGACAGCCTGGCGCCGCTGTTGGCCGACCTGGCCATCGCGGTGACCGCGCCGGACCTCCCGGCCGCCGCCCGGGCCACCGCGGCGCAGATCCTCGCGGCGCAGACACCGCTGGGCGCCGACGTCACGGCGGGCCAGTTGCGTACGGCGGCGCAGGGCTCGGGCGTCTTCCTCGAAGCGGACCTGGCCGCCGCGGTCGTGCAAGGCCAGGCGCCGCCCGCGGCGATGCAGCAAGACCTGAAGGCGCTGCTGCTGCAGCTCGCCGGCGAGCTGGCGCCACTGCTCGAGAGTCCGCCCCAGCCACGGGCCCCAGCGCCGACCTCGCCGCCACGCGCCGCCGCGCCGCTCCGACTCGCGGAAGATCAGCCCGAGCCGCCGGTCGGCGGCGGCCCGACCGGCGGTCAGCCGCCCGCGCGGCCGAGCCTGGGCGCCGATGCGCCGATCGCGACCCTGGCGCGCACCCTGCAGCAGGAGGCGCAGGGCGCCCTGGCCCGCGTGCAGCTCTCCCAGGCGGCGTCGGTGGAGAAGCCAGGCGAGCCGACCCGCTGGATGTTCGAGGTCCCGATCGCGACGCCGGACGGAACCGCCATCGCCCAGTTCGAGCTCAGCCGCGACGGGCATGGCGCCGCAACCTCGGCCGCCGAGCCCAGCTGGCGCGCGCGCTTCTCGGTCAACGTGGCGCCAAGCGGGCCGGTGCACGCCGACGTGATGCTGGGCAATGGCCGCGCCCGCGTGACGCTGACCGCTGAGGATGCGGCCGCGAGGGCGGCGCTGGCCGCCAACCAGGACGAGCTCGCCCAGGCGCTGGCCGACGAACAGCTCCCAGACGTCGCCGTGCGCGTCATCGGCGGCGCGCCGCCGCGACCGCAGCAGCCGGCGGGCCAGCTGGTGGACCGGCGCTCATGAGCGAGACCGAGAAGCCGACACTCGCTGTCGCCCTCACCTATGAAAAGCCCCGCGCGCCGCGCGTCGTCGCCATGGGTCGAGGCTGGCTGGGCGAGAAGATCATCGAAACCGCGCTCGCCCACGGCGTGCCGCTGCAGCACGACGCCGCCCTGGCCGAGGCCCTCGCCACCGTCGAGCTGGAAACCGAGATCCCCGAGGAACTCTACCGCGCCGTCGCCATCGTCATCGGTTACGTGCTGAGGACGAACGCGGCGCGCGCCGCTTAGCGCGTGTCCTCACAGAGTGGACCGTGGCCGCTGTCAGGCCGCGTCACCGGGCTGAGCAGGTCGCGCCGGTGAACGCCTGATGAAGCGCTGGATCATGCGCGGTAAAGCTGCGGCGGTCGAGGGTGCGGGCGTCAGTAACCACCCCCACCTCAAAGGAGATTCTCGCATGCTTAAGATCATCGGCGCGACGCTTGCGGTCGCGTTCATCGCCGCCTCGGCCGGCGAAGCGATTGCGCACAACCCGCTGCCCCAGCGCCAAGTTCCGCGTTACGTCGTCCACCACATTATCCCGCCGTGCCCGCCGGCCCACGGCTACGCCCGTACGTGTGCGTGACGCGTCGGCAGATCCGCAGCTCGCTTCGCTGTCAGAGTCGCCCCTCGGCGGCTCTGACGAGCCGTGAGCTCGCGACCTAGCTCGCGACGCCTCCGTCACACGGCATCGAATCTCGGGGTGCGGCAGGCGGCGTCGTATTCGCTGCGCAGCCGCTCGACCAGGGCCGCCACCGTCGGGATGTCGTCGATTTGGTCGATGCCCTGGCCGGCGCTCCAGAGGTTGGCCCAGGGCTTCACCGCCGGCGGCAGGTGGCCCGTACCCATCCTGCCGGGCTCCGGCTCGGGCAGGTTGGCGGGGTCGAGGCCGACCATGCGCATCGACTCCATCAGCCAGTTGGCGGCGACCCCGGCGATCTTGGGCGTGTACATCAGGTCGACCGAGCGCTGCGACACCAAGAGCGCCTTGTAGGCTTCGTGCGCGCCGCTCTCCTGGGTGGCGATGAAGCGGGTGCCCAGGTAGGCCAGGTCGGCGCCCAGGATCTCCGCGGCGCGGATGGCGGCGCCGGTGGAGACCGCGCCGGCCATGATCAGCGTGCCATCGAAGCGTTGGCGTATCGCCGCGAGCAGGGCGAGGTGGCTGACCACGCCAGAATGTCCGCCGCCCCCAGCGCCGATGGCGACGATCCCCTCCGCGCCGACCGACATCGCCTTCTCGGCAAAGCGCATGCTGATGGCGTCGGCCCAAACTAGCATGCCGCGGTCGTGGGCGCGCTTGGCCAGCTCGGTCGGATTGCCGGTGGCGTTGATGATGATCTCGACGCCGTAGCGCTGGCAGAGCGTGAGGTTGGCGTCGAAGTCCGCCGGACTCATGTTGGAGGCGAGGTTCACCGCGATGGGCGCCAGGCGTGAGTCCGGCTCGGCGTCGCGGCGTCGTTTCAGCGCCTCGCTGATCATCGCTAGCCAGGCCTCGAACTCCTCGATCGAGCGGGCGTTCTGTCGTGGCAGCCCGCCGATGACACCGGCCAGGCACGCCTCACGGACCAGTTCGGGCGTCGTCACCAGGAACATCGGCGCGCAGACCGCGGGGATGGTGAGGCGCGACCTGATCGAGGGCGGCAGGCTCATGGCGATGTGCTCCGATAGGTCTAAAGCCCCAGCCGCCGCGCCTTGGCGGCGATGGTCAGCGCCAGGCGCTCGGCGATCAGGTGGTCGGGCGAGCCGGTCTGCTTGCAGGCGCGGTCGGCCTGCAGCAGCTCGGGCTGAATCTCGGCGATCGGTCCCAGGTCCCAGGCGCGGGCCTGGCGCAGGAACTCCTTCTCGTTCTTCCAGAACACGCCCGAGGCCTTGGCCGCCTCCGCCAGCTCGGCGCCGGCGGCGCGCAGGGTGGCGGTGCGGCGGAGGCGCGCGAGGTGCGAGCTCATCGCCCGAACGGCCGACGGTCCGCCCTCGCCTTCCTGCGCCGCGCGCCGCAGTCCGGCCTGCGCGGCGGCGAGGCGGCCGCCGAATGCGTCCTGCGCGGCGTCGGCGAGCGAGGCCTCCGGCTCGACGCCGAGGAAATCGGTGAGGTCGTCGGCCGTGCCGGTGGCGCCGCCGCCCGGCCCGAGATAGAGCGCCAGCCGCTCGATCTCACGCCGGGCGACGCCGCGTTCGTGCGGCAGGCGGCGCACGAAGATGTCGAGCGCCTCGGATGTCAGCGCCAGCTTGTCCTTAGCCAGCGCCTCACGGGTCATGCGGGCGAGATCGCCGATCTCGTCCTCGTAGCAGGGGATGGCGACGGCGGCGGGGTGCTTCTCGGCGGCGCGGCGCAGGGCCGAGTTGCGATCGAGGTTGCCGGCCTCGATCAGGAAGAAGGCCTCGGGATTGTACTCACCAGCGGCATGGTGCTCGAGCGCCTCGGCCGCGAGCCGGTCTGGCCCGGCGCGCTCGGTGGAGAGCCGCAGGCGCACCAGCCGCCGCCCACCCATCAGCGACAGCGCCATCAGGTCGTCGACCAGCCGCGCGGGGTCCTCGTCCATATCGGCGTCGGTGATCAGGGCGACGTCGAACGGATCGTCGGGGTGCTGGGTGACCTTGGCGGCCAGGCCCTGGCCGCGCTCGCGCACCACACCCAGGTCGCGGCCGAAGATCAAAGCGGCGCGCACTGACCTGTCGGGATTGGCGAGGAAGCGCTCGGCGTCGGGGCGTCGACCCAGCAGCACGGCTCAACCGGCCGCGTGGCCGGCCATCCAGGCGGCGATCTGGAGCTGGATCTTCTGGGCGGCGTCAGAGGCGAGGCGGTCCTGCGTGTCCTGCCGCGCGGCGATGCCGGCGTAGGGCTGGACCGTGGAGTCGTAGCTGACGTCGCTGGTGACCTGGCCGGTCGTCGCCACCTTGCCGGTCGAGATCTCGATCAGGGTGTAGATCACCGTCAGGTCGAGCTCGTAGCGCTGCGCGGTGGCGTTGGCGGTAAGGCCGTGCGCCTGGCGCACCTGGTTCAGCACCATCTCCAGCCGATACTTCGGCGCCTCGCCCTTGGCATGGCCGAGCGCATCGTCGAGATCCTCGCGCAGCAGGTAGCCGACGCGGCCCTGTGGGGCGACCACCTGGATGTGAGTCACCCCGCCGGCGACGCCGGGCGCGGCGTAAAGCGGCGTGAAGCCGCAGCCGCCGAGCGGCGCTGCCGCGACCAACGTCAACGCGGCCAGGGCGAAGCGGGCGCTCATGCCGCCACGATGTTGACGATGCGGTCCTTGACCACGATCACCCGCCGGATGCTGAGGCCCTCAAGGCGCCGCGCAATCTCCGGATCGTCAAGCACGATCTTCTCCACCTCGGCCTCGGAGGCGCCGGCGCCGGCGCGAATCTCGCCGCGGCGCTTGCCGTTGATCTGCACCGGCAGCACCCGCTCGTCATCCTCGGCCAGGGCCGGGTCGTAGGCAGGCCAGGCGGTGGCCGCGACCATCCCGGGCTCGTCCAGCCGTCGCCAGCACTCCTCGGCCAGATGCGGTGCGAACGGGGCGATCAGCCGCGCGAGCGCCGACAGCGCCTCGCGCCGCGCCGCGCCGCCCTCGGGGTAGCGCCGCACCACGCCGACGAACTCGTGCAACCGGGCGATGGCGCTGTTGAAGCGCCAGCCCTCGATCGCGTCGGTCACCGCCTTGATCGCCCGGTGGGTGGCTTTGCGCAGCTCGGCTTCGCGCGCCGGATCGGGCGGCTCGATCACCGGCTCGGCGTCGAATTCGGCCCAGACCCGGCCCACCAGCCGCGAGGCGCCCTCGACCCCGGCCGAGGTCCACTGCACGTCGCGCTCCGGCGGCGAGTCGGAGAGCACGCACAGCCGCGCGGCGTCGACGCCGTAGCTGTCGGCCATGTCGGCCGGGGCGACCACATTGCGCTTCGACTTCGACATCTTCTCGACGTCGCCGATCGTCACCGGCTCGCCGGTGGCTTTCAGCCGCGCCCGCCGCGTCGCGCCTTCGGTCAAGATGTCGACCTCGCTGGGGTCAACCCACTCGCCGTTCTGCCGCCGGTAGGTCTCGTGGGTGACCATGCCCTGGGTGAACAGGCCGGCGAACGGCTCGTCGATCGACAGCATGCCCTCGTCGCGCAGCGCCTTGGTGACGAAGCGGGCGTAAAGCAGGTGCAGCACCGCGTGCTCGATGCCGCCGATGTACTGGTCGACCGGCAGCCAGTAGTCGGCCGCCGCCTTGTCGATCGGCTCGGCGGCATCGGGGTTGGGGTAGCGGGCGAAGTACCAGGCGGAATCGACGAAGGTGTCCAGCGTGTCGGTCTCGCGCTCGGCCGGGCAGCCGCAGCCGGGGCAGGCGGTGTGCTTCCAGGTCGGATGGCGCGCCAGGGCGTTGCCGGGGCGACTGAAGTCCATCCCGGTCGGCAGGGTGACGGGCAGGTCGGTTTCAGGAACCGGGACGATGCCGCATTGTCTGCAGTGGACCACCGGGATCGGGCAGCCCCAGCCGCGCTGGCGGGCGATGCCCCAGTCGCGCAGGCGGTAGACCGTCGCGCCTTCGCCCAGTCCCATCGCCTCGACCCTGGCGATCGCGGCCCCTTTGGCGGCCTCGACCTCCATGCCGTCCATGAAGCCGGAATTGAAGATGCGGCCGCCGTCGACATAGGCCTCGGCGCCGACCTCGAACGAGGCCGGATCGGCGCCCGGCGGCAGCACCACGGGCGTCACCGACAGACCGTACTTGCGGGCGAAGTCGAGGTCTCGCTGGTCGTGCGCGGGGCAGCCGAAGATGGCGCCCGTGCCGTAATCCATCAGCACGAAGTTGGCGATCCAGACCGGCAGCTTCCAGTCTGGATCGAACGGGTGGACCACGCGCACGCCGGTGTCGAAGCCCAGCTTCTCCGCGGTCTCGATCGCCGCCTCCGAGGTGCCGCCCTTGCGGCACTCCTCGATGAAGGCGGCGATGCGCGGATCGCCCGCGGCCAGCTGCTCGCTCAGCGGATGGTTGGGCGAGAGCGCGACGAAGCTGGCGCCGAACAGGGTGTCTGGGCGGGTGGTGTAGACGCCGACGCCGTCGTGCCCCGCGGGATGGTCGCCGGCGAACGGGAAGGTCAGGCGCAGGCCCTTCGAGCGGCCGATCCAGTTCTCCTGCATCAGCTTCACCTTGTCGGGCCAGCGATCCAGGGTCTTCAGCGCCTCCAGCAGCTCGTCGGCGTAGTCGGTGATGCGCATCGACCATTGCATCAGCTTGCGGCGCTCGACGACGGCGTCCGAGCGCCAGCCGCGGCCGTCGATCACCTGCTCGTTGGCCAGCACGGTCATGTCGACCGGGTCCCAGTTCACCAGCGCCTCGCGGCGATAGACAAGGCCCTTGGCGAACAGGCGCAGGAACCAGGCCTGCTGCTTGCCGTAGTAGCCCGGATCGCAGGTGGCGAACTCGCGCGACCAGTCGATCGACAGGCCCAGCCGCTGCAGCTCCTGGCGCATCACCTCGATGTTGCTGTGGGTCCACTCGGACGGGTCGACGCCACGCTCGGCGGCGGCGTTCTCGGCGGGCAGGCCGAACGCGTCCCAGCCCATCGGGTGCAGCACGTTGAAGCCGCGCGCCCGCTTGAAGCGCGCCACCACGTCGCCCATCGCATAGTTGCGCGCATGGCCGACGTGCAGACGCCCCGACGGATAGGGGAACATCTCCATCACATAGTACTTGGGTCGGGCCGAACCGGTCTCGGCGCGGAACGCGCCGGCCTCGGCCCAGGCGGCGCGCCATTTGGGCTCGACTTCAGATGGATTGTAACGCGGCATGGGGTCTTATTCCTTCGCCAGGCGGGGCAGGTCTAGAGCGCGCTCAGCAAAAGTGGGAACTGGTTTTGCGTCCGAGCGCGCTCCAGCGCCTGAATCTGAGCGGTTTCAAGAGGGCAGACCGGCGGTCAGCCCGAAACCGCTCGAGGGGGTGAGTCTCAAAACCCCCGGACGCGGCCGGCGAAGATGTCGCGCGCGGCCTCTACGCCCGGGGGCCGATAAGGCCCGGGCGCGCAAGGATCATGCAGGAAACGACGCTACGCATGCACGGAATTTAGCGAAACTCCGCGCAACGCGCAACGTATCTGCCTCAGCTGGCCGCCGGGACCTGCTCGGCCGCCTGCGACATGCTCGGGAACGGCCGGGCGAGCGGGTAGAACTTCTCGCTCATCTTGGGGAAACACTCGGACAGGATCGTCGCCGTGGTCCAGCCCTCCGGCTTGCTCAGCGTCTCGATCGGGCGCGGCTGGCTGTAGAGGATGATGTTCTCGCCGCTGGCGCCGAAGATCTGGCCGCTGACGTTCTTCGCCGCTTCCGACACCAGCGCCACCGACAGGCGGGCCGGCTGGTCGGGGCGAATGGTCTGGGCCATTTGCTGGCGCCGGGCGGCGGCGGCTTCGTCCTTCACCGGCACCGACTGCGTCATCCGGGTCCAGGCGACGGGGGCCAGGGCGTTGGCGCGGATGTTGTTGCGCGCGCCCTCCATGGCGATGATCCGCGAAAGGCCGGCGATGCCCATCTTGGCCGCGCCGTAGTTGGTCTGGCCGATGTTGCCGAGGAGCCCCGAGGTCGAGGTGAAGAACACGTAGGCGCCGTCGTTCTGGTCGCGGAAGTGCTCGATGGTGGCGCGCGCGACGTTGAACGAGCCCTTCAGGTGCACCTCGATCACCTTGTCCCAGTCCGACTCTTCCATCTTGTGGAACATGCCGTCGCGCAGGATGCCGGCCGGATTGATCACCGCATGCAGGCCGCCGAACGCATCCAGCGCCTGCTGCACCATGCCCTTGACGGCCGCGAGCGAAGTCACGCTCTCAGAGTTGGAGACCGCCTCGCCGCCCGCAGCGCGGATCTCCTGGCAGACCATCTCGGCCGGACCGGCCGAGCCTTCGTCGCCGCCGGCCAGGCTGCCGCCAAGGTCGTTGACGAGCACCTTCGCGCCCTCCTGCGCCGCGATCAGCGCGCAGTCGCGGCCGATGCCGTTGCCGCCGCCGGTGACCAGAACCACCTTCCCGTCAAGAATGCCCATGGGTCTATCTCCTCGTTTGAAATACCGAATTGGCGAAAGCTCTATTCGAGGCGGTCCGCGGTGCGCAAGGCGGGAAACAGCTTGGCCCAGAGGCCGGTGACGATCAGCGCGCCAATGCCGCCGTAGACCACCGCATTCACCGGCCCGATGAACCGCGCCACCAGGCCGCCGCGGAATTCGCCCAGTTCGTTCGAGGCGGAGATGAACAAGGTGGAGACCGCCGCCACTCGACCCCGCATCGCATCCGGCGACTTCAGTTGCACCAGGGTCTGGCGCACGAACACCGAGAGCTGATCCGCCGCGCCCATGATCACCAGCGAGCCGATCGAGACCCACATGATCCGTGAGAGGCCGAACACCACCGTCATGGCCGAGAAGACGGCGACGCCCGCGAACATCTTCAGCCCCGCCTGCGAGCGGATCGGCCGCGACGCCAGCAGCAGCGCCATGCCGGCCGAGCCGACCGCGACGGCCGAGCGGAACGCACCGAACCCCTCCGGACCTATCTTCAGCACGTCTCGCGCATAGGCCGGCAGTAGGGCCATCGCGCCGGCCAGGATCACCGCCGCCAGGTCGAGCGAGATGGCCCCGAACACCACCTGGTTGGTCCACACGTAGACCAATCCTTCCTTCATCATCTCCCAGCGAGATCCCGGATGCCGATCTGGCCTGGTGACGCCGCGCACCTGGACGATCGATACGAAGGCGGCCACGAACAGCAGGCAGGGGCCGGCGAACGCCGCCGCGGGCGAGGCGATCAGCAGCAGGCCGGCCGCGGCGGGCCCGAAGATCGACGAGAACTGGCCGGCGAGCGAATTCCAGGCGATGGCGCGCGGCAGCAGCTCGCGCGGCACCAGCATCGGCCCCAGCGCCGTCATCGCGGGGTATAGGAAGGCGCGGCTGGTGCCGAAGATCAGCGCCACGGCCAGCAACAGAGGGACGGAGGCGAAGTGGAAGAGCTCGGCCGCCGTCAGCATCGCCGCGGGCACGAGCTCGGCGGCGTAGCAGGCCATCAGCACCTTGCGGCGGTCGAAGTGATCGGCCGCGACCCCGGCCGGAAGGGCCAGGAAGAACAGCGGCGCGAAGGTGATCAGGCCGATCAGCGAGACGTTGAACGAGGCATAGTTGACGCTGAGATGTGCGCGCCGCGAGAGCTCGTAGACCTCCCAGCCCATGCCCACCGACTGGACCTGCACCCCGAGCCCGCCCATCCAGCGCGAGGCCCAGAAGAACAGGTAGTTCCGCTGGCGCAGCAGCTCGCGGAAGGAAGAAGCGGACGGGAGGGCGGAGGGCACGGCCCGCGGCCAATGCCCGAGCTTGCCGGCCCGCGCAATCGCGCCTTCGCCATCGGCCGTCGCAATCGTTTCGTTGACCGCTGCTACGGATACCCCTAAGTCCGCGCCCCTTCCGATGAGCCTCGCCACCCAACCCGCCTCGCCGTCGCTGACCCGTGAACGGCCCCAGGACGCCGACGCCGTCGAGCGGCTGGTGCTGCGCGCGTTCGGCCCCGGCCGCTTCGCCAAGGCCGCCGAGCGGCTGCGCGAAGGCCGTTCGCCGCGGCTGGACCTGTCGATGACGGCCTGGGACGGCCGCGAGCTGGTCGGCAGCGTGCGGCAATGGACGGTGCGGGTCGGCGAGACGCCGGCGATCTTCCTCGGCCCGATCGCGGTCGAGGAGTCTTACCGCAGCCATGGCGTCGGCGCGGCGCTGGTCGAACTGGCCTGCGCGGCGGCCAGCGATGCCGGCTATGGCGCCATCGTGCTGGTCGGCGACGTGCCGTTCTTCGGCCCGCTGGGCTTCGCGCCGGCGCCAGGCGTGGTCATGCCCGGGCCGGTCGACCAGGGCCGGGTGCTGGCGCGGGCATTGACGCCGGGGGCGCAGGCCGGACTCCAGGGATTGGTGGTCGCTGCTTGAGCCACCCCTCGGTTCGCCTTACCTACCTCGCATGGCCGAGGCGGTGAGCGGTGGGCTGGAGAAGGTGACGCAGGCGGCCAAGCAGGCGCCTGGGCGCGGCCTGCCGCCGGTGCACCTCTGGAATCCCACCCACTGCGGCGAGATCGACATCGTCATCAGACGAAATGGGCAGTGGCTCCACGAGGGCAGCCCGATCGGGCGCGAGGCCCTGGTGCGGCTGTTCTCCACCGTGCTGCGCAAGGACCCCGACGGCATCTATCTCGTCACCCCGGTCGAGAAGATGAAGATCACCGTCGAGGACGCGCCGTTCGTGGCGGTGCGGGTCGACCGGGTGGGCGAGGCGCTGAAGTTCCTCACCAACGTCGGCGACGAGTTCGAGGCCGGACCGGACAACGCCATTCGGGTCGAGATGGACCCCGGCGGCGAGCCGCACCCCTACCTGCATGTTCGCCGCGGGCTGGAGGCGCTGATCGCGCGGCCGGTGTTCTACGAGCTGGTGGAGATGGCGCAGGAGCGGGCGACGGCCGACGGACCACAGCTCGGGGTCAGCTCCAACGGCGCCTGGTTCCCGGTCGGCCCAGCCAGGGCCCACCTCATATGAAACCGGGCGCGTCGCCGGCCGAGATCCGGCAGTGGATCACCCACCATCTCGATCCGCTCGACACCAACATCATCGGCGGCATGGAAGTGCACGGCGACATGAACCTGAACCCGACGCAGGCCGCCGACGAGGCCCGGGTCTGGACCCCGGCCGCGGTGCTGGTCGGCCTGGTCGAGCGTGAGCACGGCTTCTCGGTGCTGCTGACGCGCCGCTCCGATACCTTGCGCAGCCACACCGGCCAGGTCGCCTTCCCGGGCGGCCGCTGCGATCCCGGCGAGACGCCGTGGGAGACCGCGTTGCGCGAGGCCGAGGAGGAGATCGGACTCGATCCGGCCTGTGTCGAACTGGCGGGACTCTCCACGCCCTATCGCACCGCGGTGACCGGTTATCAGATCATGCCGGTGGTCGGCTTCGTTTCGCCCAATATGATGCTCAAGCCCAATCCGCACGAGGTGGCCGATATCTTCGAGACCCCGTTCGGCTTCCTGATGGACCCCAACAACCTCGAACAACAGGAGCGCGAGACGCCGGCGGGCGAGCGCCGCCGCTTCTATGCCGCCACGTGGGAGGGCCAGTACATCTGGGGCGCGACGGCGGGCATGCTGAGAGCGCTCTACGATCGGCTGTACGGAGCGTCGCTCGCGTGATCGAGTCGCTCGGCGCCCTGCCCTGGATGACAGCCGCGGCGACGCGCGCCGTCATCGATGCGCTCGAGGCGGCCGGCGGGCCCCGGTGCGCGCGGTTCGTCGGCGGCTGCGTGCGCAACGCGCTGCTGAAGCAGCCGATCAGCGACATCGACATCGCGACCACGCTCACACCAGACGCCGTGACCAAGGCCCTCGTTGCGGCGGGCCTGAAGGCGGTTTCTACCGGGATCGACCACGGCACGGTCACGGGCATCGCCCAGGGCAAGCCGTTCGAGATCACCACCCTGCGCCGCGACGTCGAGACCGATGGCCGCCGGGCGGTGGTGGCCTACACCACCGACTGGGCCGAGGACGCGCAGCGGCGCGACTTCCGCCTCAACGCCCTCTACGCCGACCCGTCCGGCCGCCTCTACGACCCGACCGCCGGCGGGCTCGCCGATGCGCACGCCGGCCGCGTGGTCTTCGTCGGCGACGCCGAGACCCGCATCCGCGAGGACGCGTTGCGCATCCTGCGTTTCTTCCGCTTCAACGCCTGGTACGGCCGCGG
>Ga0209415_10002188_pt1 | contig 36875 bp, 34 predicted proteins | sample PeaSoiSIISIP2007_FD_187696 | JGI IMG/M metagenome (GOLD analysis project Ga0209415, IMG submission 187696) | Peat soil microbial communities from Weissenstadt, Germany - SII-SIP-2007 (SPAdes) (version 2) | ecosystem: Environmental > Terrestrial > Soil > Wetlands > Peat | place: Germany... | reverse complement strand
AAATCGAGAATCAATATTCCATCTTTGGCGGTTTCAAAGAGCCGCCGGTAGCGAGTCTCGGAGTCTTCCAGCGCCTGCTGCGCTTGATTGCGTGCCGCCTCAGCGAACTTCTGCGGTGAGATGTCTACCAGCGTGCCTTCGATCATGGCCGGCGCCCCGTCCTGCCCGAGCACTGGTTGGACGTTCTCCAGTACCCATACTTCGCCGCCGTCCTTGCGTCGCAACCGTGACTCGAAATTGGCCAGGGAGCCGAGGCTCCGGCAGTGTTCAAGGAAGTCTTGCCGCTCGGCGGGAGAAAAGTAGAACTCCAGGGCATGGCAGGCTAGCAACTCCTCCCGCGAGCCATAACCCATGATGCGCACAAAGGCTGGATTGCAGTCGAGTACCTTTCCGTCTAGAGTGGTGCGGTAGAATCCCACCACGCTCGATTCGAAGAACCGCCGGTAACGCTCATGCGTCTCCGTCCCAGGATTCGATCCCAAGCCCCGCTGGTCTTCCAGATGCGCCATCACCTGCCGCGCCAGGGTCCGCAGCATGTGTGCCTGTCCTTCGGTCAAAGCGCGCGGGACATGATCCATAACGCACAGGGTTCCCAGCGCGTACCCCTCGGGCGTCAGCAAGGGGGCTGCGGCATAGAAACGCACCCCCGCCCGCGTGGTCAGCTGACTCCTGGCGAAACGTTTGTCTTTCAGAGTGTCAGAAACGATGAGTACATCGGATTGCAGGATGGTGTGGGCGCCGAAGGATACTTCCCGCGGGATCTCACTTACATCCCACCCGACTCTTGATTTAAACCATTCCCGGCTGCTGTCGAGGAAGCCGATCAGTCCAATGGCTGTGCCACACACGTAGGTAGCCAGCCGAGCGAGGTCGTCGAACCGCTCTTCCGCAGGCGTATCCAGTATCCGATAAGTCCGGAGGGCTTCCACCCTGCCGGCTTCGTTCTTGGGCAGAGGCAACTGCACAGGGGAAATGCCTCCTTCCCGCTCGACTGCAGACCAAATCTGAAAAATTATATTCCCATTTAATTCTGATAGCGTCTCTTTTTTGATGCGGCGCGGTTGGCTGCCGAGGTACTGTCATTGTCTAAAATTCAGACACAATCCGCCGGGAAGGGCAAATCAAAGAGTGCACACACTACGGTCGATGCCCCGCAGCAAATTCTTCGTCAACGCCTAGCAGTTGGGTTCGCTTAGGACCGTCCTCCGGCTCCCCCGTGTGCTCTGGATTCTCTCCCGGCTCAGGAAAGTCGGTGTCGGCGGCCTTCAGCATCGGATCCTGATCCCGGTGCCCGAGCTGGCCTTGCATGGAAGTGTTGCCGGTTTGGCTCTTTTCCTCTTGTTCTAGAGCCCCTTTGAAGCGGTCCTGATCTTTACTATTAGGCATGAATGAGATCTCCCGTGTGGCGAGAATGCACCTCGCCTGTGATTAGCCTACTCTGAATGCTTCATTGCGAACAGCGGTTTTCTGATGTATATAAGGAAGCAATCTTGTGGAGACATTCCAGGAGTGCCCATGAAGCGACTATTTCTAACCGCCGCAATCATCTTGTTGTTTGCTGTGCCCACATGGGCGCGGGGAAGACACGCCCATCATCACGCTAAGCACCACCGGGTCCCCCATCGTCATTACCACCGCAGATAGCTTTGTGGAAGGGTACGGTTTCAGCCGTGCGCTCGGGGCTATAAGAATGGGGTTTTAGCCCCTGAGGTTCGCCCCGCCCGATGAACCGGCCAATCTTCTCCTGCGGACAGCTACTTCCGTTTTGCGGCCGGTTGCAAATGTTGCCCTAGAATCGTAGGCGTGACTGCTCCATCCACGCTCTTCCGGCCATTTACCCGCTTGGTGAGGATCACGATTGTGGACCGGGAGTTTGAAGTTCCAGAGAACAATCCGCTATTGCGTTGCTTCCAGTACCTGGCGCCGGAAGAGGTCTCGTATGGACGCTTTTGCTGGAATGAGGACTGTCAGTATTGCCGCGTGACCTTCGACTTGGGCGAGGGCAGCGCGAGCCGGACAGCGCTTTCCTGCAAGGTGATGGTCCAGGCGGGCATGCGAGTGAAGGAAGCTACCAGCGAGATCAAGTATTGTCTGCGAAAGTTGCAAAAAGAGAAATAAAACCGAGCCCTTGCCCTTACTCTCCGGGCCGCCGCGCTGTGGTTGAAACTCCGAGTTTGCGCAGCCGCTCTCGGGCCTGTAGCGCCTCGTTAGATCGCGGGTAGCGTTGGATGACGTGGCGCAGCGTAGCGACGCCGTCGTCGTTTTGTCCAAGTTCGATCAACGCGAATCCCTTTTTCAGTTCGGCGGAAGCTGCCTTGTTGCCGCTAGGGAAGTTCTGCAATACCTGATCGTAGTTCTTCACCGCTTCCTGGTAGTTTCCCTGCCGGAATGCGAGCTCTGCCAGATAAAAGTACGCGTTCCCCGCCAGATCGGTGTTGGGATAGAACTTCACATAATCCGAGAACTCCTGCGTGGCCAGGTCGTTCTTCGCTGCGTTGTAGTCGCGCAAAGCATTGTTGTACAACACATCGGGCGGGGGAGTCTGTGCCGCCGCCTGCTGCGCAGCTTGGCTCGCTGCCAAACTCTGTTGGGCGGCCTGCATGTCTTCCAGTTGTTTGGTGACCTTGGCCAGACGAGCCTTGAGTTCGTCCAGGGAGTCATTCAGCGCCTGAATCTGGCCCGAGAGTTGGTCCACTTTGGCGCCGTTGTCGCCTTGCATCTTCTGCAGAGTCCCCTGTAGCGACGCCATGGACGCAGCCACCTTGTTCATGCTGTCGGTGTTCTGATCCATCAGGCTCTTCATCACCCCCATGCGCTCGTCGAAAGACTGCTGCATGTGAGTCATCTGATCCTGCAAGGCCTGCACCTGCGTCTGGAGTTGAATCATCTCCTTGCTCACGCCCCAGGATGGAAGCGCGCCCAGGCATAGAACCATGAGGACTGCAAACATCATCAAACATCGCTGGATTTTCATAGCTCGTTCCGTTGCAGACAAAAGTCACTCCTCCGTCCGGTCATGGCGCAACCGAACCCTAGCACCTTGCTCTTGTGAGGATATCGCGTTCCGGACACAATTGTCTCCCGGGCCACCGCGGCCAGCACAACATCGCCCCAAGAGATGGAATTGAGGTGCGGAGCTGGCTGCTCCGCACCCCGGATGCCTACTTCTGATATACGAAATGGCCACGCCGATTCTGCTGCCAGCAGTCCTCGGTGTGATCGGTACAGAACGGTTTCTCCTTGCCGTAGCTGATCGTGTGGATATTGTCGGCACTGACGCCGCCCTGCACCAGGGCGTTCCGAACGGCATTCGCACGATTATCCCCCAAGGCCAGGTTGTACTCGGTGGATCCGCGCTCGTCGCAATGTCCCTCGATCGTGAAGTGGATGTTGGGATGCTGCTTCAGGAAATCAATATCTCCCTGCATCGAACTCTGCTGATCGGCGCGAACATCCGCCTTGTCGTAATCGAAGTAGATGTCTTTCACATTCTGCGAAAACAGTTCTTCTTCGGTCGGAGAAGGCGGCGGCGGTGGAGGTGGCGGAGGTGCATTTACGGTCACCCGTGCTGTAGCCTGCTGGGTTCCCCCCGCTCCTTTCGCTGTCAGGGTGTAGGTGGTGGAATCGGCTGGCGTAACCTGTTGCGAGCCGCTGGCCTGCACCGCTCCGATGCCGTCAATGCTGACGTCGGTGGCGTTGGAGGTCTGCCAGGTGAGCGTGGTCGACTGTCCTTTGTCGATGGTGTTGGGATTGGCTGTGAGTGAAGCCGTCGGCGCTGCCGGCGGCGGTGGCGGTGGTGGCGGCGGTGGCGGTGTTTTCTTGTGACAGGCGCCAAGAAACAGAATGGCGCCCAACGCGAATATGAGCGTAATCCACTTCAGTTGTCGCTGCTTCACTTTTCCTCCCTGCGTGGTCGCGCGCTTCTGCTGCACGCGCGATCCGAATCCGGGTGGACGGCATTTTCTCCCCGACTCTCCCCGGCTGGTTAAACGAAAGACTCGCCAATCATGAATGTTAGAACCAAATCTTACCCCGAATGCGGACCTTACTTCCAACTCCAGTTTGGTTGCGTATTACTCCCCGTGGATGTTAATTGCTTCTGATTGCTCCCATCGGCCAGCATGCTCCAGATTTGTTCGCCTCCGGAGCGGCTCGACTGAAAAACAATGTGCCGGCCATCCGGAGACCAGGACGGGAAATCATTACGTCCGCCATCGTGGGTCAGCTGCACCCACTGCTTGCTGGCGACATCCATGATATAGATATCCTCCGCCCCCGGAGCTCCCGGACCATAATGGCGAATCCACGAAAATACCAGAAACTGCCCATTGGGAGACCACGCCGGAGACACGGCATAGCCCTCATCGGTAAGCCGCTGCGCGTTCGTGCCGTCGGCTTCCATCATGTAAATCTGCGGCAGCCCCGACCGCCCGCTTACCCAAGCGATTTGCGCTCCCGTCTTCGGGTTCCAAACCGGCGAGACATCGGGCATCTTGGAAGCGGTGAGCCGCTTGAAGTTTCCCCCCGATTGATCGATGACGTAAATTTCAGGATCACCCGTTCGGGAGGAAGAAAACGCCAGCTTGGTCCCGTCCGCAGACCAGGCCGGTGAAAGATTGGTCCCGCCAAACTTGGGAAACGAAACCAGGCGGTTCAGATCCATAGAGTACATCAGGATTTCCCATCCCGGTTTTGTGAGTGAACTGAAGGCCAGGCGCGAACCGTCGGGAGAAATCCGGGGTGACAGCGAGATCGTACCCAGATGCGTGATCTGCCGCTGGTTGGCTCCGTCGTAATCCATCACCCAGATTTCTTTGTGCCCGCTGCGGCTGCTGACAAAAAAAACCTGGCTTTCTGCAATGCCGGGAATACCCCCGCCGAGACGGAAGATGATCTCGTCGGCGAACTTATGCGCCGTTTTTCGCGCCGCGTCGTCGGTAGCGGCGTCGGTGTACTGCTTGCCCAGCACCTGCGGCGAAGTAACGTTTTTCACGTCATAAAGCCAGCCTTGTACCGTCAGATTGTTGCCGCTGGCCCCAAGATTCCCAAAAGCCAGCATCGAGGCATTCGGAGGAAGAGCATTCCACGCCTCGAACTTCACATCTACCGGGTTGCCCGGAAGCGCCAGAGGATAGAAGCTCTTCGAAACCATGTCGAAGATGCCGGCGTTATCCAAGTCATCCCACAAAGTGTCGTTGAAAGTTTTCAGCAGGTCGGCATTTTTCGCGTCTTGCGTAGAAGCCTTGAAATCCGGGACCGCCAGGCGAACCTTCTCCATCCCCAATCCAGTGCCGGTTTTGATCCAGTCCTGCGCCGGACAGGAAAGCGCAAGCAGGAGCGCTGCGAGCATTGCCAGAATTGCGCGTGAGGGCAACCAGGACTTGCGGCAAGAGTCGTGCGTAGGGAGGATCGCTTTCAAAATAGCTGAGACGCTTCCTAAATATATCGTAGCATATATCGTATTACGACTAATATCAGAGTTCAAGTTCGCCGCCCTCTACAGTAGTAGTGCAGCTGTGTCATCCTGAGCAAGCGCCTTTGCGCAGCGAAGGATCTGGGCGAGCCGCTCGAACTGTCGCGTTCTGTGCGGCAGAATAATCGCGCGCTTGGCTCGCTTCCGTATCAAACTGCACCACTGCCTTTTTGCTACGGCAGCAAGCGGCCTTGCGTCACTCCAGCAAAACCGGTCAAGCTACCTTTTGTAATCGAACCAGAACTCGACTGAAACTTTATTCCCGGCATAATCCGAGGGCAGCGGACCGAACGTGTCTATGCGCTGCAAGGCCCGCACCGCCGACTGATCGAGCGAGGGCACGCCGCTGGACTGTTCGATCTGCTCGTTGCTCGGCCGCCCGTCGCGGGTAATGTCAAAGGTTAGATAAACTCGGCGGGCCTCGGTAATGCGCGCGTCCACCTCGTATTTCAACCAATTCTCCGAAACTTTCTGCTGCACCACGCGCACGTACCAGGCGTAACGGCTGCCAAAATCGCCTCCACCACCGGTAAAGCCGAACCCGCCTTTCGCCCCACCCGCGTTGAAGATCCCGTACGGCCCACTCACCGGGCCGCCTTCGCCGAAAGGAACCACATTGCTCGCTTCTTCCGGTTCGGGTTGTGGCTTGCGTTGGGTGGCGCTCGTTTGCTTCGGTTTTTTCTTGGCGTTCTTGTCCGGAATCGGGATCGCTTCCGGTTCTTTTTCCTCTACTTTCGGAAGCGACTGGCTCAGTCCCTTGGATTCATTCGCCAACACATTCTGGGTCTCGACCGGGCTGGCAGGAAGAGGAACCGTGCTGATCAGAGTTACTCCGATGGCATCCCCTCCACCGCCTGCACCCCAGGTCCCGCCGCGACCGCCCGGCACGACCACCGTGTACAGCACGACGAAGCCGGCAAACGCAATGTGCAGAGCTACCGACCAGCCCAGATTGCGGCCCCACCGGTCGTGCTCGAAGAAGATTTCAGCGTTTGCTGCCATGGCTTTGAAGCGGTTGGGTAACAATGCTCACGTTACTGATCCCCGATTGCTTGACCGCATCCATCACCGTCGCGAAAGCGCCGAAAGGCACATCTTCGTCCGCGCGGACAAAGATCGCTTGATGCTGCGGGTCCCTTATCTTCTGCCGCAGCTTGGCGCCAATCTCATTAATATTGATGGGATCATTGCCCAAAAAGACGCGCTGTTGCTTGTCAATGCTGATGACCAGGCGTTCTTCCGTGATTTCTTTGACGGTGCGGGTATGGGGCACGTTGACCTCAATCCCCGACTGCAGCACCGGCGCAGTCACCATGAAAATGATCAGCAACACCAGGACAACATCCACCAGCGGCGTGATGTTGATATCAGCCAGAGAAGTTTGCGTGCGCCCGTTGGGAGCCGTGAAGGCCATTACCGCCGCACCTCCGGAGTTTCCACGCCCCGAGAAGCCGGTTGCTGGCGCTCGATGGCGTTCAGCATTTCCAGGGCAAAGTCATCCCCACGCGCCGCAAACTCGCGGATCGAGCTGCCGATCAAGTTATATGCAATCACTGCTGGAATCGCCGCCGCCAGGCCGGCAGCGGTCGTGATGAGAGCCTCGGAGATACCCGGAGCGACCGCACGTAGCGTTGCCGCACCGGCCGTGCCCAGGCCGTGAAACGCGTCAATGATTCCCCAGACTGTGCCGAAGAGTCCGATAAACGGAGTCACTGCCCCAGTGATGGCCAGCCAGGGCAAATTGCGCTCAAATCGAGTCAGCTCTTCCGAGGCGGCGATCTGCATGGCGCGCTGAACAGCCGTGAGATTGTTCACTGCGCCGCCGGGATTTCCGCCCTGGCGCCGGTATTCCTGGAAGCCGCCTTCGAACACGGCGACCAAGGGGCTGGGCCGGAACTGCTCCGACACCGCGGATACGTCCTGCAAGCGCTGGGCCTTGCGAAATGCGCGCAGAAAGCGCCCGCTCTGCACTCGAGCCCGCCGCAACACGCTCCACTTGGAGAGAATGATCGCCCACGAAATCACGCTGAACAGCAAGAGGAGAAGGAGTACCGACTTGGCGACCGGACCAGTTTCAGCGACTAAATCGACAATCTCGCCACCCACCGCTGCTGCCAGTAAAGAAGGCCAATGCATCTTGTTTTGGAGAACGCCAGTCCCCGATTATAGACGATTCGCGCGACCTCAACCGGAGGCGTATCCCATCCATTAACCCGAATTTCAACGTGATCCCAGTCACAGACACGACAAGCCGCTCCGGCTAATCTTCCATCTTGGTGAACTTGCTAGCAGATTTCTCGCTCGGAATGCAGCTCAGAGTCTCGCGCATAAAAGAGGCCGGGCTCCGGCAATTCGGAAAATCAGCCAAACGGAGGCAAGATTGAGCGCGCCTGCACAAGCCGCTGATTCATCAACCCAGAAACTTGACGCCTTGAGCCGTTTGGTGGGGAACACTCCACTGCTCGGCATCCACTTCACGTATCGGGCGCAGCGCCGCACCATTTACGCCAAGTCGGAACAGTTGAACCTGACCGGCAGCATCAAGGACCGGATGGCGTTGCACATTCTGAAGAAGGCATACACCCGGGGACAGATTCACCCGGGCGACACGATTGCAGAAGCTACCAGCGGCAACACGGGCATCGCGTTTGCCGCCATCGGCCGCGCGCTGGGCCATCCGGTAACCATCTTCATGCCCAGCTGGATGAGTCACGAGCGCCAGGACTTGATTTGCAGCTACGGTGCTGAGATCATCCTCGTCACTGCCGAGCAGGGTGGATTCCTGGGGAGTATCCACATGTCGGAAGAGCTCGCAGCCAGCCGCTCTGATGTTTTTCTGCCGCGCCAGTTTTCGAACCGCGCCAACACCGAGGCGCACGAAAGCACTACCGGCCCGGAGATCTGGGCCCAACTAGAGTCCGCCGGCCTTCGCCCCGACGCTTTTGTGGCCGGGGTTGGCACCGGCGGAACGGTGATGGGAGTGGGCCGCTACCTTCGCGCCCGCAACCCGGAGATCAGGGTTCATCCCGTCGAGCCGGCAGAGTCACCGACAATCTCGACCGGTCACAAGGTGGGCAAGCATCGCATTCAGGGCATCTCGGATGAATTTATCCCGGCTCTCGTCGATCTCACCATTTTGGATCCAGTCATCCCCGTGTCCGACGGAGACTCGATCTTGATGGCACAAAAGCTTGCCTCCAGTCTTGGCCTTGCAGTAGGTATTTCTTCGGGCTGCAACTTTCTGGCTGCCGTGAAGGTGCAGGAAGAACTTGGCCCTACTGCCGTGGTGGCCACAGTGTTTGCGGACGACAACAAGAAGTACTTGAGCACTGACTTGACACACGTCGAGCCGGTACGCCCGGATTACCTCGCGCCCGAAGTGACCTTGACTGGAGTCTCAGCTCTGGAACGCGTCTGTCGCTTCTGCGAACGCGGTAGGGAATGTAGAGAGAACGAAATGCTCGTTCCTTGATGATGGCCTCGCCCCCTAATTTCTGGGGCACACTCGTCCCTGGCCCTAGCTACCAGCTACTCGCTACTAGCCCCTGCTTTTCATGCTATCCTGCGCTCAGCTCTTCACCTAGGACACCCGGTGCTCGCGGAATTGCGGCTCGAAAACTACGCGGTGATTGACAACGTCGCAGTGGAGTTCGCCTCCGGCTTGAACCTGCTCACCGGCGAAACCGGCGCCGGCAAATCCATTCTGATTGACGCACTTGCTCTTCTTCTCGGCGAGAAAGCTTCCACCGATGTGATCCGCACCGGGGCCGAGCGCGCCGTGATCTCAGCAGTCTTTGAAATTGAAGGCAGCGCGGAAAAAACCGTCCGCCAAATCCTGGAGAGCAACGGCATTGATTCCGAGGATGAATCCCTCATTCTGCGGCGCGAGATCGCGGTCGGCGGCAAGGGCCGCGTCTTCATAAATAATCAGCCAGCCACCGTGAGCGTGCTGCGCCAGCTCGCGCCCTGCCTGGCGGCCATCCATGCGCAGAACGAATCCCTGCTTTCGTTCGATGCCGCCGCCCGCTTGGGATTGCTTGATGTTTACGCTGGCAGCCATCTCGATGCAACCAGCGAGGCATTCGCCTGCTGGAGGAGTATTGCCAGTCGAATCGAAGAACTCGAGCACGGCGAGCAAGACCGGCTCCGCTTCCTCGATTTGTGGACTTTCCAGAAGCGCGAGATTGAAGAGGCCAAGCTGAAACCGGGAGAAGACGGACGCCTCGAAGCCGAGAAGCGCGTTCTGGCCAACGCCGAAAAAATATACAGTGCGGCCATGAGTGCCTTCGATCTGCTTTACGAGGGTCATGCCTCCACCTCGTCTTCGCTGCGAACGGCGCAGAAGCATATCGAGGAATTGGCGCGCTACGAGCCCAAATTCCAGGAGGCGTTGGCGGCCATCGACTCGGCTCGCATCAGCGTGGAAGACGTGGGCGCGACCCTGCGGGATTATGCTGGCGGCATCCAAGCGTCGCCGGAGCACTTGGCGGAGGTGGAAGATCGCCTCGCCACGCTCGACCGCCTGAAGCGCAAGTACGGTCCGACACTCGAGGACGTGATTCACCACGGCCAGGAAGTCAGCCGTAAACTTTCGGAAATGGAAAACAAAGACGAAATTCTCGCCAAGCTCCGCACTGAACTGGCTCAAGCGGGCCAGGAATATCTTCGCGCGGCCCGTGCCGTGTCCAGGCGGCGCATCGAAGCGGCCCGCAAGCTGGAGAAACTGGTCGAAGCCGAGATCAGCGACTTGGCTATGAAATCCAGCTTCCAGATTGAGGTCAGCGGTAACGACGAAGAAGGAAACTGGACCTCATCCGGCTTCGATCAGGTTGTCTACCTGATCTCCACCAACCCCGGCGAACCGCTGCGACAACTGGAGCACATCGCTTCCGGCGGAGAGCTCTCGCGAGTCATGCTGGCGCTCAAGGCCAGCGTGGAGTGTGGAACCGCCCTGCAGGGCCGCGGAAGCGGTGCAAAATCAGCGAGGGCTTTAGCCCCTGCAGCGCAGCGCACGCTCGTCTTCGATGAAATCGATACCGGCATCGGCGGCCGGGCAGCTGAAGCCGTCGGCAAAAAGCTGAAAGCCCTGGCCCGAGGCAACCAGGTACTCTGCGTGACCCACTTGCCGCAGATCGCCACCTTCGCCGACCATCATTACGTGATCGAAAAGAGAAGCTCCGGCGATCGCACCCGGGTCGCGGTTCGTCTCGTCGCTGGTGCAGAGCGTACCGAAGAGGTTGCCCGCATGCTCAGCGGCTCCCACTTGACGGATACTTCCCGCAAGCACGCCGAGCAAATGCTGAAAGCCAACGCGTGAAAAATCGTCTTTAGGTAATACGGGCAGCGCCGCGTCGAGCAGTGGCAGCAAGTTGAACAAGGAATGAACCCTTGATATAGTAAGGATATGCCAAAGGTAACCAGCAAGCTGCAGCTTACCGTTCCCAAGGCTATTGCTGATCAGTACGGTATTCGACCGGGGGATGAACTGCAGTGGGTCCCGGCGGGCGAGGTCATCCGCGTCATTCCTTCCTCTCGGCGTCGAAAGCGCAGCCCGGCGCTCACAGTAAAAGAGCGGCTGGAGTTGTTCGACAAGGCAACCGAACGCCAACGCCGACGCGAAGGGGCATTGCGGAAAAGCGGCGACGTTCCTGCCAAATCAGGAGATCGAGGCTGGAAGCGGGAGGATCTATACCGTCGTGGCCTCTCTGATTGACACGAATATTCTGGTGTATCGCTCCGATCCTAGGTTCCCCGACAAACAAAGGGTCGCGTCTGAATTGTTGCGCGAGGGTCTGGCGAAGGACTCGCTTCGCATCCCGCATCAGGCGCTTGTCGAATTCATGGCTGTCGTTACTCGCGTGCGACTTGGAAACGGCTTCATTTTATCGCCAGATGACGCGAGACGCGAAACCGAAGAGTACCTCACGCAATTCACCGTTCTCTATCCGAATGAGGCTTTGTTTCGGACTGCGCTGCGCGGAACTGCGGCCTACCATTTGTCATGGTTTGACGCGCACCTCTGGGCCTATGCGGAGCATTACGGCCTGAGTGAACTCATCTCTGAGGACTTCGAACACGGAAGAATGTACGGCAGTGTGAAGATACGGAATCCCTTTCTCCAGCGGCCGCGGTAGGGACTCAAGCCGTAAAATCAATTCATGCGTGCCATGGTTCTGCAACGTCCGCGTCCGGCTGAGGAGTCGCCCCTTCGTCTGCAGCAACTCCCCGAGCCCACACCCGGCCCGGGAGAAGCCCGTGTTCATGTGCGCTGCTGCGGCATCTGTCACACCGATTTGCACACGGTCGAAGGCGATCTTCCTTTACCCAAGCTGCCGCTCGTTCCCGGCCACCAGATCATCGGAATCGTGGACGCGCTCGGGCAAGGCGCACATCGATTCAAAGAAGGAGACCGCGTCGGAATTCCCTGGCTGCATTCGACCGACCGTACCTGCCAGTACTGCCGCCGGGGCCTGGAGAATCTTTGCGACCACGCGCAGTTCACCGGGTACGACGTAGATGGCGGCTACGCCGAATCCACATTGGTCAACGAAAATTACGCGTACTCCATTCCCGCCGTCTTTTCCGATGAAAATGCCGCGCCTCTCCTATGCGCCGGGATCATCGGCTACCGCTCGTATCGGCTGAGCGCAGTGCGCGCAGGCGAACGGCTCGGGCTCTACGGTTTCGGAGCCTCGGCGCACCTGGTGTTGCAATTCGCGCAGCATCTGGGCTGCGAAGTTTACGTGTTCACGCGCGCTGCCATTCATCGCGAACTGGCAAACAAGCTCGGAGCCGCCTGGGTTGGCGCAGCGGAGGACACACCGCCTCACCCGCTCGACGCCGCGATCATCTTTGCTCCCGCCGGCGCGCTCGTCCCGCATGCGCTTCGTGCTTTGCGCAAGGGCGGAACGCTGGTCCTGGCGGGAATCACGATGAGTGCTCTCCCGCAAATGGATTACTCGCTTCTCTACCACGAGCGCCTAATCCGCAGCGTCGCCAATAGCACTCGCCAGGACGCTCGCGAATTTCTTGAACTCGCGGCCACGGTTCCGCTCCAGACCGAAATCGAAATCTTCGATCTGGAGCAGGCGAACCAGGCTCTGCAAGCTCTCAAGAAGAGCAAGATCAAGGGTGCCGGTGTTCTGCGGATAAGCGTCGCCCAAGTAGGATCATCACAGTCGATTCCGCCTCCAACATGTGTTTAAATTTGGCTGATGGCACAAATCACAAGCGGCGACGCGGAAGTCTTCTATGAGGTTCTGGGTAGTGGCCCACCGGTTGTTCTACTTCATCCCTTTCCTGCAAATCATGAACTGTGGGGTCCGGCGGCGCAGGCGCTGGTCTCACGGTATCAGGTAATTCTGCCGGATCTGCGCGGGCACGGGGACTCGGGTGTAGGCAAAGGGCCAGCCACCATGGCGAAACATGCCGAGGATGTGGCTCGAGTTTTGGATCACGAGGAGATAGGGCGCACTCCGCTGGTGGGGGTCTCGATTGGCGGCTATGTGCTGTTTGAATTCTGGCGAAAACACCGCGGGCGGGTGACGGCCCTAATGTTATGCAACACCAAGGCACAAGCTGATACTGCCGAGGCATGTGCTCAGCGGCTGCAGGCCGCGGCTCACGTGATGGAATACGGAACCGAGCCATTCTTCAAGAGCATGGTTCCCAAGTTGTTAGGGGAAACGACGCGGAGAACGCGGCCCGATCTGGTGGAGGGAGCGCTGCGCATGATGCGCAAGATGTCCCCCGAGGACGTCGCCCTGGTGCAGCGCGGCATGGCGGAGCGTCCGGATTCGATGGAGACGCTAAAGACGGTCAACGTGCCGACGCTGATCGTAACTGGTGACGAGGATGTCGCGACGGGGATGGCGGAGGCAGAGTTGATGCGACAGAACATTGCCGGCAGCCAGATGAAGGTAGTGGCCAAGGCAGGGCACTATTCTCCGTGGGAGCAGCCTGAAAAGGTGGGGAACATCGTCCGGCAGTTTGTGGATACGGTGTATGGCGGCTAGGATCGTGTGCCGTAAGCACGCGAGATAAGTCAAGAGTTGTCATCTCTGAGCGAAGCGAAGGATCTGTGCATTTCCACATCAAATACATAGATCCTTCCCGGCCTGAAGGTCGGTCAGGATGACATTCTAGGATTTGCTACAATTCTCTCGCCATGATTGATACCTTCCTGGTTGCAGACAAGACCGTGGTCAACGCCAAGGGTGATGGACCGGCGGTAGATGTGAGCGCCGTGGCCAACCGTGTGTTCCTGCTGAGCCTCAATATCACGAATATCGTCGAGCAGGAATCGCTGGATGTAAGCATTTACGGATCAGCGGACGGCGCGGTTTGGGGGGCGAAGCCGCTGACGAATTTTCCCCAGAAGTTTTATCGGGCGCAGCATCCTCTGCTGCTGGATCTCACCGCGCACCCGGAGATCAAGTTTGTCCGCGCGCACTGGGAGGTTGGCCGCTGGGGGCGGGGCAGCGAAACCCCGATGTTCGAGTTCCATGTGACCCTCAAGGAAGTGCCGGCCGACATTCTGAAAGAAGCCACCGCCGAGGCCAAGGCGCTAGTATGAGATCAGGTTGGTGCTGATTGGCTGAATACGAACCGCAATCCTGCTGACCAACTGGAGGCATTGACAGCACCGCACAAAGAGAGCACACTGCCTTCCCATCTGATCATTGAGGTCTCGCGTGGTTTGCAGATCGGAAGCGCTGCCGCGTCGAACAGTCCGAATCGCCGTGCTCTTGTTCCTGAGCCTGTTTGGGGATTTTTCGCCTGCGCTGGTTCAAAACCAGATCGCTCCGGCGGCCTTATATGAACACCTCCATACGGTTCAACTCAGTGGCGAAGCAGTACATGCCGAACATCTGGCGATGAGCCGGGACCGCATGGCCCTGGAATGGACCGGGGACTTCTATGTCACGGCGCCCATCACGGGCAGGGTTTACGGGGCCGTATTTTTGGGCCGGGGGCATCTGGCGGTTGAGCCTACATCCACTTTCGAAAAAGACAGCGTGCGAAGGTTTCTGCACAGCGACCGGGTGGACGCCGAATTTACTGCAGCGGTTCTTCGGTTTACCGACGACACGTATGCGCTGATTGCAAATCTCCCGCACAGTTCCCGTTCGGTCCCGGCCAAGGCGCAGAAACTGTGGTCGGAACTGGACAGCCACCTCCTGCACAACGACGGCTTCAATCTGAGCGCTCGCATGGCGTGTGCCCTGGCGAATGAAGACGATCCCGGCATATTTTTTGCGGAATTCTCCGGTGGCGATCATGATCGCTTTGCCGCTCTGCTTGATCATCAGACGCGCAGCATCGGAAGCGTCTTCGGAATCAACGGCGGTGAAAAGGGAATGTTGTTCCAGGGTCGCGGCGAGTCAAGGACCAGCGACATTTGGACTGCTTTTTACGATCAGCAGGACTATCAGAGCGGCCGGGTTTATTATGCGAGCCATTTCGACCTGGTGGACATTCCAGACTATCGCATGGAAATTGACCTCCGTGAGGCCGGTCATTGGATGCGGGCGACCATGGAGTTGGATTTGGTCGCGTTGCGCGATGGCGTGCAGTTCATCCCAATGGCGCTCAATGAGGATCTTCCTATCGACGACAAAGGGCGCCAGCGCAAGGGTACGCACGTCACATCCGCGTCCTTATCCGACGATACGCCTGTGATGGTGATTCAGGATCCGTTGGAGATAGGGGTTAGCATCATTCTGCCTCAGGCGTTAAACAAGGGGCAAAAGACTACCGTCCGGCTGCACGCGGAGGCGGAACACGCCTTCTTTGACTGGGAGGATGCCTTTCACTATCCCCTCTCCACTGAAAGTTGGTATCCACGCCACGGATACCTGCGGCGCTCGCGTTTTGATCTGAAGTTTCTGCACAAACCGAAAACCCTGGTGATCTCAGGGGGTGAGCTTCTTGCGGAGCGACACGACGAGAACAGCAAAGAGATGCTCACCGAGTGGAGAAGCCAGGATCCGTTGCCCCTCGTTTCTTTCGCAGTGGGTCCCTTCGAACGGCATTCGGGCAGTGTCGAGGTCAACTACCGGAGAATTCCCCTTGACTTCTACTCGGCCCCTGCCCGTTACGGTGCCATCAAGGAAGATTTCGTCCTGGCCGAACTCGGGAATGCAGTCAAGTTCTTTAGCAAGATGTTTGGAGATTACCCCTACCGAAGATTGGGTGCGGCGTACTTGCCCTCCGACTTCGGCCAAGGTTTTCCCACAATGCTCCTATTGCCGGTGGAGGGGAGGTCGAGCTTGCGCGATTTCGCCTTCATCGCCCACGAGGTATCCCACCAGTGGTGGGGTGGGCTGGTGGCATGGCAGTCCTATCGCGACCAATGGTTGAGCGAGGGTTTTGCTCAATACTCAGCAGCCCTTTACGCTTCCAGCCGCGAGAATCCTAAGAAGGCCCTGGAATTAGTCAAAGACATGCGGCAGGTGTTGCAATATCCTCCCAAGACTGATCTTGGAGTCGCCGGTGGGAAGCTGTACGAAGTCGGCCCTCTCATCATGGGTCACAGGTTATCGTCTCGACTGACCCTCGGCGGCTATAACGCCCTCATCTACGAAAAGGGGGCGCTTACGTTGCGCATGCTCCATTTTTTGTTTACGGACCCCGCCAGCGGCAACGATGACGCGTTCTATCAGATGATGAGGGAGTTCGTTCAGGCTAACCGGGGCAAGGCGGCTACGACAGAACAGTTTTTTGCCGGTGCGTCGGCCTACTTCGTGCAAACCCCGATTGCGCGCAAGTATGGATTAAAGGACCTGAACTGGTTCCTGCAACAATGGGTCTACCGGGCGGAGATTCCAAGTTACCGCTTGGAGTACGATGTCGCGCCTCGACCCCAGGGTGGGGTGACGCTCATAGGCACGATTTATCAGCAAAATGTGCCCGCCGATTGGTTCATGCCTCTTCCCGTCACTTTCGAATTTGCGGACAAGAAACAGGCGCACGCTTTGATCTACGCGCAAGGCTCGCAGACACCAGTGAATATTTCATTGCCTCAGGAGCCCAAGAAAGTGCTGGTGGACCCCGACCTGTGGGTGCTCACGGAAAGGGTCTCCGAATCCAGGATGAAACGCTGAAGCTCCTCACCTGGGCTCGGTTATATTGGATGGCGGGATGCAAACAGATTCCACCGTTACAGTGCGCCCGGCACGAAGCATCTCGGGCGTGCTGCGCTTGCCCGGCGACAAGTCCGTCTCACACCGTTACGCCATGCTGGCCGCGATCGCGGAGGGGACTACGCGGCTGGAGAATTTTTCTACGGGAGCGGATTGCGCCAGCACACTGCGCTGCTTCAAGACGCTGGGAGTGGAGTGGGAACGCAGCGAAAGCAAAATTGTGATTCACGGCCACGGACCGAAGTTGCAGGCGCCCAAAACGCCACTGGACTGCGGCAATTCCGGTTCAACGATGCGAATGCTGAGCGGCATCGTGGCGGGGCAGGAGTTCAGCAGCGAGCTTATCGGCGATGAATCGTTGTCACGGCGTCCCATGGCGCGAATTATTGCGCCGCTGGAATCCATGGGAGCAAAGGTCGCTGCCGCGGAGGGAGGCCGTCCGCCGCTACATATCACGGGTACACGTCTCAGGGCGATCGACTACAAGATGCCGGTAGCCAGCGCCCAGGTAAAATCGGCGCTATTGTTTGCGGGTTTGCTCGCCGAAGGAGAGACTTGCGTCGAGGAGCCGGTGCGCACACGCGATCACGGAGAACTGGCTTTGCGTGCATTTGGCGCCGACGTGCGACGCCAGGGTAATCAGGCAAAGATTCGCGGAGGCCAGAAGTTGCATGCCATTGAGGCCGAGATTCCTGGGGATATTTCAAGCGCCGCTTTCTTTCTTTGCGCCGCCGCATTGTTTCCGGGTTCTCAGCTGACAATTCATCATTTGCTCATGAATCCCACGCGGGCTCGGCTGCTGGAAGTGCTGATTGCGATGGGCGTGGGAATCACGGTCACGTCACTGGATGAAAAGCACGGAGAGCTTGTGGGCACGGTCCAGGTCCGGGGCGGCAGCCTGAAAGGCGTGACGATTGCGGGCGCGGACACCGCGGCGCTGATCGACGAAATCCCCGTGCTGGCGGCAATCGCTCCTTATACCACGAACGGAATTGAAGTCCGCGATGCGCGGGAGTTGCGGGTGAAGGAATCAGACCGGATCGCCGCCATCACGACTAATCTCAAGGCCATGGGGGCAGAGATTGAAGAGAAGGAAGATGGATTAAGGATTCCAGGCGGCCAGAAGTTGCACGGCGCCGAAATTAACTCCTTTGGGGATCACCGAATCGCCATGGCATTCGCGGTAGCAGCCTTGCGGGCGGAAGGAGAAACGCGCATCCATCGCGCGGATGCGGCCGTCATCTCGTATCCCGCATTCTTTGACGTCTTGGAGTCATTGCTGCAACGATAAGATTCGAGGAGTCACAAATGAAACGTCGGCTCTTTCTGGCAGGTTTCGCTTTTGTGGCATTCCTGGCCCCAATGTTGTCCCCTGCGTTAAACGCGCAGCCATCGTCGTTATCCAGCCCGCCTGCAACTCCGGCCTCGATGGTCGCGCCGCAGCCGCAAACATCCGAAAAAGTTACCGACTATACGCTTCCTCCCGATCTTTACAAGAAAGCGCACGAGCTGACCCAGATTCGCTTTGCTTTCAACCTGATTGGCTTCGTGTACGGGCTCGTCGTTCTGTGGCTGGTCCTGCGCTGGAGGCTGGCACCGAAGTATCGGGATTGCGCGGAAAGGTCCTCAACCAAGCGCTTCCTACAAAGTCTTGTGTTCTCCCCTCTGCTGCTTTTGACCATTGCTGTGCTCACGCTGCCCAGCGACGTTTTCGAAAATTGGATCGAGCGGAAGTACGGGATTTCGGTGCAGGGCTGGGGCTCATGGAGCTGGGATTGGGTGAAAGGCCAACTGATAGCGATCGTGATCGCAACCGTGTTGATCTGGCTTCTCTATGCCGTCATCCGCTACAGCCCTCGGCGCTGGTGGTTCTACTTCTGGCTGGTTGCACTGCCCATCGGCGTCTTTCTCTTTTTCCTTGAGCCCTGGGTGATCGACCCGATGTTCCATAAGTTCGAGCCCCTGCAGAAGAAAGATCCCGCGCTGACGGCGAGCCTGGAACAAATGGTGCAGCGGACGGGAGAAACCATTCCACCCGAGCGGATGTTCTGGATGGGGGCCGGCGAGAAGACCACGGGCGTAAACGCGTACGTGACGGGTATCGGAGCTTCCAAACGCATTGTGGTTTGGGATACGACCCTCACCAAGATGAATACTCCACAAATCGTGTACGTCGCGGGCCACGAAATGGGCCACTACGTTCTCGAGCATATTCCCAAGGGCCTGGCGTTTCTTGGGGGACTTCTTCTGCTGTTCTTTTATCTGGGCTATCGTTCCATCGGATGGGTGCTGGCGCGGTGGGGCGGGGAATGGAGAATTCGCGGCGTGGATGATTGGGCGTCCTTGCCCGTCCTGCTTCTTTTGTTGTCGGTGTTTGGTTTCGTGGCGAGTCCCATCGGCAGCGCTTTCAGTCGCCATCTTGAGCATCAGGCCGATCAATACGGCCTGGAAGTTACCCACGGGCTCATCCCGGATTCGAGTCAGGTGGGGGCGCAGGCTTTCCAGAAGCTAGGCGAGACATATCTGGACGATCCCAATCCGAATCCTGTCGATGTCGTCCTGTTCTTTTCGCACCCGCCGATCCGTGACCGGGTTCGCTTTGCATTGACCTATGACCCATGGGCGAACGGCGGGCAGGGAGAATTCGTCAAGTAAATCGGGCGCGGCCTCCGAGCCAAGGGGACGACTACCTCGGCCCGGGCGCAAGCCTCAGACACGAACCTCGACCGTGCCTCAATTCAGCACACGACGCCAGCATCCGAGGCTACGGCGGGGACGGGCTGAGCCATCAAGTCACGTTACCGATGTAATGTAATTTTGTGATCTTCATCACAAGAACATGTGCGAGTCCGTGAGACCCTGTGCATTACGAGTTCGGACATAGCCCTCCCTCGCCGCCCTTCCCCAAATGCTCATTGCGGAGTAATTGTGCACCAAGCCGACAAGCCGACTTTGCAACGACGGGCGCCGCGCGTGAGCTTACAGGTGCTCGGAGTGGCGCTGGCCACTGCCATGGCCATGCTTGCCTTCGAAACTGCCAAGTGGCTGATCCGGCCCCAAATGGCACTTTGGACCTCTTTTGTCATCACGATTCTGTTTACTACCGCGGTGGCCGTCGTCCTGAGCTTTGTGGTGTTGAGCGGCCGGAAGTCGGCAGAGGCGCGCGTGCGCTTGCAGGCTGCAGCTTTGGAAGCAGCCGCAAACTCCATCGTGATCACGGACCGGGAAGGCACGATTCTATGGAGCAATCGAGCATTTTCAGAACTGACCGGCTACGCGTCCGAAGAAGCTCGCGGCAGGAAGCCGCGTATGTTGAGCTCCGGCAAGCATGATGCGGTGTTCTACCGGGGCTTGTGGCAGACGATCGCTTCGGGAAAGATTTGGCACGGTGAAATCATCAACCGCCGGAAGAACGGAAGCCTTTACACCGAGGAAATGACGATCACGCCGGTTCGCGCGGACGGCGGAGAAGTCACCCATTTTGTGGCCATCAAACAGGATGTTACCGAACGCAAGCGCGCCGAATCGGCACTACAGAGAGCCGAGGAGAAGTTTCGAACCATTTTCGAGGACGCAGTGATCGGCATATACCAGAGTTCGCCGGAAGGCCGGTTGCTGAGCGTCAACCGGGCGTTGGCGCACATGTTAGGTTACGAGTCTCCTGAGCAACAAATCGCCGGCATCACTGATATTGCCTCCCAGGTGCACGGGGATCGGAGTCGCCGCGAGGAGTTCAAGCGGTTGCTCGCTGCCCATGGCGTAGTGCGCAACTTTGAATACCAGGCCTATCGCAAAGATGGCACGAGGGTTTGGCTTTTGGAAAACGCTCGCGCGGTGAGGGATGAACGAGGAGAGATTCGGTTTTACGAAGGTACGGTTCACGACATCACCGAGCACAAGATTCTGGAAGACCAGTTTCGTCAAGCACAAAAGATGGAGGCGGTTGGCCGCCTGGCAGGCGGAGTCGCCCACGATTTCAACAATGCTCTCGGGGTGATCACCGGCTACAGCGAACTGCTCCAGCTCAGCCTTCCCGCCGGAGACCCGCTGCGTAAACAGGCCGAGGAAATTGAAAAAGCTGGGCGTCGAGCGGCATCGCTCACACGACAGTTGTTAGCCTTCAGCCGCAAACAAGCCATACAGCCGGTGGTGCTCGATCTGAATTCCGTGGTGGCCGATATCGATAAGATGTTGCGCCGTCTTATCGGTGAGGACATTAACCTGGCGATTGTCCGCGACTCTAAATTGAAGAGCGTGAAGGCGGATCGCGGACAGGTCGAGCAGGTTCTAATGAATCTCGCGGTCAATGCTCGTGACGCCATGCCACAGGGCGGAAAACTGATCATCGAGACCGCCAATACCCAACTGGATGAGAGCTACGTCCGTCAGCATCCCTACGCCAAAGCCGGTGCCTATGTCATGCTGACGGTAAGCGACACCGGCTGCGGGATGGACAAAGAGACGCAGGCCCATATCTTCGAACCGTTCTTCACTACCAAGGAAGAGGGCAAAGGTACTGGACTGGGCCTTTCGATGGTGTACGGTGTGGTGAAACAGAGCGACGGCTACGTATCTGTGTATAGCGAGGTCGGCAAGGGTACGACGTTCAGAATTTACTGGCCCCAGGTCGCAGCAGCTGCGGAATCAGTTAGCTCGGACCAACCGCCTAAAACGCTTCCCCGCGGGACGGAGACCATCCTTTTGGTGGAAGATGAGGAATCCCTGCGCGGACTGGCTCGCGGCTGCCTCCGCAACAGCGGATATACCGTCCTGGAAGCACGAGAGGGCCAAGCTGCCCTGGATCTGGCCCAAAAACACGACGGACCTATTCATCTACTGCTCACCGACGTGGTCATGCCGGGCGTCAGCGGCCGTGAACTTGCGGACAAGCTCGTGCCATCACGGCCGGAGATGAAACTGCTCTACATGTCCGGATACACACGCGACCTCGTAACCCAGCACGGCGTTCTCGACCGCGAGACGGTACTCCTGGAGAAGCCCTTCGGTATCGAGTCGCTGCTCACCAAGGTGCGCGATGTGCTGGATGGCAAACTGGCGCACGCCGCTGGCTCGGAATAGCTCCGCCACAGGCATGCTCGATGGGCTGTGCTGGACTATGCCGGTTGCGGCTGAGATAGCACGGCCTTGTCGAGATCGCCCGCAAGAGAGACAATGTCAACCCAAGCAGGAGGGTGGCGTGTCAGACCGCAAGTATCGCCAGCACGGATATCAGGATCGGGGCAGGGACGAAGACCGCCAGAAGCCGTCGGCCGAAAGGCCGGTGAAGAAAGATACTTTCGGCCCGCGTCCGGTGCAGATGCCGGGAACGCACACGGTTTCGCGCTGCGCGCAGTGCGGCGCCCTGCTGCAGTCCATTGCCGACCCCGTCGGCCAGTGTCCCAAGTGTGGCTTCGAACTCCACTCCTGCCGCCAGTGCACCTACTTCGATACCTCCAGCCGGTTCGAATGCACCCAGCCGATTCCCGAGCGCATTGCGCGCAAAGATGCGCGCAATGAATGTTCGTTTTATTCCATGCGGGTGAGGGTGGAAAAAGAAACCTCGACGCCGAGCGCGGCCAAACCCCAGGATGCGCGACAGGCCTTCGAGAATCTGTTCAAGAAGTGAGTTCGTGTGGCGCGGGTGCCCGCGCCACATTCCTCAAGGTTTCTGTGTCGGCCGGATCAAGATCTCACTGGCAAAGCTTTGCGGCGCCTGCGTGACCAGCATGGCGACCACGTGGGCAACGTCTGCAGGCTGCAGCATCTTTGCGGGATCCTTTCCTGTATGGGGACTCAATTCCGTATCCACTGAGCCAGGACAGATGACTGAGACTCGAATCTTGTGCGCACGCAACTCCTCCGCAACCGAGTAGCTCAGCCCGTTCAGCCCCCACTTGGATGCGGCGTAGGCGGCGCCATTGGGCAGGGGATTCTTGCCGGCAAGAGAGGAAATGTTGATGATGTGTCCGCCGCGGGCGCGAATCATCAGGGGCGCAAAGCTGCGAATGCAGTAGTAGACTCCCCGCAGATTCGTATTCAAGACCTGGTCCCAAGATTCTGGCGGCATCTGGTGGAGTGGACCTCCGAAGCCGCCTACGCCGGCATTATTGACCAGGATATCGGTCCGGCCAAGAGTCCGCTCCACATGGGCGGCGACTTTTTCTACGGAGCGCAGGTCGGTAACGTCGCACTCGGCCACCTCGGCGTGTCCGCCCGCCTTCGAGATGGCGGCTGCAGTGGATTCCAGGGGCGAGCGGGAGCGTCCGCAAAGCAACGCCGTGGCTCCAAGGCTGGCCAGTTTGCGCGCAATGGCCGCGCCGATACCCCGTCCCGCGCCCGTGATCACCGCAACTTGGCCCGTCAGAGCCGTCTCATCCCCAGGTTCATTCGCGTCCGCCATAAGGGTGTTCGCCTCCAGCCACCGTTGGGTTCACGAAACCACCAGATATGCCCCGTACCGCATCCTACACGAGGACAGGCAGGAATCAGGAAAGCAAGCTTGCCTTCGGTGAGACACATACTTATAATCCGGCTCACCGGAGATAATATCGTAGCCTCGTTGATATCAGAGAGGCGGCTGGGTGTCCGGACCTGTCGCATGAGCGCACGAGGCTCATGTTCTGAGAAACCCGAGTACGTTGGGTTCGGGTGTACCCGGGTAAGATGCCGTGGTTGATTTCCCGACAATTCAAGGAGCCTTTTGAAAATGAAGACCAGTCTAGTAGCGATTGTGCTTACGTTCGCCGGAATCGCCTCGGGGCAGCAGAGCACAACGCAACCGCAGGCGCAACCCGCGGCCCAGCAACCACAGGCGCAGCCTGCCGGGTCCCCGCCCCAGCCGCAACAACAAAAGAAAGAAATCAAGGATCCGGCAGAGTACAACGCCTACGTCGGTGCCGTGCAGCAGCAGGATCCCAACGCCAAGATCAGCGGCATGGAGGCGTTCCTGGCCCAATACCCCAACAGCGTTATGAAGGAGGACGCGCTGGAAGTGCTGATGGGCGCCTACCAACAAGCAGGGAACCAAGCGAAAGTAATTGATACTGCCAACCGTCTTTTGGCCACCAACCCCAGCAACGTTCGCGCGCTGGTGCTGCTGGCATTTAACGAGCGCGCCGCCCAAAAATGGGCCGATGCCAAGCAGCACGCCGAGCGCGGACTGCAGGCCTTGCCGAACATGCCCAAGCCCGACGGCACATCGGATGCGGATTTCGAGAAGCAGAAACTTCAGCTAAGTGCTGTTCTGAACAGCGTGGCCGGATTCTCTGCGCTCCAGTTGAAGGACAATGCGGCTGCGGAGAAGTATCTGCGCGCCGCAGTGGAAGTCGACCCGAACAACGTCGAGAACGTGTACCCTCTGGCGCTGGCCAGTCTTACGGCTACCCCGGAGGATGATGTGAATGGGCTCTTTTTCATCGCTCGTGCCGCCAATCTCGTCAAGGATCCGGGAGGCAAGGCCCAGATCACGAAATTCGGTCACGCCAAGTATGTCAAGTACCACGGTTCGGAGGATGGTTGGAACGAACTCCTTACGTTAACCGCAACTACCACGCTGCCGCCGCAGGAATTCACGATCAAGCAATATGTCCCTCCTACCCCGGCCGAGCAGGCAGCGGACTTGGTAAAGACCAAAGCTCCGAAAGAGATGAGTTTCGCCGAGTGGGAACTGGTGTTGTCTAAGGGTACGCCTCAGGACGCGGAAAAGGTATGGTCCGCCATCAAGGGCGTAGCTCTGCAGATGGAAGGTCAAGTCATCAAGGCTGCACCGACCGAGTTGCAAATCGCTGGCAGCCAGGACGACATCGATCAGAAGCGGGCTGATATCGTGCTCACTATGGGGGGTACCATTCCTGCCCGGTTGATGCCGAAAGAGGATTCCACTCTCGATTTCGAGGGAACACCGCTGTCCTATACGCCCGACCCGTTCGTCATGGCCATGGAGAAGGGTGCGCTTCTGACCAAAGCTGCGCCCGCGCCCAAGAAGCCAGTGCACCGGCGCACGGGCCAGTAGGAGATCCAACTAAGACTAGAGCCCGATCGGGCAGCGCCGCGGCGCTGCCCATTTATTTTGCCGCCATGCCAGTTTCATGGCTACTGTGAACCGCGGTCGGGGTTGGGAAAGCCACGACTTCAGTCGTGCCCGCAAACTGCGCAAAGAACTCGGGCGTCAGCCCTGAGGAGATTCGGTCTACACCCTCCATGAGACAGGTCCGCGAAGTGATCGTCAGCGGACGGCTTTTCGGTCATAGGCGGCCGGACGAGCGCTGCGAGGTGGACGCTTGCTCCCGGCGCGCAGTTGCCGCACGTCAATCTTCAGCTCGGAAATGGTGCGACTCAGAGTGTTGCGATGCATCCCCAGTTGACGCGCGGCGCGGCATTGATTGCCTTTGTTTTCCTGCAACACGGTCAGGATAAATCGCTTCTTGAATTCGCGCACCGCCTCGGAATACAGAATATTGCTCTTGTACATCTGCATGACCAGTGCTTCGAGCTGATCTCTCACGGCATCTCTCTTTCTTTGAAAAGCCGCCAGTTGCGCTTTTCGCTCTATGCCAGATGAATCCTATGGGCTCGACGCCGCAGGCGGCGCTACTGCATGTGCTGCGCTTGGCGATGCAGCAAGTCGAGTCCCTCATAAAAACGCGCCCGCAACTGCGGCGGTGCCGCCCAAATGGCGGCACGTCCGCCGACCAGGAAATAGGGCGCCAGCTTCGAACCCTCCAGCCACTTCGATGTGGGCGTGAACACTGTCATACTCATCAAGACCACGGCCACGATCAGACAGCCTCGCAACAACCCCAGTGCTCCGCCCAAAACACGATCCACAAACCTCAACCCAGCTTCCTTCATGATCCAGCGGGCGACCCGTCCGGCAATTCCCGCCACGATCATCACTGCCAAGAAAATGATCAGAAAAGCCGCAATTTCACCCAGCCATTCCGGTTTCAGATAGGGTGCAAATCCCTGGGCCAACCGCTGGAAATTCCATGCTGCCAACAAATAACCGAACACCAGACCCGCGAGCCAAAACGCTTCTTGAAAGAAGCCCGCGCTCATCGCGTGGAGAACGGACAGCAGAATCACTACCACCATAATCCAGTCGGCAGCGTTCACCTCATTCTCCACCTGACTGCTGTTTCGTTAAACATCCAGCCCGCGTCCCGTGAGCTGGCGATACGCCTCCAGATATTTTTCGCTGGTCTTGCGGGCCACCTCCGGGGGGAGGGCCGGCGCAGGCGGCTGCTTGTTCCAGCGAATTTGCTCCAGATAATCCCGAACATATTGTTTGTCGTAGGATTCCTGCGCCCGGCCCGGCTGGTACTTGTCGGCGGGCCAGAAGCGGGAGGAGTCGGGAGTCAGCACTTCATCCGCCAGGGTGATGCCCTGCGGCGTAACCCCGAACTCGAACTTGGTGTCGGCGATGAGGATGCCTTTCTGTCGGGCATAGTCTGCCGCCTTGGTATAAATCTTCAGCGTGAGGTCGCGGAGGTTCCGGCTCAACTCCGGTCCGACGATCCGCACCATCTCTTCGAACGAAATATTCTGATCGTGCCCACTGCTGGCTTTGGTGGCGGGAGTGAAGATGGGCTGCGGCAATTCATCGGACTCTTTCAGGCCAGCCGGCAATTCGATTCCGCACACTCGTCCCTCTGCCTTGTACTCTTTCCAGGCTGACCCCGAAATGTAACCCCGAACCACACACTCCACCGGTACCATATCCGCGCGCTTCACCAACATGGAGCGGCCGCGTAGTTGGTCGGCGTACTTGCGCACGTTCGCCGGATATCGTTCCACGTCCGCCGCGACCACGTGGTTTGGCACGAGGTCACGGAGAAAATCGAACCAGAACAACGAGATCTGGGTCAGCACCCTGCCTTTGTGCGGAATGCCAGTCGCCAGCACGTAGTCGAATGCAGAGATGCGATCAGTAGCCACAAAGAGGAGATGCTGATCGTTCACACGGTACACGTCACGAACTTTGCCGCTCGCATACAATTCTAGTTCCAGGAAGTCAGTACGCAGCAGAACGGAGTCGAGAAGTTGGGGGCTCATGTTGAAATTCTACAGGGAGAAAACGTCGCGTATTCTAACCTGTCAGAAATTTTTGTCAACCGTTTAAGTGAGGACTAGAACTCGGGTTGGCATTCACTTGAAAGGAAAAGTGTTGACAGCCACTTTGAAGTCGAGATCGAAACTTCTGGTAGGCATTTCGATTCGGTTTGTGGAAAAGCTGAGGATGACAGAGGATAACTCGCCGCGATTTCTAAGCCCGACGTTTGCCTTGCGCACGAGCGGCGGGTGCCGCTGTAGTATGCGGCAGACGTTCAGAGGCGTTTCGGCCATTTACGCGCCGCGTGAAAGACTCGCAGGATCTCCACCTCTTGTCCCCGAACGCGATAGGGAATGATGTATGGTGTACCGGGAACCACGAGGTCTCTAGTTCCGATAACTCGTCCAGGCCGGCCCATTGCAGGATGCTGTTTGAGTTGCTCAACCGCACGGGCAACGGCCTGCACCACACGGGCGGCTGCCGGGGGACTGTCCCGCGCGATGTATTCTGCCTCGGCATCCAGGTTTGACAATGCTGTCCGCAGCCATCTAATCCGCACGGCGTTTCCACTTCATTGCCGTCTGCCGCACGTCCCCATCGCTTGCGAAGTCACCTTGATCGGCCTCCAACAGGGCTTTCTTGATCTCCTCGATCTGCCAGTCGTTCAGAGCAACATACTCGCGAATGGCTTCCGCCGCGACAAATGAGCGGCTCCGGCTCATTGCCTTGGATAACCGCTCGAGTTGCCTCTTCAGCTTGGGATCGAGACGCAAAGTGAGAACGGACGATTCCGGCATGCAAGCTCCTTGTATACATACTATAGCAGATGTACTCGGCTGGAATACAGGGCGATATGGGGGTTCGCTAGCGCCTACGCCGTCGCCCCGAAGCGCACCGAAACCAGTTTGGAAACGCCGGGCTCCTGCATGGTGACGCCATAGAGCACGGGTGCGATGCTCATGGTTTTCTTGCTATGCGTGATGAGCACGAACTGGGTCCGGATGCTCATTTCCTTCACCAGTTCGGTGAAGCGGCCGATATTGGCTTCGTCGAGCGGCGCGTCCACTTCGTCGAGAATGCAGAACGGGCTGGGCTGATACTGGAAGATTCCGACCAGCAGCGCGAGCGCCGTCAACGCCTTCTCTCCGCCCGAGAGCAGCAGCACGTTCTGCAGCTTCTTGCCGGGAGGCGAGGCCACCACGTCAATGCCGCTCTCCGCGCTGTTCTCTTCGTCGGTCAAACGCATGAACGCATGCCCGCCACCGAACAGCTTGCGGAAAGTTGCCTGAAAATTCTCGTTGATTTTGTGGAAGGCCTCTTCAAACTTCTGCCGCGAGAAAATATCGATTTCCTTGATCGTTGCCTGCGTGTTCTCGATCGAATCCAACAGGTCTTTTCGTTGCGTGTCGAGGAAAGCGTGGCGTGCGGCAGTTTCTTTGTATTCCTCGAGCGCCATCATATTGACCGGGCCCATCGCCTCGAGCCGGGAGCGCATTTCACGATAGGCTTGATCCTCGGCCGCCAGTTGCTCTCCGCTGACTAGGGAAATCGTAGCGTCAGCGGCCAATTCGTGCCGCTGGATGCCCAGTTCATGCAGGCAGGTTTCGGCCATATATTGTGCGTCAGACTGTAACTTTGCCGCCGCAGCGGAAACCTCGCCCCGCCGATCGCGGGCCTGGTCCAGCAACTGGCGCGCGTGGTGCAAGGCTTCATCAATCTCCGCGATGCGGGCCCGTACTTGATCCGATTCAAACTGCAGTAATCCATCCCGCGCTTCGGTCGCGTTGCGTTCGGCTTCCAGATCCTCCAGTTGCGTGGCAATCTGCTGGTTCTCGCTTTGGCGCTGCTGCTGCTCCGCTGTGGACGACTCGATCTGGGCCTGCAGAGATTGCATTCGCTGGTTCATATCGCCGACGAGGGATTCCATCCGCTCCAGCACCGCAGCCGCCGAGCGATGCCTTTCTTCCATAGTAGCCACACTCGCCAGATGCTGGGAAGCATCCTGGCTGGCTGAGTCGCGTCTCTCGCGCAAGCTTGCAAGTTCCTGATTTGTACTCGAGGCCAAGCGTTCCAGTTCTTCACGGCGTTGTTGCAACACCGTCAATTCCGATTGCCGCGAACCGATCAATACTTGTAGCTCAGCGCGCTCGGCGGCCAACCGCTGCAATTCCTGCTGGCAGGTTTTCCGCCGCTCGTCCACTCGGGCCATCTCGCCATCGACTTGTTGCAACAGATGACTCGAAGTCATGCTTTGCTTTTCGGCTTCGCGCTGTTCCCCCTCCAGCCGGTCGAGTAGGGAAGTAAGATCTTTAATCTCGCGTCCCAGCGTCAGCACCCGCAGTTCCTCGGTGCGCAGGGAGGATTCCAGTTCGCCCAGCAGCCGCAACACATCCCGTAGCTCACGCTTCATGGAAAGCGGGCCTTCGGCGCGCTGCTTGCCCCCGGTGACGGTTACGTTGTGGAAGCACTCGCCGGATTGCGAAAGGAAAAATGCGTGCGGATTCTCCAGCGCGAGCGCGCGCGCGAACCCAGCCTCGGGAACAATGTACCCGTCACGCAGCTTGGGCAGAATCACTTCCAGTGACCTGCCGAAGCCGTTGAGCACCCGGATTGCATGCTTCAGTGGAACCAGGGAATGGCCGGGGCTTTCGTCGCGGGACGCCTCGTCGACGCCGAAAGAGAACTTGGCCTGCGAATCATCAGGATGAACCAGGAATGTGGCGCGTCCATCCACATCGGTGCGCAGCAGGCGCAGTCCTTCCTCAGCCGCATCCCACGACTTCACCACTACGTAATTCAACTCGTCGCGCAGAAAATCTTCCACCACATTTTCGTAACGCGGCTCGACTTCGAGGAAATCGGCCAGGACGCCAACCGGGGCCAGCCCGCCGTTCATCACTCCCGACTGGAACAGTCGCCGTACCGACTCAGTCGAATAGCCATGTTCGGCAATCACCGCTTCCAGCGAACCTTTCTTTCCGATCCCCGACGCATACTCGGCGCGCAGCCTGTCGAGGCGGTTCTTGCGTTCTGTTTCCTCGCGGCGCTTGGACTCGAGCGACTGGCGCGCTCGAGCGATTTCTTCTCCCAAAGCTGCCACCCGCTGAGAGACGGTCTCGAATTCCAGCGCCAGTTGGCCACGACGCCCTCCGAAAGCCTCCGCTTGCGAGTTTGCGGCCGCTATTTCGGCTTGCAGACGCTGGGCTTCGCGATCCACACCAGCCAGTCGTTCTTCGGATTGGGTCAGCTGATTCCGCAGGTTGGAGGCAGACGCTACTACTTCCATAATCGCGATGCGGGATGCCTCCTGTTGCTGCTCCAATGCGGCCACGGCATTCACTGCCGCGGCGGCTTGCTGCTGGCATTCCGCCAGTTCCTGCTGCGCAGCAGCCAAGTCGGCGGCCGCCGACTCCAGTACTTGGCGATTCGAATCTCGCTCGGCTTCAAGCGTGGTCAAGCGATGCCGCGCTTGGGCGAGTTCGGATTCTGAGGACGCAGAACGTGTCACCAGCTCCGCGCAGCGTTCCTGATTATGCCGGTGCCGAGCATGCGCCCGGTCCACTTCCAGCTTGATCTGATTCAGACGCTCGCGGTTTTCCCGGATCTCGGTCTCAATGCCATAGCCGCGCTGCGTGCGTTCCGCCTGCTCCGTTTCAAATTGCTTAACGGTTTCGCTCTGCTGGCGCATCTCCTCGGAGAGGGAGTTGATTTGCGCATCGAGTTCTGCGTCGTCCCGGTCCAGTTGCGCAAACTTGTTGGCCAGCACCAGACGCAGCTTGGCCCGCATCTCTTCTCGCAGCCTGGCGTAGCGCTCCGCCTTAGAGGCCTGCCGCTTCAGCGAATTCATCTGCCGCGTGACTTCGTCGAAAATATCGTTTACGCGCGCCAGATTCTGCTTGGCGTCTTCCAATCGGGCCTCGGCGAGCCGCTTCTTGGTCTTGAACTTAGTGATGCCGGCGGCCTCTTCGATGATCGCCCGGCGATCCGTCGGACGACTGCTCAGAATCTGGCCAATACGTCCCTGCTCGATGAGCGCGTAGGTCTCCGGGCCAAGCCCCGTCCCCATGAACAATTCCTGGATGTCGCGCAGGCGGCAGAGCTTGCCGTTCAGCAAGTATTCGCTGTCTCCGGAACGGAAAAGCCGACGGGTCACTACGATCTCCCCCGCCCGAAACTGCTGCTGAAATTTCCGCCGCCGGATCTTGAGAACAACCTGGGGAGGGCCGCTCGCACCCGCCGTCGGAATAGCTGCCTGCTGCGGAGGATTCGGGTTCACAAACACGGCAAACCTCGGCTCGTCGTCCGGGTCGACCTCAGATAGGGCTGTACTCGCCGGGTGACGTGAAGCTATCTCGTCGATCCTTCCAGGCTGTGCTTCCTCGGTCAGCCGTTCGACTTCTTCCGCGGCCTTGCTCCGCACTTCCGCTTCGTCCCAATTCTCGGCGCCATCGGGCATCTCGTCCTGAATCTCGATCTCGGTGGCATTGTTCGCATCCGGGCCGCCGTAAACCTCCGGATCAATCAGCGTGAGCGCCACCTCCGCCATGCCCGTAGGCTTGCGGTCGCGCGTTCCGGCGAAGATGACGTCCTCCATGCGCGAGCCGCGCAGGGTCTTGGCCGATTGCTCGCCCAATACCCAGGAGATGGCGTCCGCGATGTTCGACTTTCCGCAGCCATTGGGGCCGATGATCGCCGCAATCCCCTCGCCGTGAAACTTCAGTTCCGTGCGATCACAAAAAGACTTGAAGCCGAGCACGTGCAGCTTTTTCAGTTTGAGCAATGTGTACTCCTTGGTGACCACTGCTTCTTCGAACCTCTGCAGCGTTCGACCCTTTAAACTTGTCATTCCGAGCCCTTCGCAGCCGCGCGGGCGCGGCAAGAAGGTGTCGAGGAATCTGCAGTTCTTACAAGCCCCATCCGACGCTTTGTCGATTTGCCATCCGAGTTGTTAGAGGTGAGCCTCCGCTGTCCGGTTTACTAATCAGATTCCTCTCGTGCCTCGCTTTTAGCGAACCGCCCCCGGCTGGTCGGGGCACCGGCACAGATTGCAGCTACTGTAACGGCGAAATTGCGCCGGGGTCAAGCAAGAAAACACTATATATGGTATGCCCTTGTGCATAACCCCGTCATTTTGCACACACAATGCAGCAGACGGTCGTCAAAAGGCGGGGATACGAAGAAGGCAGGGAGAACCGCGAGAGCACAACCACGATAGCCGAGGAAACATCTCGAAGCAACGGTTATTCCGAAGGCGTCAACTCGAGAGGCCGGGCAGGGAAGAGTGAAATCCGATCCAATCAGTCGACCAGTTGGCTCGCGGCAGCGCTCGCTAAAACGCAAAGTTCCTTGAAGACGCGGGCGTTGAAGGGAGTCCTGGTGCCTGCCCGGCGCAAGACGCTCTTGAGGCTTTTTCTGAGGATCCGGTAGATTGTGGCCATCTGCGGCGCGGTCGGCTGGCGGCTGCTTCGGACGAACGCATTGCACATCTCGCGGAACACACCGCGGATCGTGCCATCGTGAATATAGACATCCGTTCCGCTCAAGTCGCTCAGCGATTTCTGGAGGCGGTAGGGCACTGCCTCGCAAACAATCCAGTTGTGCCTATGCTCGCCGATTTTTTCCGGTAGCCCCACGGCCAATCCGAGTTCGAAGGGCATGTTGAACCTGGGAGTCCTGGGCGCAGTGTTGTCCAATTGCACCCGGGATAGATCGTGAATGGAATACTGACATTCCCGGATCAAATCCAGAATGCGATCCAGCCGCCTGCGGCTGAAGGGAATCTCCAACGTGGCGCGAGGAATGAATCCGAATGCGCTGATGGCAGCAATGTAAGCCAGAAACAGTTTCTCGAACTGATGGTCGTAGGGGATGTTAAGGAATACTGATTCGGTCCTAGCGGGTTTGTTTGGCGTTTCTGGTTTTCCTCGTTCCAGCGGTGTGTGCTCGACTTTTCCTGCCAGCGGGTAACGGATTCCGCTCCGTGCGGTGTGTGCTCATGCCACTGCGTTGGGTAGCAGTCAGGTTCCTGGCTGTGTTTATCAAGGCATCGGTCCGAGCGGCAGAGACACCGAGAGACCTTGCTGTGTCGCGCGCTGTCGCAAAGCGGCCGTGAACCTTGATCGACATTAGACAGATTATAACCGAGTCCGGTCCTCATCGTTTATCAATCACGGCGCTTACCATTCGCGGAAACGAATCCGGCGCAGATGGGTCGTAGGGCTCGCTGCAGAGCGCCATGACAAACAGGTCCACCCCACCATCGTTCACAATCGCATGCGATGCCAGGGGAGCGACTTTGACCATCACCGCTCCCGATCCTGTGATCGTATGGCGTTGCGCAGGTGTGGACGGACCCGTGTCCCAGCACAGCGACCACCGGTCCTTGTACACGACAATCAGAATCTCGCGTTTCTTGGCATGGTAGTGGTTGCCGCGCACCTGACCCGGCTTGATCGTCATCACATGGCAATCAACGGCGCGGCCAAGGAATTTCAGCCATTCACTTCCCAGGGGAAAGCTGCTTCCGCGGTGATCGCCGGTGTCGGAGAGCTGAATTACTTCGACCGCGCTCATAGCTGCCTCAGGAGTTCGTCTACGGAAAGTTCTACATCCCGCAGGATCGACCGCAGAAGGCCGGGGCCGATGGTTTCACCTGAGTGCACTGGCACAGTCGTGACCCTGCCATCTTCATGTCGTAAGAAAACGTGGCTGCCGCGGGTTCGGACAATCTGAAAAGCGCTTCGTTCGAGGGCTCGAACAATTTCCTTTCCCTTGAGCCGGGGAAGGCGGGTCATACGGAAATCTGCTGGATGCCGACAAGCTCCAACGGTGCGGCCTCACCATGATTATCTTCAAGGCACAACTCCACAGCCTCGCGCACGCGCTTCATTAAAGTATCGAGGTTCTTGGCCTGAGTGTGGCAGCCTCGCAGAGTGGGGACGGTGGCAACGTAATACCCCTCCTCGTCGCGCTCGATAAGTACCGTAAACTTCTGCGGTCGCTTCACGAGCCGATTCTAGCATGGAAAGGAACGATGCCAGGACAGGCGAGGGCCTGTCCTGAGCGAAGTCGAAGGGGCGGCTGTCCCCAAGTGGCCAGTTCCGCCTACGCGCCGCCCAGCTTCTCGAAGAACAGGCAGATCGATTCAATCCCGCGGTAGAAGTTCGGAATGTGAAACTTCTCGTTGGGAGCGTGCAGATTGTCGTCGGGCAAACCGAAGCCCATCATCACGCTGGGAATCTTCAGCACGTCCTGGAAGTCGGTCACAATCGGAATCGAGCCGCCGGAGCGGATAAACACGGTGTCTTTCTTGAAGACGTCGTGCATCGCCTCGGTGGATGCCTTGACGTACTTGTTATCCGTGCCCACAACGCACGCCGGGCCCTTGCTCCAGACTTTGATCTTAGTTTCAATGCCTTTGGGCGTCAGCTTCTTCACAAAGTTGGTGTAGCGCTTCAAAATATCGTCCGGATCCTGGTTCGGAACCAGCCGCATGGAAACCTTCGCGGCCGCCTTCGCCGGAATCACCGTCTTTGCGCCGGGAGCCGTGAAGCCGCCGGGCATGCCGTGAACTTCGAGCGTCGGTCGCGCCCAGGTGCGGTAAAGCACCGAGTATCCAGGTTCACCAGTCAGAACCTTGGAGCCGACTTCGGTCTTGCGATAGTGTTCTTCGTTGAAGGGCAACCGCTTCCACGCCTTCAACTCGGCTGCGGTCGGAGCCTTCACGTTCTTGTAGAATCCCGGAATCAGAACTTTTCCCTTCGCATCCTTGAGCTTGCTGATGATTTCGATCAACGCAAAAAAGGGATTGGGGGCCGCGCCGCCGTACATGCCGGAATGCAGATCGGTCTTCGCCCCAAACGCTTCGATTTCGGTGTAGACCAGCCCGCGCAGTCCAACACACAACGTCGGAAGATCGGGCGCGAACAATTCCGTATCGCAAACCAGCGCGAAGTCGGCCTTCAGCTTGGCCTTCTGCTTGCGCACGTAATCGGCGATGGATTCGCCGCCCACTTCTTCTTCACCCTCGATGATGAACTTCACATTGAGCGGCAGTTTGCCGTCGTGGCCCTTCATCAGAGCTTCGATGGCCTTGATCTCCATCCAGAGCTGACCCTTGTCATCCACTGCGCCGCGGGCATAGATGTTGTTGTTGCGCTCGGTGGGTTCGAACGGCGGGCTGATCCACTCATCCAGCGGGTCCGGCGGCTGCACATCGTAATGTGCGTAACAGAGCACGGTGGGCTTGCCGGAAGCATGCAGCCAGTCGGCGTAAATGAGCGGATGGCCCTTGGTGGGAATGACTTCCACATTCTCCATGCCAATGCGACGGAGCTCGTTGGCCACGACGTCGGCGGCCTTCTGCACGTCGGGCTTGTGTTCTTCCAGGGTGCTGACACTGGGGATACGAAGCAAATCTTTGAGTTCGTTTAAAAAACGCTGCTGATTGGAACGAGCATAAGCCACTGCCGGGGAAGCCATAGTGTGTCCTCTTTCTCCGCACGGGAACGCGGAAAAGCTGCCTCTTATTGACCTATGAAACTCCTCAGTATACCCGAATACCCGGTTCCAGTTCTCGGCTGTCGTCAACTCCGTAGTGGTGCAGTCTGATTTGTCATCCCGAGCCAGCGTTCTTTGCGCAACGAGGGATCTGGGCGAGCCGCGCGAACTGTCGCGCCCTGCGCGACAGAATGATCGCGCGTTTGGCTCGCTTCCTTATCAAGACTGCACCACCACGGTCAACTCTGAAATCTATCGGGAGAGAACGCTGAAAGGTCGTGCTCCGGCTTCGCACCTGTGATGACTTGAGCCATCACGTGCGCGGTCACGGGCGCCAATAAGATGCCATCGCGAAAATGTCCGGTGGCCACGAAATAGCCGGGCGTGCTGGCGGCTCCAAGGATTGGCAAATCGTCCGGCGTTCCCGGCCGCAGCCCGGCCCAGGCCTCCAAGACTCGCGCCTGTTCCAGCGCCGGGATCATGCGAATCGCCGCCCGATGCAGGCGCTGAATCGTGTCCGCTTCGGTGCGCTTGTCGTATCCCGCTTCTTCCACTGTGGCGCCGATGAGGATGCGCCCATCGCTGCGGGGTACCAGGTACACTTCGGGTGCGCGGATCACGTGCCGCAGCACATCGTGTCGAGCACCCACCACGGCCAGCATCTGTCCCTTCACCGGGCGGGCAGGGAAGGGATGTGGAGAAATCTGCCCGGCCCACGCACCCGCACAGTTCACCACTGCGGGGGCGGAGTACTGGGTTCTGTCTGTGCTGATCCCTCTGACTCGCCCCCCGGACAGAAGCACACCGTTTACCGTCGTACCGGAGGAAATATCCACGCCGCGGTGTTTCGCCGCTTTTAACGCCGCCGCAACCAGAGCGCGCGGATCGACGCTGCGCTCCTTCAAATAGATCGCTGGGCGTGTCAGGTCGGCGAGCGCTGGCTCGAGCTCAGCCAGAGGCGCCGGAAGCAGCCTCTCGACATTGAATCCCGGTGAATCGTGGACGTGCTCGGGCGGAGGAAATACCAGCGTGCCCTCGTCGCGCAGGTCAACATGCATTCCGGACTCATCCTGCAACTCATGCACGAATTCGGGATACATGCGCGCGCTTGCCGTCGCCAGCGGCTGCAAGGCGGCCGGAGTCTCCGCCGCGCAGTCGACCAACATGCCGGCAGCGGCGTGGGAAGCTTCGCGGCCGGGCTCTCCCCGCTCCACCAACAGAACTTGGACGCCTCGCTTGCGCAGCGCGATCGACAGCGACAGTCCAATAATTCCGCCGCCGATGATGATGACGTCCCAGGTCTTCACACGGGTATTGTAAGAGATGGCATCAGGAAGGGACGCGGGATGAGCCGACGCCGAGCGCCTAGGAGGCTGAACCTGTCGAAGTTATCCCGAGCGCCGCGAGGGATCTGGAGCGCGAGCTTGGCGGACCCGGAGAGACTTGAACTTGAGCCGCTTTGCGGGCGTGAGCGAAGCGGGAGCCCGCAGGCGAAATCCCGAGCGCAGCCGAGGGATCTGGAATGCCCTGGCGGACCCGGAGAGACTTGAACTTGAGCCGTTTTGCGGGCGTGAGCGAAGCGGGAGACCGCAGGCGAAATCCCGAGCGCAGCCGAGGGATCTGAAATGCCCTGGCGGACCCGGAGAGACTTGAACTCCCAACCTCTGCGTTCGAAGCGCATTGCTCTATCCAGTTGAGCTACGGGTCC
>Ga0209415_10002187_pt1 | contig 36888 bp, 31 predicted proteins | sample PeaSoiSIISIP2007_FD_187696 | JGI IMG/M metagenome (GOLD analysis project Ga0209415, IMG submission 187696) | Peat soil microbial communities from Weissenstadt, Germany - SII-SIP-2007 (SPAdes) (version 2) | ecosystem: Environmental > Terrestrial > Soil > Wetlands > Peat | place: Germany... | reverse complement strand
AAGAGGCGGGTGGCCGCCGGCTCGGCCGTCAGGACCGCGGCGTCGTAGGGTGACAGGCCCAGGTCCTGCCGATAGCGCGCGCGCCGCGCGGCGGGCAGCTCGGGCAGGGCGCCACGGATCGCGTCGAGCCAGGCCGCTTCCGGCCGCAAGGGCGGCAGGTCGGGCTCGGGGAAGTAGCGGTAGTCGTGCGAGTCCTCCTTGGTCCGCATGAGGTACGTGACGCCCCGGGCGTCATCCCAGCCGCGGGTCTCCTGCTGCACGGCCGTGCCGGCGTCGAGGAGCAGCGCCTGCCGGGCGATCTCATGGTCGATGGCCCGCTCGACGGAGCGGAAGGAGTTCATGTTCTTGACCTCGACCCGGGTCCCCAGGGGCTCGGTCCCGAGCGGCCGCAGCGAGACGTTGGCCTCCACCCGCATCTGGCCGTTCTCCATGGCCGCCTCCGACGCGCCGATCGCCAGCAGCAGCAGGCGCAGCTCCTCGGCGTACCGTCGGGCGGCCTCGGCCGTGTGGAGGTCCGGCTCGGTGACGATCTCCATGAGGGGCATGCCGGCGCGGTTGAAGTCGACCAGGCTGATCCGCCGGCCGTCGGACGCCTCGGCATGGATCAGGCGCGCCGTGTCCTCCTCGAGGTGGGCCCGCCGGATGCCGACCACCACATCGCCCGTCGACGTCTCGACGGCCAGGCGCCCGTGGGACGCCAGCGGCAGGTCGAACTGGCTGATCTGGTAGCCCTTGGGCAGGTCCGGGTAGAAGTAGTTCTTGCGGTCCCACCGCGTGGCTTCCGGCACCTCGCCGCCGATGGCCATGCCGGTCGCCAGGACGTGCTCCACGGCGCGGCGGTTGATGACCGGGAGCGTCCCCGGCATACCCAGGCAGACCGGGCAGGTACGGCTGTTGGGCGGGGCGTCCGCGATGTCCGTGGCGCATGGGCAGAACATCTTGGCCGCCGTGCGCAGCTGGACGTGGATCTCGACGCCGATGACCGCCTCGTACTGACCGGTCACCCTCGCAGGCTGCCCAGGAACCGGTCGATCCGCTCGAGCGCGGTCTCCAGCTGCTCGTAGCTGGTCGCGTAGCAGGCCCGCACGTGACCCTCACCCGACGGCCCGAAGGCATCGCCCGGGATGACCGCGACCTGCTGCTCGAACAGGAGCCGCTCGCTGAACTCGGCGCTGCTCAGGCCGCTCGAGGTCACGTCCGGGAAGGCGTAGAAGGCGCCGCGCGGCTCGCACGCCGGCAGGCCGAGGGCGTTGAAGCCGGACACCAGGCGTTGCCGCCGGCGATCGTACTCGGCGACCATGCGCTGCACGTCGGGCTCGGCGCCCGCCAGCGCCACCACGGCCGCATCCTGGGCCGTCGTGGGGGCCGACATGATCTCGTACTGGTGCACCTTGACGATGCCCTCCAGGAGGTCACGCGGCGCGGCCAGCCAGCCGACCCGCCAGCCGGTCATGGCATAGGCCTTGGAGAACCCGCCGATGAGCACCGTCCGGTCGCGCGCCCCGGGCAGCGACGAGAAGGCCCGGTGGTGGTGGTCCCCGTAGACCAGGCGGTCGTAGATCTCATCGCTCACCACGAGGAGGTCGTGACGGGCCGCGATGTCGGCCAGCGCGAGGAGCGTCGCGTCGTCCAGCACGGCGCCCGTGGGGTTGCAGGGGTAGCCCAGGAAGAGCACCTTGGTGCGCGACGTGATGGCCGCCTCGACCGCCGCCGGATCCAGGGCGAAGTCGCGACCGGCGTGCGTGGGAACGTGGACGGCGCCGCCGCCGTTGAAGACGATGGAAGGCGTATAGGCCACGTAGGAGGGCTCGTGGAGCACGACCTCGTCGCCGGGGTCCACGAGGGCCGCCATAGCGGCCGCGACCGCTTCGGACGCGCCCACGGTGATGAGCAGCTCCCCCTCGGGGTCGTACTCCACCTCGTAGAGCCGCGCCAGGTGCTTGGCGAGCGCCCGCCGCAGCTCGAGCGTGCCGTAGTTGCTCGTGTAGTGGGTCCGCCCGGCGCGCAGGGAGCGCACGCCGGCCTCGATGATCTGCGGTGGCGTGGTGAAGTCGGGTTCGCCCACGCCCAGGCTGATGACATCGGGCATCGTGGCGATGACGTCGAAGAACTTGCGGATGCCCGACGGCGGCACGGCGGCCACGCGGCGGGCCAGGCGCGACGCGGTGCGGACGGCGGGCTCGACGGTCATGACCGCCCGAGTATACGAGCCGGGGTGGCGGTCATCGTCCCCGCCCCAGGGCCGCCAGCCGCCCGGCCGCGGGCGGCGTCGCGGGGTCGTCCAGGGCCGGCAGGTCGGCCGGTTCCAGGTTGCGCCACGGAGCCTCGGCGGTGATCGCCTCGTAGCCCCGCCCGAGCCGGAAGAGGCGGTCCTCGTCCCACGGCCGCCCGATGAACTGGAGCCCCACCGGCAGGCCATCGCTGAGCCCGCACGGCACCGACAGACCGGGCAGGCCGGCCACGTTGACCGGCAGGGTGCAGGCGTCCGAGAGGTACATCGCCACCGGGTCGTCGAGGCGCGCGCCGATGGGGAACGCGACGGTCGGGCTCGTCGGCGCCACCAGGGCATCCACCTGCCGGAAGGCCGCGTCGAAGTCGCCCTTGATCAGCGTGCGGACCTTCTGCGCCTTGATGTAGTAGGCGTCGTAGTAGCCCGCCGACAGGGCGTACGTGCCGAGCATGATGCGGCGCTTGACCTCGTCGCCGAAGCCCCGGCCCCGCGTCGCCAGGTAGTCCTCCAGGACATCGCCGCCGCGGACGCTGAAGCCGAAGCGCACCCCGTCGTAGCGGGCCAGGTTGGCCGACGCCTCGGCCGGGGCGATGATGTAGTAAGTGGCCAGGCCGTAGCGCGTGTGGGGCAGGTCGACCTCCACGATTTCCGCCCCGGCGGCCTCGAGAGCCGCCACGGCCTCCCGGACGCGCGCCTCCACGCCCGGCTCCATGCCGGCCACGAAGTACTGGCGCGGCAACCCCAGCCGGACGCCGCGCAGGCCGTCAGCGGCGGCTCCATCGTCGCCCAGCGCCGCTGCGTAGTCGGGCACCGCCACCGGCGCCGAGGTCGAGTCACGTTCGTCCCGCCCGGCCACCGCACCGAGCAGGAGCGCCGCGTCGCGGACGTCGCGCCCGAACGGCCCGACCTGGTCGAGCGAGCTGGCGAAGGCGATGATGCCGAAGCGACTCACCCGGCCGTAGGTCGGCCGCAGGCCCACCACCCCCGTGAGGGCGGCCGGCTGGCGGATCGAGCCGCCGGTATCGGTGCCGATGGCCAGGGGGATCTGGAACGCCGCGACCGCCGCCGCGGACCCGCCGCTGCTGCCGCCGGGCACACGCCCCAGGTCCCACGGGTTGCTCGTGGGACCCCACGCCGAGTGCTCGGTGGATGAGCCCATGGCGAACTCGTCCATGTTGGTCTTGCCCAGGATGGCCGCTCCGGCCGCGTCGAGCCGCTCCGCGATGTGGGCGTCGTACGGCCCCACGAAGCCCTCCAGGATGCGGCTGCCGGCGGTCGATGGCCGGCCCCTGGTCACGACCAGGTCCTTGAGCGCCACCGGGATGCCCAGCAGCGACGGCAGGGCCGCCAGCGCCCGGGCCCCGGCGGCGCGTGCCTCCCGCAGGCGACGGTCGGCCGCGTCCGCGGCGGCGAGCGCGCCGGCGTCCTCGAAGGAGACCCAGGCGTTGAGCGCCGCCGCCTGGCGGTGGGCCAGCCCGAGGTGCGCCTCCACCAGCTCGCGCGACGAGAACTCGCCGGCGCGCAGGGCTGCCCCCATCTGCCACGCGCGGAGCCGTGTGGGGTCGCTGGTGGGCACGCTCAGGTCGTCTGATCGGCCAGGATGGCGGGCACCACGAGGTGATCCCCGAGGCGCTCCGGGGCGCCTGCCAGCGCCACGTCGACCGGGAGGCTGGGCGCGGCCCGGTCCTCGCGCAGGATGTTCTCGAGTTCGATCGTCTGCGCGGTCGGGGCGATGGCCTCGGTGTCGAGCTCCGCCAGCACGGCGTACTGCTCAAGGATGTGATTGAGCTGGCCCTGCAGCCGCGCGAGCTCGTCCTCACTCAGGCCCAGGCGGGCGAGGTGGGCCACGTGGGCGACGTCGTCGCGGGAGAGACCGGCCACCCGGCAAGGATAGCGGGCGGCCCGCCGGAGCCGTCAGCGCGCGGTCAGCGGATCGTAGCGCTCGACGAGTCCCGCACGCCACGCGGGCGCCTGGAAGGCCCGGCCGAAGTAGCCGGTCTCGCGATGGACCTTGCCTCCGCCGACCTCGAGCAGCGAGACCACGAACCACCGCTCGCCGGACGGGTAGTCGTTGATGCCCTCGACGATGGCGATGGGACCCGCGCCGTGGACACGGATCGGCACGAGCAGCGGCGTCAGCTCCCAGCCTTCGGGCGAGGTGGCCAGGCGGGTCACGTGCACGTCGGGGTACCCCGGGTAGGCCGCGTGAACGGCGGCGTCCGCGGCGTGGCCGCGCAGGCGCTCACCTGACTGGGGCCAGTCGCACGTCCAGTCGTCCGCCCGGAGCGTGGCCAGGGTGGCGAAGTCCCGCTGGCGGACGGCCTCGGCGTAGGCCTCACCGAGCCGACGGGCGTCGGCGGCCGAGGTCTCCGGGCGGTGCATCGGCGACGCCGGGGCGAGGGCGCCGTCGAACCGCTCGACGTGGGCCGCTCGCCATGCCGGCGCCTCGAAGGGCTCGCAGAAGTACTCCGTCTCGATGGCGACGAGGCCGTCCCGCAGCTCGAGGATGGTGACCCACCACCAGCGCGAGCCGTCCGGGTACGTGGTGACCGACTCGATCGTCCAGAGGTCGTCCTGGCCCTCCAGGCGGCGTACGCCGCTCAGCTGCGGCGGACCGCCCGGATACGTTCGCTCGATCTCCTCGATCCGCTCCGGGCCCCGGACCAGCTCACCCGACTGCGGCCAGCGCGCCACGTACTCCCGGTGGCGCAGGCGCCGCAGGGCGGCCAGATCCCGGCCCGCGACCGCGGCCGCATACCGCCGGGTGACGCCCGGATCGTCCATCCACCCTCTCCTCATCCCGCCCGCCCGACCGGCGGTCAGCGGCGCTCCGGCGGACCCGTGAAGCGCAGGCCAAGTTCAGCGTACTGCGCCGGGTCAGCTGGTGACGGGGCATCCAGCATCAGGTCGCTGCCCGACTGGGTCTTGGGGAAGACCATGACCTCGCGGATGTTGACCTGGCGCGTCAGCAGGGCGGCCCAGCGGTCCACGCCCAGGGCGATGCCGCCATGCGGCGGGGCCCCGTACTCGAACGCGTCGAGCAGGGCGCCGAACTTCTCCTGCATGGCCGCTTCGGAGTGGCCCATCAGGGCGAAGGATCGGGCCAGCAGGTCCCGGTGGTGGATGCGGATCGAGCCGCCACCGAGCTCCCAGCCGTTGAGGACGAGGTCGTACTGCTGCGCCAGCGCCCGGCCGGCCGGGTCCTCCGGCGAGGGCCTGGCCGGGTCCCCGGAGGCCGTCACGAGGAGCGCTTCGTCCTCCGGCAGCGGTGCGCTGAAGGGGTTGTGGGTGGCGTCCCATCGCCGGCCCTCGGTGTCCCACTGGTACATCGGGAAGTGGTGCACCCAGGCGTATGCCAGCACGTCGGGATCGGCCAGGCCGAGCCGCCGGCCCAGCTCCAGGCGGACCTGGCCGAGCGCCTCCTGGGCCACCCCGTCGCGATCGGCGACCAGCAGCGCCAGGTCGCCGTCGCCGGCCCCCGCCGCCGCCGCGAGCGCCGCGGCGCGCGCCTCGCCCACGATTTTCACGACGCTCGAATGGACCCCGCCGCCAGCCAGGGCGATCGTCACCAGGCCGCGTGCGCCGTGATGCCTGGCCAGCTCGGTCAGCTCATCGATCTGGCTGCGCGCGGCCCCGGCCAGGCCCGGGGCGGCGAGGCCGATGACCCGCCCCCCGGCGGCGAGCGCCTCATCGAAGACGCGGAAGCCCGTGCCCTCGGCGGCCGGCCCCATGTCGTGGAGCTCGAGCCCGAAGCGGACGTCGGGCTTGTCCGAGCCGTATCGGTCGAGGGCCTCGCGGTAGGTGAAACGCGGGAACGGGGTGGCCTGGATGGGTCGGTCGGGGACCGTGGCCCGGCTGACGGCGATGGCCATCTCCTCGACGAACCGCATCACGTCGGCTTCGGCCACGAAGCTCATCTCCAGGTCCAGCTGGCTGAACTCCGGCTGGCGGTCGCCGCGCAGGTCCTCGTCCCGGAAGCAGCGCGCGATCTGGAAGTAGCGGTCCAGGCCGGCGACCATGAGGAGCTGCTTGAGCTGCTGCGGGCTCTGCGGCAGGGCGTAGACGCTGCCCGGCTGGAGGCGCGAGGGCACGATGAAGTCGCGGGCCCCCTCGGGGGTCGACTTGATGAGCATCGGCGTCTCGATCTCCACGAAGCCCGCGGCGACGTGGGCGGCGCGGATGGCCTCGACGAGCTTGCTGCGGACCAGCAGGCGGGCCAGGAGGGGCTCGCGCCGCAGGTCCAGATAGCGGTACTTGAGGCGGAGGGCCTCGTCCACCTCGCCCTCGGGCTCGTTGATGGGGAACGGCGGCGTGCGCGCCGCCGACAGGACGTCGAGCACGTCGGCCCGGAGCTCGACGTCGCCGGTGGCCAGGCGCGCGTTCTCCGTGCCGGGCAGCCGCTTCGCCAGAAGACCGCTGGCGCGGATCACGAACTCGGGCCGGACATCACTGGCGACGGCGTGCGCCCGGGGCGCGGTGGCCCGGTCGAGCACGACCTGGGTGATGCCGTAGCGATCACGCAGGTCGAGGAAGATGAGCTGACCCAGGTCGCGCCGGCGGTGGACCCAGCCGGCCAGGGTCATGGCCTGTCCGGCCAGTTCGGCGCGTGCCTCGCCGCAGGTCGCGGTACGGTGGAACGTCTGCATGGGCCGCCTAATGGTACGGGAGCCGGCGGGAACGCCGGGCGCGTGGCTCAGCCGTGCCGGTGGCCGGCCTGTCCGCGGCTCAGGTCGCGGGCGAGGTCGGCCACGTTGGCCGATCGCTGTGTCCCGGCCTGCAGATCCCGGACCTGTACCTGGCCGTGAGCCAGCTCGTCGCCCACGATCACGGCGAAATGTGCTCCGTCGCGGGCCGCGCCTTCCAGCTGCCGCCCCAGTTTGCGCGCGGCCAGGTCCGCGCGGACCGCCAGGCCCGCCGCGCGGAGATCGGTGGCCAGTTGCAGGCGGGTCATCGTGTCCGCCGCGTCGGCGCCCACCACCACGGCCGTCGGGCCGACCGGGGGCGATCCCGCCTGGCCCTGCTCCGCCAGGGCAAGTACGACCCGATCGAGGCCAAGGGCGAAGCCGATGCCGGGCGTGGGCTTGCCGCCCAGCAGCTCCACCAGGCCGTCGTAGCGGCCGCCTCCGCCAAGGGCCTGCTGCTGGCCCATGGCGCCCTCCCGGTAGAACTCGAAGGCGGTGCGCGTGTAGTAGTCGAGGCCCCGCACGAGGGTGGGTTCGAGGTGCGGTTCGATGCCCAGCGCGGCCAGGTGCGCCTGCACGGCCGCCAGGTGATCGGCACACGGCCCACACAGGTGGTCGACCAGGCGCGGCGCCGCCGCGATGAGCCCGGCCAGGTCGGGATCCTTGGAGTCGAGCAGCCGCAAGGGGTTCACCGACAGCCGCGCCTTCTCGGCGGGGGCGAGCGCCTCGGCGTGCGCGCCGAAGTACGCCTGCAGGCGCTCCAGGTAGGCCGGCCGGCACTCGCCGTCGCCGATGGAGTTCAGATGGACGGCCACCCCGGTGAGGCCGCTGCTGGCATAGAAACGGAGGCCCAGCTCGATGAGCTCCGCATCGACCGCGGGACCGGGGTCACCGATGGCCTCGACATCCCACTGCCAGAACTCGCGGTAGCGGCCGGCCTGCGGCCGGTCGTACCGGAACATCGGCCCGCACAGGCTGACCCGCACCGGTTGGGGCAGGGCCTGCAGGCCATGCTGGACGTAGGCCCGCACGATCCCGGCCGTCGCCTCCGGCCGCAGCGCCCAGCGCTCGTCCTCCTCGCCCCGGGTGGCCGTGACCCGGAACAGCTCCTTCTCCACGACGTCGGTCAGCGCGCCCACGCCGCGCTCGAAGACCTCGCTCTCCTCGAACAGCGGGGTGTCGATCTCGGCGTAGCCGTAGCGCGCGGCGAGGTCACGCGCGATCGTCTCGAGGCGCGCGAAGGCCGCCCGTTCGGTGGGCAGCAGGTCGCGGGTCCCGCGCGGCGCACGGAAGCGGGGCATCGCCGGCAAGTCTACCGGCCGGGCGGCCGCGACAGGCGGCGCTGCGCGGCCCGGGCGCCGGGCCACTCACCAGCGCGCGGCGCTCTGCATCGGCCCGCTCACCTTAAGGGTGCCCATCGACGAACATGGAGCGCCTGCTTCGCCGTCGTGCACCTTGGACAGACGAACCGACGGCGGAACGGTGGTCCCAGGGGCCATCCGGCCGGCCATCTTCGTCGTTAGCCACCTCTTCGGTGAGCAGCCGCGCGAGGTCGGGTGTGGTACACCGCCCCTGTGGCTACCTGGCAGGACCGCGACCCTGAGCCGGCGGCCGCGGGCGCGCCGCGGTACCGCCTCCACGTCGTGCCCGCCACCCGCCGCATCGGCCGCCTCTTCCTGCCCGGCTGGCTGGCCATCACGATCGGCCGCGACATCTGGAGCTGGCGGCCGCTGGCGGGACCGGAACTCGCCCACGAGCTGTGCCATGTCCGGCAGTGGCACCGCTACGGCTGGCTGTTCGTGCCGCGCTACGTGCGGGCCTCCTGGCGCGCATGGCGGGCCGGCGGCGACCCCTACCGGGACAACAGCTTCGAGGTCGCCGCGCGCCGCGCCCCAGCCGATCGAAGCGGAGCCAACGCCTGATCAGCCGAGGTCGCGCTGGACCGTGTAGACGTCCTTCAGTCGCTCGATGCGGGAGAGCAGCCGCGCCAGCTGGGCCACCGAGGCCACCTGGATGGTGGCGTGGACCGTGGCCGTGTGATCCGGGCTCGTGGTGACATTGGCGGCCAGGATGTTGACCTTGTACTCGGCCACGACGTTCGTGATGTCGGACAGGAGCCCGGTCCGGTCGTAGGCCTCGATGCGGATGGCGATGGGATAGGTCTGCTGGGCGGGGGCGTCCCATTCCACGTCGATGAGGCGATGGACGTCCCGCTCGTTGACGACCGTCGGGCAGGTCCGCAGGTGGACCGTGACGCCCTTGCCGCGGGTGATGTAGCCCACGATGGGGTCGCCGGGGATGGGACGGCAGCACCGCGCGAAGCGGATGAGGAGATCGCCGACGCCCCGGACCCGCACACCACCGGGCCGCTCGACCGGCGGTGGCGCGACCTGTGGCAGGGCCGTCTCGGTGTCGTCGATGACGCCCAGGCGCATGACGACCTGCTGGGCGCTGATCGCGCCGTAGCCGATCGCGGCGTAGAAGTCGTCGGGACCGGCCATCTTGTAGAGCGCCGCCATCTCGGCCACGCGGTCCGCCCCGATGCGCTCGACGGACGTCCGCGCCAGGCGCCGCAGCTCGCGGTCCAGGGCCTCGCGCCCGTGCACGATGTTCTCGTCCCGCTCCTGGCGCTTGAACCACTGGCGGATCTTTTCGCGCGCATGACCCGTGCGGACGATGTTCAGCCAGTCGCGCGACGGGCCGTGGGCCGCCTTGGTCGTCACGATCTCCACGATGTCGCCGTTCTGCAGCTTGTAGTCCAGCGGCACCAGGCGGTTGTTGACCTTGGCGCCGATGCAGCGGTGGCCCACGTCGGTGTGGATGCGGTAGGCGAAGTCCAGCGGGCCCGAGCCGGCGGGCAGGTCCTTGACCTCGCCGCGCGGGGTGAAGACGAAGACCTGGTCCTGGAAGATGTCGAGCTTGAGGCCCTCCACGAACTCGGTGGCGTCGGCCACCTCGCGCTGCCAGTCCATGAGCTGGCGGACCCAGGCCAGCTTGGCGTCGTAGTCACGGTCGATACGCGACCCTTCCTTGTACCGCCAGTGGGCGGCGATGCCGACCTCCGAGACGCGGTGCATCGCGTGCGTCCGGATCTGGACCTCCAGCGGCTTGCCGTCGAGCGCCACGACCGCGGTGTGGAGGCTCTGGTAGCCGTTGCCCTTGGGCATCGCGATGTAGTCGTCGAACTGGCCCGGGATGGGCCGCCAGAGCGAGTGCACCACCCCCAGGGCGGCGTAGCAGTCGCGCAGCTCCTCGACGAGGACGCGGATGGCGTACACGTCGTAGATCTCGCCGAGCTCGGCGCTCTTGCGTTGCATCTTCTTGGCGATGCTGGCGATGTGCTTGGGGCGGCCGGACAGCTCGGCATCGATGCCTGCTTCGCGGAGCGCCCCGTCGAGGACGGTCATGGCCCGCTCGATGTACCCCTCCCTGGCGCGGCGGCGGGTCTCGAGCTTGGTCGCCAGCTCGCGGTATTCGGTCGGCTCGAGGACCTTGAAGGCGAGGTCCTCCAGCTCCCACTTCATCTGCCAGATACCCAGACGCTCGGCCAGCGGGGCGTAGATCTCCTGCGTCTGGCGAGCGATGCGGACCTGCTTCTCGTGAGGCAGCGCGCTCAGCGTGCGCATGTTGTGGAGCCGGTCCGCCAGCTTGATGAGGACCACCCGGACGTCCTCGGCCATGGCCAGGAACATCTTGCGGATGTTCTCGGCCTGCTGCTCCTCGTGCGACAGCGTGCTGAACTTGGACAGCTTGGTCACGCCGTCGACGAGACGCGCGACGTCCGGCCCGAACCGCTCCTCGAGGTCGCTGAAGTCATAGTCGGTGTCTTCGGGGATGTCGTGGAGCAGCGCCGCGGTCACGGCCACGGGGTCGATCCCGAGCTCGGCCAGGATCTGGGCGGCGGCGAGCGGATGGGTGACGTACGGCTCACCGGACGCCCGTTTCTGGCCCTCGTGCGCCTCGGCCGCGAAGCGGTACGCCCGTTCGACGGGCTCGAGGTCGGCCTGCGGGTAGTGCTCGTGGACGGTCTCGAACAGGCGGCGCGCGGCCGCCTCGACGGCGCGCGGCGACCCGCCGGCAGCCGCGCTCGCGGGGCGCGTCGGCGCGCGCCCACGCTTGACCGCGGGCGGAGGCGCAGGATCGACGGCCATGGCGGGCAGTGTACCCCGCGTTCGCGGGCCCTCCCCGGAAGCCTCAGGTCCCTCGCTCGGCGCGCGCTCGGTCACGCCACTCACGGACGCGATGCCAGAGCGGATCCAGGACCAGGTCGAACGTGCCGGGATGCCGCAGGGGCTGGCCGCCGAACGTGCGTTTGAAGGCGCTGAAACCGGCCCACGACGCGTCCGCCGCGGTGGTGTCCGTCTCGACCACGCCCCACTGATCGAGCGTCCGCACGCCGTCCTCGGCCAGGCGCGCCAGCAGCACCGCCATCGCCGTATAGGCCCCGTACGCGTGGCGGAGGCCCGGGTCGCGGCGCGAGGCGCCGTACAGGTAGTAGGCGCGGTCGGCGACGCGGGGCACGGCCATGCCCGCGATGGGGCGGCCATCGAGCTCCGCGAGAGCAAGGTACCAGCCACCGGTGGGCGCGGCCGGGCCGGGCGGAGCGAAACCGGCGGCGACCCGTTCGAGGAACGCGGCCGAACGAGCGCGGAACGCGCCGCGAGTCGCCGTCTCGCGCAGCAGGTCGTGGAACGCGGCCACGCTCGCCGCGTCCGCGTCGCGGCGGATGGTCACCCGTACCCCCTCGCGGCTCGCGCGACCGGAAAGCCGGCGCGCGTCGGCGTGCCACGAGGCGCGCATCGCCTGGGGGTCGACCGTGAGCGTCACGAGGCGCGTGGTGGTCGCCTGGAGGTCATGCCGCGCGCGGTGCAGACCTGCGGCCAGGAGCGCCGCCCCGACGTCGGGCGCCCCGGGGACGGCGCGCGGATCGACCTTGACGACGATCCCGCGCTCACGACGGCCCGCCTCTCGCAGGGCCCCCAGGCACGCCGCCAGGATGGCCGGCGCGTCGGATGCCTCGCGCCTCCATAACGGGCCATGGGGCACGTAGATGACGGTCCGTCCCAGGGCTGTGCGGCGCACGAGCGCCTGGGCCACCGCCTGGACGCGTCCCGCCCTGTCGCGCAGCACGAGGCGCAGCGGTCGCTCGCCCGTCGGGGCCACGGCGTCGCCCCAGGCCCAGCACTGCAGCGGATCGCCTTCCGGGCGCTCGGCCACGAACGCGTCCCACGTGGCACGGTCGCTCGTGTCCGCGACGGCCCATTTGACACCGCTCACCCGCTGGTGCCGCTCACCGGCCCCGGCCCCTGCCACCCGAGCCGGGCCAGCGCCGCGCGGACCTCGGCGGCCTCGTCCCACGGCACGTCACCCTCCGCCGTCTCGATCGTCTTCTCGTGCCCCTTGCCGGCGAAGAGCACCGCATCGCCCGGCCGCGCCGCCTCCAGGGCGAGGGCGATCGCCGCCCGCCGGTCGGGCACGAGGCGAAGCTCACTGCCCCGGCGCAGGCCGGCCGCCTCGGCGCCCTCCGCGATCTGCTCCAGGATCGTCTCGCGCGGCTCGCCGCGCGGATCCTCATCGGTGAGCACGACCAGCCGGCAGCGTTCGCCGGCGACCCGACCCATGCGCGAGCGCTTGAGCACGTCGCGCTCGCCGGCCGAGCCGAAGACCGCGATCAGCCCGCCACCGGCCGCGCCGGCGAGTGGCGCCAGCTCGTCCAGCACCTTGGCCAGCGCCTCGGGCGTGTGGGCGTAGTCGACGAGCGCGGCATACGGCTGGCCGGCATCGATGCGCTCCATCCGGCCTGGGACGCCCGTGACCGCCTCGAGACCGGCGCGCACGGCGTCCGGCGGCAGTCCCAGCGCCTCGGCGGCGGCGGCGGCGGCGAGGGCGTTCCAGGCGTTGAAGCGGCCCGCCAGCGACAGCGTCAGGTGGCCCCGCCAGCGGGGCGTCACGAGGTCGAGCTCCAGCCGCTGGAGGCTCTCCCGGAGGGCGACCCCGCGGACGTCGGCGGTCTCGTCGAAGCCATAGGTCACGACCGCCGCGCCGGCCCCCCGCGCCGTCTCGGCGAAGGACGCGGCCGCGGGATCGTCGAGGTTCACCACGCCCGTCTTGGGCCAGCCCTTGGCCGGGTTCTGGGGGCCCGCCGCGAGCGCCTCGAAGAGGCGCCGCTTGGCCGCCGCGTAGGCGGCCGGGCTGCCGTGGTATTCGAGGTGCTCGTGGGTCAGGTTGGTCAGGACAGCCACGTCGTAGGCCACCGCGCCCACCCGGTCCTGGGCCAGGCCGTGCGAGCTGGTCTCGAGGACCGCGAAGCGGTCGCCGGCCTGGACCATCGCGGCCAGGTGGGCCTGCAGGACGGGCGCCTCGGGCGTGGTGGTGCGGGCCGGGTTGCCGATGGCCCGCCCGCCGATGACGACCTCGACCGTGCTGACGAGGCCGGCGCGCAGGCCGGCCTGGCCGAGGATGGAACGCACCAGGTAGGCCGTCGTGGTCTTGCCGTCGGTCCCCGTGATGCCCACCACGCCGAGGTGCAGCGACGGGTCCTCCCACCACCACGCGGCCGCCTGGGCGAGCGCCGGCCTGGCCGAGACCACCACCAGCTGGGGCACGGCGAGGCCGGGCAGGGGACGCTCCACGATGACCGCCGCCGCACCGGCGGCGACCGCGGCCGTCGCGAAGTCGTGTCCGTCGTTCACGCGGCCGGGGACCGCCACGAAGACCTCGCCGCGCCGGACGTGGCGCGAGTCCATCGTGACACCCGCCACCGTCCGGGCGCCGAGCGGCTCCCCCGCCGCGGCGTCTCCGGGCCCCGCGGCGACGACCGACCGGAGCTGGCCACGGGCCTCCAGGGCGCCCACGAGCGCGCCGAGGGGACGCGCTCGGGCGGTGGGTTCGCTCATCGTCGGCGCAGCGCCCGACGCGCCGAACGGGCCGCCAGGCCGGCACGATAGATGGTCGGCCGGAGCACCAGCTCATGCGCCCCCGCCGACTCGACCCAGCGCGCCCCGAAGCCGGCCTTGTGCTCGTACAGGCCCCACGTCGGGTCCCCCGGCTCGGGTCGGCGGCGCGCCCCCGCCACGTCGACGCCACCCAGGTCCAGGCACGGCATGCCGCCCTCGAGGGCCAGCCGCAGGGCGCTCCAGCGCAGCAGATGCATCGTGCCGGGGAACGCGGGGCGGAGCGCCGGATCGTCGGCCGAGAAGGCGGTCGCGAGGTGGCCGCCCTGGCGGTACATGAGCAGGCCGCCGAGAACCCGGTCTCCGGCCTCGGCCACGAGCAGTCGGCCGCGCTGTGCCGCGAGCAGGCGCTGCCACCACGACAGGAACCCGTGCCGGGAGGAGAAGGTGAAGCCCTTGCGGAGGGCCGTCGCGTCTAGCAGCCGGCCCAGGTCCGGCAACCGGTCACCGGCCGCGTCCTCGCGCACCACGACGCCCCCCCGCTGGGCGCTGCGCACACGTTGCCGTGTCGTCCTGCTCAGGCCGGTGAACAGGGCCTCCTCATCGCTCCCCGCGGGCCAGCTCACCACGAGCCGGTGGCGAGACGGCTGGATCTCCTCGGCCGGCACGAAGCCGCCGCTCGCAAGGACGGCCTCGAAGGTCGGATCGGCGTCCAACTCCGGATCGACCGCCAAGATCGTCGCCCCGGCCCGGCGCGCCCACCCGCCCAGGGCGAGCGCCCGCGCGGCGGCCGCCGGCGCCCCGCCCGCCCCCGCCACCGGCCCGCGCGAGGCATAGGCCAGGAAGCCCGGCAGGGGCGCGCGATGGCGGGTCAGCACCAGCGCCCCGGCCCCGTCGGTGAACGTCGCGAAGCGGGTGCGCCAGCCGAGTTCGACGGTGTGGGCCGCCCACACCGTGCTCTGGAGCACGTGCCCGCCCGGCACGTCGACCGTCAGGGCGTCCCAGCCGGGCGGCGCGACATCGGACACCGTCTCGACCTCGATCCGTCCCGAGCCGGTCATCGCGATCTCACCCGGCGTCGCCGCCCGGGGCCGGCCGGCCCAGGCGGCGCGTCGCGAGCGCCACGCGGGCCCGTTGCGCCACGGTCACGAGGCCCTGCACGACGGGTCGCGTGACGAGCTCCCAGGCGCCGATCCAGGTCACCTCGTGCCCTCCGAACCCGGCCTTGAACTGTTCGATGCCGGGATGCGCCAGGCCCCACAGATCGTAGGTCGTGAAACCCCGCTCACGCGAGGAGCGGATGGCTTCCCACTTCAGCAGGTAGTTCGCGCGAGACGACGCGCCGGCCGCGGTCATGCCGCCGTAGGGCTCGATGGCAGTCGCCCCGCAGCCCAGCAGGAGCAGCGTCGCCTGGCGCCGCCCCGCGGCATCCTCGGCGAAGAGGAGACGGGCGGCTCCATGGCGGGCGAACACGGCGTAGGTCGCGGCATACGCGGCCTGGGTGCGATGGACGAACCCGGCGCGCCGAGCCGTTTCCACGTAGATGGCGAAGAAGTCATCGAGGCCCTCGGACCCCGTCTCGACGACGGTCACGCCCTCGCGGCGCGCCTTGGTCACGTACTGCCGCCACTTGCCACGGAGGTCGCCCCACAGCGCGTCCTCGGATCGCGTCAGGTCGATGAGCCGCGTGCGCGACGGCTGGACCGGGGCGGTGCGCCGCCAGCCGTTGGCGCCCAGCCAGCCTTCGAGCGGATCGCCGGCCGGGACGGCGGGGTCGATGACGACGTGGCTCAGGCGCAGCCGGCCGGCGCAGGCCCGCAGGGCGTCGGTCCAGGCCGTCACGTCGCCCGCCCCGAAGCGCATCGCCAGCGGCCCGCGTGGGGCGTAGCCCATGGCCCATGGGCTGGGCCCCAACCGGTGCACGAGGACCTGGGCGCCGATGGGCCCCCCGGGTCCGTCCACCACGACGCGTTCCGGCGTCCAGCCGTTGGCGGCCTTCACCTCCGCCCACGCCGTCTGTTGCGCGTAGGCGCCGCGCGACGCAGCGGCCACGAACGCATCCCACGCTGCGTCCTCCGTGCGCAGGCGGAACGCGGGATGGTCGGCCGCCGGGCGGTCGCCCGTCACACCAGGGTCGCCAGGCGCCGGGTGGCCGACCGCGCCAGGGCGATCGAGCCGGCCAGCTCGGGCAGGTGCAGGAGGCGGCTGTAGGCGACGAACACCGCGCCCGCCACGACGAAAGCGATCCCGCCCACGATCAGGTCGTCCAGCTTGGCCGTCGAGCTCACGCCCAGGGCACCCGCCGCCTGGAGGATGGCCCATGCCCCACCCGCCGCCAGTCCGGCCCCCACCAGGTCCACGCCCCCGGCCCGCAGCACCGGCCCCAGGCCGAAGCGGGCGTCGCGTCGCGCCAGCAGGCCCAGCAGCAGCGCCGACTCGACCCATGCCCCGGCGGCGATGCCCAGGGCCAGGCCGGCCAGCCCGAGGGAGCCGACGGTGAGCACCGAGACGGCCACGTTGACCACGACCGAGATGACCGCCGCGGCGACCGGGGTACGGGTGTCCTTGGCGGCGTAGAACGTGCGGGCCAGCACCTGGATGAGCGCGTGGCCGCCCAGCCCGACCAGGAAGAACAGCAGGGCGCTCGCGGTCTCCTCGATGGCCGACAGACCGAACAGGCCGTACGAGAAGAGGACGGTCACGACCTGCACGCGGATGACCATCAGCACCGCGGTCAGGAACAGCATCACGTACAGCAGCAGGCGCACAGCGCGCGTGACGAGGTGCCCGAACTCGTCGCTCAGGTCGAGCGCCACGGCGCGCGAGAGGGAGGGCAGGAGCACGATGCCGAGGGGGATCCCGATGAGCCCGATCGGGATCTGGAGGATGGTGAACGCGACGTTGTAGGCGGTGAGCGCCCCCGTGCCGAGCGTCGTGGCGAGCGAGGTGTTGACGAGGAATGTCACCTGCGTCACGCCGAGCCCGAAGGCCCGCGGCGCCATGAGGAGGAGCGCCTCGCGGGCGGCGGGATCGTGCAGCCGCACCGTCGCCTCGTAATGCATCCCGCTGCGCACGAGCTGGGGCACCTGGACCACGACCGTCAGGATGGCGCCGGCTACCACGCCGACGGCCAGGGCCCGGACGCCCATGCTCGGCGCGAGCACCAGCGCCGCGACGATGATGGCCACGTTGTAGAGCGCGGCCCCGGCCGCGGCGGCCGCGAACCGTCCACGTGCGTTGAGCGCACTCGAGGCCACCGCGCCGAGGGCCAGGAAGAGCGGTGACAGCAGCATCAGGCGGGTGAGGTCGACGGTCAGGGCCAGCTGGGCAGCGGTGAAGGCCGGGGTGATGAGGGGCACCAGCATCGGGGCCGTCACCTCGACCACCACGATCAGCGCGGCAAGCACGAGCAGCATCACGTTGCCCACGACCGAGACGACGTGCCACGCCCGCGCCTCCTCACCGTGGGCGAGAAGGACGCTCAGCACGGGGACCAGGGCCGTGGCGAGGGCACCGGCCGCCACGAGCTGGAAGACGAGGTCGGGGAGTCGGAAGGCGGCGAAATACGCGTCCAGGTCCGGCCCCGCCCCGAACGTCGTGGTGATGACGACGGTGCGGACCCAACCCAGGAGCCGGGATGCGAAGACCGCGACCGAGACGACCAGGCCGGCGCGTGCCAGCGCCCCGGTGGCCAGGCTCACCGGGCGGTCGGCCCCTGGGGCACCGCCGCGCGAGGATGGCTGGCCCGGTACGCGCTGCGCAGCCGTGCCGGGGCGACGTGGGTATAGACCTGCGTCGTGGCCAGGTTGGCGTGGCCCAGGAGCTCCTGGACGACCCGCAGGTCCGCTCCCCCGTCGAGCAGATGGCTGGCGAACGAATGGCGCAGGGTGTGCGGCGTCGTGCCGCGCGGCAGGCCGGCGGCCCGCGCGAGCGCGTCGAGGCGGAAGCGCAGGCCGCGCGCCCCGAGCGGCGCGCCGCGCGCGTTGAGGAAGACGGCGCCCGCGTCGGCGCCGGAGGCGCGGGCGCGCAGGGCGGAGCGGCCGTCGGCCAGCCAGGCCGTCAGGGCGTCGCAGGCGGGTCCACCGAGCAAGCCCACCCGCTCCTTGCGGCCCTTGCCGACGACGCGCACCTCGCCGCGCGCCACGTCGAGGTCGCCCACGGTCAGCGCCTCGACCTCGCCGATGCGCAGGCCGGCCGCGTAGATGGTCTCCACCAGGGCCCGATCGCGCAGCGCCAGCGCCGCGGCGAGCGACCCGGGTACCGCGCGTGACGGCACCGCATCGAGGAATCGCTCGACCTGGCCCACGTCCAGGACGCTCGGCAGCCGCCGCGGTCGGCGTGGGGTGGTGACCGCCGCCCATGGATCGCCGGCCACCCAGCCCTCGCGCGTGGCGTGGCGGTAGAAGGCCCGCAGGGCGGAGATCCTGGCCCCGATGGAGCTGCGGCCCAGGCCCCGCTCCTCGAGGGCCCCAAGGTAGGCCCGCAGGGTCAGCCGGTCGGGTCGCCGCCAGTCGGCGCCGGGCCGCGCCGCGAGCCAGTCGATGAACTGGGTGGCCGCCGTCCCGTACGCCCGACGAGTGTGGACGGAGAGGTCGCGCGCCTCGAGCGCGCGCCGGTAGGACGCGAGCGCGGCGGCGCCCGTCACGCGGCGGTCGAGCGGGCGGCTCGCGGGCTGGAACGGCGCTTCGTGGCCGCCGGCCGACGGGGGCGGCTGGCATCGCCCCTGGCCGGTCGCCGGGGGGCCAGCGCCGCCGGATCGGGCGGCCCGCCGGCCAGGCTCACGCCGACCAGCGCACCCGGCTCCATCTCCGGCAGCGGCACCGTGGCGCCGCAGCGCAGGCAGAGACCGCTCTCCGGGCGTCGGGCGACGGGCCCCCCGTCCACGTCGTGCAGCGCGCCGGTGGGCTCGAAGTTCGTGGTCAGGTCGCACTCCGGGTAGCGCGAGCAGCCCCAGAACACGTTGCCGGTGCGGCGGGCCCGGCGGGCCACGAGCCGGCCCTCACCGCACTTGGGGCAGGTGACCTGGAAGCCCAGCGGCTCGGGCGGCGGCGGGCCGTCCTTGCGGATGTAGCGGCACTCCGGGTACCGGGAACAGCCGACGAACGGGCCGAAGCGGCCCTGGCGCGCGGTCAGGACGCCCTGCCCGCACTCCGGACACGGCTCGCCGGTGCCGGGCAACGCCGGCGGCTCGTCGCCGGGTAGCGGCCGGGTCTCCTGGTGCTCCGGGTAGAGCGAGCACGCCAGGAACCGGCCGTTCCGGCCCAGCCGGATGACCATGGGGTGGCCGAGGGAGCAGACCTCGTCCGTGGCCTCGGTCGTGAAGTCGGCCCGGCGAAGCTCGCGCCGCTTCTCATCGACCCGCGTCTTGAGGGGGCCGTAGAACTCGGTCAGGAGGGGCACCCAGGCCTGTTCGCCGCGGGCGACCTCGTCGAGCCGCTCCTCCATGCGGGCCGTGAAGGCCACGTCCACGAACTCCCCGAAGTGCTCCACCAGGAGGTCCGTGACGATGCCGGCCACCGGTTCCGGCCGCAGGCGCCGCTCCTCCACCCGCACGTAGCCGCGGTCGACGATGGTCGAGATGGTGGCGGCGTACGTGCTGGGCCGCCCGATGCCGTGCTCCTCGAGGGCCTTGATCAGGGTCGCCTCGGTGAAGCGCGGGGGCGGCTCGGTGAAGTGCTGGGTGGGCTCGACGTCCGTGACGGAAGTGCGGTCACCCTCGGCCAGCGCCGGCAAACGCCCCTCTGCCTCGTCGGCCGCCTCGTCATCGTGACCCTCCGTGTAGACCCGCGCGAACCCATCGAAGAGCGTCCGGCTGGCGCTGGCCCGCAGGCCGTAGCCGCCGGCCTCGAGATCGACGGTCGTGGTCTCGATCCGCTTCTCGGCCATCTGCGATGCCAGGGCGCGCTGCCAGATGAGGCGGTAGAGGCGCAACTCCTCCGGCTTCAGGTGACCGGCGAGGGCGTCCGGATCGCGGCCGAAGCTGGTCGGACGGATGGCCTCGTGCGCCTCCTGGGCGCCCTTGGTGCGGGTGCGATGGACGCGGCCCCGGGGCATCGTGTAGGGCTGGCCGAAGCGAGCCGCGATGACCTCCCGGGCCTCACCCATCGCCACGCCGGCCATCGTCGTCGAGTCGGTACGCATGTAGGTGATGAGGCCCACGTGACCCTCGCCGAGGTCCAGGCCCTCGTAGAGGCGCTGGGCGATCGACATCGTCCGCCGCGGGCTGAAGGACAGCTTGCGGCTGGCCTCCTGCTGCAGCGTGCTGGTGGTGAAGGGGGCCGCCGGGCTCCGCCCGGACCGGCGTGTCGACACCTTCCGGACGACCGGCGCGGTGCCCAGCAGCGCGTCGCGATGGCGCACCGAGGCGGCCTCGTCCGGGATCTCCAGGGCGGTCTCCTCGAACCGCACCACGTCGGCCGCGAAGGCCGTCCCGTCGGCGGTCATGAGATGGGCCACCAGGGTCCAGTACTCGCGCGCCTGGAAGGCCTCGATGGCCCGCTCACGCTCGACCACCAGGCGCACCGCGACGGACTGGACGCGGCCCGCCGACAGCCCGCCGCGGACCTTGCGCGACAGGAGCGGACTGAGGGTGTAGCCCACCAGCCGGTCGACGATGCGGCGCGTCTGCTGCGCGTCCACGAGGTCCATGTCGATCCGCCGCGGGTTGGCGAAGGCGGTGCGGATGGCCCCCTCGGTGATCTCGCCGAACGTCACCCGCTGCTGCTTGGCGTCGGGGATGTGGGCCGCCTCCGCGACGTGCCAGGCGATGGCCTCCCCTTCCCGGTCGAGGTCGGTGGCCAGGAAGACCGTGTCGGCCCGTGCGGCCGCACGGGCGATGCTGTCGACCTGCTTGCGACGGTCGTCAGGCACCACGTAGTCGGGCCGGAAATCGTGCTCGACGTCGACGCCCAGCTTGCCCTTGCCGGGGTTCTCCGGCAGGTCGCGGACGTGGCCGTAGGACGCCAGCACGTGGAAGTCCGGGCCCAGGTAGCGTTCGATCGTGCGCGCCTTGGCGGGCGATTCGACGATCACCAGGTTCCGTGTCATGGCCCGCGAGTGTAGCACCGGCCCTCTGGCCGGCCGATCGACTCAGGCTTCGCGGATGCGGCGCAGGAAGTCCTCGTCGAGCTCCGCCGCCGCCTCGTCGGCGACCGGCTCGCCCGCCGCGAGGGCCGCGTGGGCCTGGCCCGTCGCGGCGCCGTCGGGCAGGATCTCCAGGAAGCGGACGTGCTGCAGGGGGATGATGAAGGTGGAGGTGATGGCGTCCACGAAGACCGGCCGCTTGCCGTCGAGCGTGCGCAGGTTGGTGCACACGAGGCAGCTGTCGTCGACCGTGGGCAGCGTGGGCAGGTCGGCCACGAGGGGCTGCTCACCCTGCAGGTGGATGATCGCGTCGCGAATCATGCGGCGGGCCGGACGACGGACCGTCAGGCCACGAAGTCGATGGCGAAGACCACCCGGCCGTTGGCCTGCCACACGCCGACTCCGGCGATGCGGCCACGGGTATCCATCATGTTGAGGTAATGGCCGCCCTTGGCTGCTTTCTCACTCTGGAAGAACAGGATGGCCTGGATGGCCCCCTCGGTCGGCGTGCCCGACCACCAGGCCAGGTTCTCGCCCCACCAGCCGCTGCCGTAGCCGATGGCCGATAGCCGGCAGGCCGGACAGCCGTGGTAGAGCTGGCTCGTCTGGGCCAGGTACTTGGCCCACGGCCGGCTGGCGCCGTTGGAGACGGCCGCGCTGAGCGTCAGCGCGGCGTGACCATTGCTGCCCCGCCCGGTGCACACGCCGCTGCTGCTGACCCAGCCGCCCGTGTGGTCGCAGTTGATGAGGCTCAGGAAGTACTTCTCCGTGCTGTACCAGGGGGCGCTGGTCGAACCGCCGCCCGAGGGCTTGGGCTTGTCGACGGTGCGGGGCTTGGCGGCCGGCCGATGCACGGTGGAGAAGGTCGCCGTGGCGACGGTCGCGGCCGGGTCGGCGCCCAGCGGCTGACCGGCCGCGGAGCGCGCCGATCCGTCGACGGTGACGGTGTAGTGCGACCCGTACCCGAAGGGGGCGCGGGGCGTCCAGACGAGCACCGTGCCACCCTCGGTCCAGCTGAACCGGCCCTGCTTGGCCGGGCTCGTGTAGGCCGAGATGTGGAAGGCCGCCTGGGTCGACGCGCGGTCCATGGGCTGGGAGAAGCGCACCGAGACGGCCTGACTCAGCGCCACGTTGGTGCTGCCCGTCGCTGGCCGCATGCGCACGACGGTCGGCAGCGCGGCCACCTGGAGTTTGACTGTCACCCCGGCCGCCAGGGGCGCCCCTTCGACGTCGCGCAGGTCCGACGCCAGGCTGAGGCTATAGCTGGACCCCGGCGCCAGCGGCTCGGTCGCCTGCCACTGGTACGCCGTTTCCGGAGCGCCCTGGTCCGGGCCGATCGTGGAGACCTTGCCGACCACCGCGGGGGTGACCGTGAGGGCCGCGGCCACGGCCGACGCGGTCACCGGCGTGGAGAACGACAGGTCGACGATCGGCGCGGTGGCGGTCGCGCCCACACCGGGTTGGACCGTCGCCGTCGCGGTCGTCGCCGAGCGCGTCAGGAAGAGCGCCGAGAGGGGGCTGGGCAGGGAGGTGCCGTCCCGCCCGACGGCCGTCGTGCTCAGGCTCAGCGTGTACAGCGTCGAAGGGGCCCAATGGCTGACCGGTGTCACGTGGAGCAGCGTCCCGTCGGGCGACCAGTCCAGGCGGACCGCCGCGGCCGGCGTCACCTGCAGGGCGGCCGTCACCTTGGCCATGTCGACCGGTTCGCTGAAGACGATCGTCACCGGCTCGCTCAGGCCGTGACCCGTGACGACACTCGTGCTGATGCGTGCGAGGGCGGCCGTGTCGACCGGGGCGGACTTGAAGGCGCTAGCGGTCGGCGTCGCCGAGGAGCTCAGGGCCACGAGCGTGAAGAGTGCGCCCACACCCAGCACCGCCACCATGCGGAGCGCGGCTCGCCGGCGTGCGACCGGAAGCAGGTAGAGCGCACCGATGACGGGCAGGCTGAGGAGCCCGGCGATCGCCTTCCGCAATACTGCGTCTCCCGTGAAGCGGCCGGTATACGGGCGGATGCAAGGTGCCCGAAGAGCGTCCGACCAGGGCTTGGTACCGGGGGAGCGTAGCAGACGTCGCAGCGCGGCGCCATCGCCGATGGTACCGGGTGGTACCGGGTCGGGTGCCGCCGGCTCCGGCGGAGACCGGTTACGGCGGCCGTGCCAGCGGGCCGGCGGCCACGTAGGTCGCCCCCACGAGGGTCACCCAGCCGCGCAGCTGGAGGACCGTCGTGGCGCTCGCCGCCGTGGCAGGGGGCAACCCGGTCGTGGCGATGACGCGGTCAAGCCCGGCGGGCCCGGTGCCCACCACTCGAGCGACCGCACGTTCGGCGGGCCCCAGCAGGGTCAGGGCATCGGCCCACGACATGGTCGGCACAGCCCCCGACCGCGGGCCGGGTCGTCCTCCCGGGATCGCGGGGTCGAGGGCGGGCCAGAGATCCGCCAGATCCGCCACCAGCTCATCGAGCCCCACCAGGGGTCGCGCCTCGGTCTCTCGGAGCAGCCGCAGGCAGCCCGCCGTCAGGCGGTCGCCGGGCCGACCAGGTGCGGCGAAGAGCACCTTACCCTGCTCCAGGGCGTGGTGAGCGGTGTTGACGGCGCCACTTCGAGTGGGGGCCTCGACGACGATGACCGCCTGGGCCAGCGCGCTCAGCAGTCGGTTCCGGCGGGGGAAGGTGCCTCGCGTCGGACGGGCATGGGGGGCCAGCTCTCCGACGACCGCCCCACGGGCCAAGAGGTCCCGCACGAGGCCGGCGTGAGCGCGCGGCCCGGGTCGCTGGTGGCCGGACCCGATCACCCCGATCGTCACCCCGCCGGCCGCCACGGTGGCCGCGTGAGCGACGCCGTCGATGCCGAAGGCCAGGCCCGAGACGACCACCGCGTCCAGCTCGACCAGCTGACGCGCGATCGCCCCGGCAAGGGCCCGCCCGAGCACGGAAGGACGGCGCGTGCCCACGACGCTGACCCGGCGCGGGGCGGCGAGCGTCGTCGGGTCGCCCTGTCCATACAGCACCGGCGGGGGATCGGCCAGGCCGGTGAGCTCGGGCGGGTAGGTCGCGTCGAGCGCCGTGATCGTCCAGACGCCGCCCTGATCGAGCTCGGCCTGGGCACGGCCCGGATCGTGCGCGGCGCCACGGATGGCCTCGTGTACCGCCCGGGGAAGCCGCCGCCCGGCAGGGAGCTCCCCAAGCGCACCACGCCGCGCGAGCTCGAGGACCGGCGCCGCTCCGCCGGCCTGGCCGACGAGCGTGCTGAAGTACGCCAGCCCCACGCCGTCGACACCGGCCAAGGCGATCCAGGCGGCCCGTTCGTCGGGCCCGCTCACGCGGCCAGCTCCCAGGGGCGACCGGCCGGGTCGCGCAGGTTCGCCGCGGCGAGGATGGTGGCCTCATCGACGCCCGGGTGGCCGCCGAGATCGGCGATCGTGCGGGCCACCCGCGCCAGCCGGTGCACGCCGCGCGCCGTGAGGAGCTGGCGCGTGGCCACGTCCTCCAAGCGCCGCCGTGCCCGTCCGTCGAAGCCGCCCAGCCGAAGGATGGCCGATCCGCTGAGCAGGGCGTTCGGCACCCCCCCGTTGCGGTCGCGCGCCAGGGCGCGGGCGGCCACGATCCGCGCCGCCACGACGGCGGACCCCTCGGGCGGATCGCCCTCCAGGAGCGCGGCCGGCGGCACGCGCTCCATCTCCACGCGCAGGTCGAGGCGGTCGAGCAGCGGCCCGCTGACCCGCCGGACGTAGCGCTCCGGTTCGCCCGACGCGCACCGGCACGGGCGGGACAGGTCACCGGCGAAGCCGCAGCGGCAGGGGTTCATGGCCGCCACCAGCTGGAGCCGGGCAGGGTAGCGGACCTGGCCGGCGGCCCGCGCGATGGTCACGCTGCCGTCCTCCAGCGGCTGCCGCAGCGCGTCGAGGACATCCCGGTCGAATTCGGCCAGCTCGTCGAGGAACAGGACGCCGCGATGCGCAAGGGTCACTTCGCCCGGGGCGAGGCGCGGCCCGCCGCCGACGAGCGCGGCATACGAGCTGGTGTGGTGCGGGGCGCGGAAGGGCCGGTCACGGCACAGGCCCGCCGCGCCCGCCAGGAGGCCGGCGACGCTGGCCACCACCGTCGCCTCGAGCGCCTCCTCGTCGTCGAGCGGGGGCAGGAGGCGCGGGATGGCTCGCGCCAGCAGGGTCTTGCCCGCGCCCGGCGGTCCCACGAGCAGGAGGTTGTGGCATCCGGCCAGGGCGATCTCGAGCGCCCATCGCGCCGTGGCCTGGCCGCGCACGTCGGCCAGATCCACGGGCTCCACGGCGGCCACGAGCGAGGCCGGACGGGACGGCGCCGCCTGGCCGTCGCCGGCGGGATCGACGGCCGAGACGCGAGCGGCCGGGCGCAGGGCGGCGGCCGCGGCGCGCCGTCCACGGGGGCCGGCCACGAGGCGCGCCGCATCGTCAAGGCCCACTACCGCGACGACCTCGGCGCCGGCCACGAGACGTCCCTCCGCCGCGTTGGCGGCCGGGACCGCGATGCGCCGGTGGCCTGCCCGCACGAGCGTGGCGACCATGGGCAGGACCCCCGACACCGCCTGCAGGCTGCCATCAAGGGAGAGCTCGCCCAGGAGGGCCCAGCTGCCCCCGCCGGCCCGGACCTGTCCCGAGGCGACCAGGATGCCCACGGCGATGGCCAGGTCGTAGGCCGCCCCCCGCTTGGGCCGGTCGGCGGGGGCCAGGTTGACCGTGACGCGACTGGCGGGATATTCGAAGCCGGCATTCCGGATGGCGCCCCGGACCCGCTCCCGCGCCTCGGACAGGGCCGCATCCGGCAGCCCCACCAGACGGGTCACGGGGATGCCCGGGGCGACGTCCACCTCCACGCGGACGAGCGAACCAGCGAGGCCGTCGACGACGGCCGTGACGAGCGTGGCCAACATGTGGCCGGCAGTGTGGCGGCCGCCCCTTATCGCCCGCTTGCGGCCCCGTTACCCCGCTCGATGCGCCGCGTCCGTGCCGCGGCTGCCGTCCGCCTGCGCCCGCCTCAGCCGGTGACGGGGGCCAGCTGCGGGATGCCGGCGGGGGCCCCGGCAGCACTGCGATCGACGGACCGGGCGAACTCGAGGACGGAGCGGCCGAGGAGCGAATCGGCCTTGGTGAACATGAACGGCGCGCCGCTGTTGAGGGCGCTGATCGCGCCCCGGTACTCGTTCACGATCTGATAGTCGATCTTGCGCTTCAGGGCGCCCTCGGCGTTCTTGACGTTGATGCCAGTGAAGGCGTTGCTGCGGTTGAGGACGAGCTGGACCTGTGCCTTGTCGACGTTCAGCTGGGTCATCGTCTCCAGCACGAGCCGGACGTTCTTAAGGCAGGACAGGTCGGCGGTCATGACCACGAACACCACGTCCGAGGCGGCGATCACGTCGAGGTTGTTCTCGTCGAGGCGCTTGTCGATGTCGATCACGATGTAGTCGTACATCTGGCGCAGCTGCTCGATGATCCGCGACAGATGGTGCTGGTCGGCGTTGACCAGCTCCGCGGTCTCGGGCGACGGGGGCGCCAGCAGCAGGTCCACGCCCGAGTCGTGCTTGACCACGACCGACCGCAGAAGCTCCTGGTCGATGGAGGTGGCCGTGACGACGTCGACGATCGACTTGCGGTCCAGGCCCAGGTCCAGGAAGACGCGGTGATCCCCGAACTGGAGGTTGCCATCGACCAGGCAGACCCGCGACCGGCCCACCTCGCGGTGCAGGGCGATGGCGGCGTTGATGGAGATCGTCGTCGTGCCTACGCCGCCCTTGGCGCCGTAGAACGCCAGCACCCGCCCCAGCGGCGGCTTGCCGACCAGCATGTCGTGCGGTGCGAAGCGGGCCAGCAGGCTCTTGATGCGGGCCAGCAGCTCGGCCGGATGGAACGGCTTGATCTGGTAGTCGTCGGCGCCGGCCCGCAGGCCCCGCACCTTCTGCTCCACGTCCGCCTCGGCCGTGAGCATGATGATCGGCAGGTGGGCCGTGCTGCCCTCGTCGGCGCGGATCCGGGCCGCCACCTGGTAGCCGTCCAGCTTGGGCAGCATGACGTCGAGGAGCATGAGGTCGGGGTGCTCGGAGTTCCAGCGCTTGAGGGCCTCGGCGCCGTCGGTGGCGACGCTGACCTCGTAACCCTCCTGCTTGAGCGTGTAGGTCAGCAGGCGTTGGACGTTGGGGTCGTCATCGACGACCAGGATGCGTGCGGCCATCCGCTCCTCGGTGTGCCAGGCGCCTGTTGGCGCCCACGGTCGATGATAGCGCGCTGGCGGGGGCAGGCCGGGTTAGCCCGGAAGTCCCGGGCAGGTCCTAGTCCGGCCGATGGACCGGCGGGGTCATTCCTTGCCGGCCATGCCCCGCTCCAGCAGGCCGGCGAAGGGCGCCAGCATCTGGGTCAGCTCGAGCGGCACGACGAACTTCGTGGCCGGACTGGCGCCGATCGCCTTGAGGGCCTCCAGGTACTGCAGCGACATGGTCTTCGAGTCGACACCCTTGGCGGCGTTGAAGATGCGCTCCAACGCCTGGCTGAAGCCCTCGGCGTTGAGGATGGCCGCCTGGCGCTGGCCCTCGGCGCGCAGGATGGCGGCCTGCTTCTCGCCCTCGGCGACGTTGATGTTGGCCTGCCGCGCGCCCTCGGACTCGGTGATCACGGCGCGCCGGGTGCGTTCCGCCGAGAGCTGCCGGTTCATGGCGTCTTGGACGTCTCGCGGTGGGGTGATCTCGCGGATCTCGACGGTCGTGATCTTGCCGCCCCAGCGCTCGGTCTGCTCGTCCAGCTTGGCCCGCAGGACCTCGTTGATCTGGTCGCGCTTGGAGAGCACGTCATCGAGGGTGATGTCGCCGATGACCGCGCGCAGGGTGGTCGTGGCGATGCCCTGGAGCGCACCGGCGAAGTAGGCCACGTTGACCACGCTCTTGAGCGGGTCGGCGATGCGCCAGTAGATCAGGAAGTCGATGTTGATGGGCGCGTTGTCCTTGGTGATCGTCGTCTGGCTGGGGACCTCGATGAACTGCTCGCGCAGGTCCACCACGACGCCCCGGTCGACGAACGGGATGAGGAAGCGGACGCCGGGCTGGCGCACCATCGCCTCGTTCGTCCGGCCGAGCCGGAAGACCACCATCGCCTGGTACTGCTGCACGATCCGGATGGCCATGAACACGACGATGAGCAGGAGCAGGACGAGGACCACGATGACCGCGGCCGGGGCGATGAGATCCATGGGTCTCCTTGGCTAGCTGGTGGCGGCGCTCTCGAGGGCTTCCACCACGACGGTGAGGCCATCCTGGGCGACGACGCGGATGGGCGTGCCCCGGCCGAGCGACCGGTCATCCCTGGTTCGAGCGGACCATTCCTCCCCGCCGACGTAGACGGAACCATACGGCGCGAGCGGGGAGCGGACCTCACCCCGCGACCCGGCGGGCAACGGCGTGCCCACCGATCCGCGCGGCGGCGCCAGGCGGCTTGCCCGGCGAGCGGCCACGAGGGCGACGCCCATGAACGCGGCGGAGAAGCAGAGGACCGTGGCGATGACGGGGCCTGCCACGGTCACCGGAGGCTGCGTGGAACCCGCCGGCGGCGCCGAGTAGAGGGTCAGCGCGCCGACGGCGATGCACAGCAGGCCGCCCACGGTGAGGAAGCCGTGCGTCGGGACCGAGCTCTCGAGGACGAAGAGCACGAGGCCGACGCCGATGAACAGGAGCCCCGCGGCGTCGAGGGGCAGGTTGGTCAGCCCGATGAAGGCGAGGACGAGGCTGACGGCCCCGATCGTGCCCGTCACGAAGTTGGGGTGGACGAACTCGAGGATCAGGCCCAGGCCGCCCATCACCAGCAGCACGAAGGCGAGGTTGGGATCCGAGAGCACTTTGAGGAAGTCCGGCACGCCGAGTCCTTTCGTGCCCATGGTACGCGCCCCGTGGGCGCCCGGTCGCGGGGGTCTACGGGCCGGCCAGGCGATCGGCGATCCGGCGCACGCGGTCGATCAGGTCGGCCAGGCCGGCCGGTCCGTCGGTCGCCCCGTCCCCGGTCGAGGCGGCCGCCAGGGCATCGAAGTGGACCTGCCATTCGTCGAGCTCCGCGCGCAGCGCGCGCAGCCGGTCCGCCACGGCGGAGGCGTTGGTGGCGAGCATGCCGCCGCCCATCGTCGGGTCCCCGCGCGCGAGGCGTGTCATGTCCCGCCAGCCCTGCGCCGCCAGCTGGCGGGCCACCGGCCAGTCGGGGCCGTCGAGCGCCGCACCGGCCAGGGCCAGGCTGGCCACGAGCGGCAGGTGGCTGATGGCCGCCACAGCACGGTCATGGGACGCGGCATCCATCTGGACCGGTCGGGCGCCGCAGGCCCGGGCAAGGTCATGGACCGCCGCCAGGTCGGCCGGGCCGCTCGTCGGGCCCGGCACCACGACCCATGGACGCTCGTCGAAGAGGGACGCCCGCGACGCCCCGTAGCCGGCCGATCCGGCCCCGCTCATGGGATGCCCTCCCACGAACCGCAGGCCCGGCACGCGCGCGGCAGCGGCCATCACGAGCGACTTGCTGCTGCCGACATCGGTGACCAGGCTGCCGGCCGCGGCGAGGCCTGGTCCCAGGGTGCTGATCGTCGCCAGGATCACCGGCACGGGCGTGGCGAGGACCACCAGGGGCGCGGCCGCGGCGGCCGCCAGCGGGTCGGCGGCCACCTCGTCGACGACGCCGTCGACGACGGCCCGGTCGAGGGCCTCCCGGGAGCGACTCCAGGCGATGACCCGCCAGCCGCCGGCCCGGCCGAGGGCGCGGGCGACCGAGCCGCCGATGAGGCCCAGCCCCAGGATGGCGACGGGCCGTGCCGGCCCGGCCACGCGGGTCAGCCCCGGTCGGGGCGGCGGCGCTGGCCGGAGCGGCGGTCAGACGTGCGCCGCTCGCCCTCGTCGGCCGGTGGCCCGGGGTCGTCCGCCGGGTTCTGGCGCCGCTCGACCTGACGCCGCGAGCCGTCCCGGCGCTCCTGGTTGAGGAGGGCCCCGCAACGTGGACAGCGGCGCTCTTCAGGGAAGAGCGTCTCCAGGGCCACGGTGGTGAAGATGTGCCGGCCGCAGAACCAGCAGGCGAGGGTGGGCATCCGGCTCAGGTTCCCACATCCGGCGGCGGCGTGCCGCCCCGCGCGCTCAGCGCGGCAGGAGCAGCAGGACCACCGCCGCGAGGGCGACATTGACGATGCCGAACGCGAGCACCAGCCGCACCTGCTGGCCGAGCGTCAGGCTCATGCCCGGATGCTAGCAGCGCGCCGGGGTCGTCGTCAGGCCGTCGCGCCGGTCCCCAGGGCGAAGGCGCCCACGGTCTCGTAGGCCGGCCGGCGCCCCGGATGGGAGCGCAGGATCTGCAGCGTGGTCGCGCGCCAGGCCAACGTGCGGTGAGCCGTCAGCGCAGCCTCCAGGTCCGCGGCGAACGCGGCCGGGACGCCCCGACAGACCGTGATGTGGGCCTGGTGCGGCGCCCCTCCGGTGAGCTGCCCGGCCAGGGCCGCGACGGCCGCGGCGCCCGGCTCGGCGAGCCCCACCCACGCTGCGCTCGCGCGCCCGCGGCCGAACGCCCCGGTGCCGGCCACCCGGCACTCGACCGGCCGGACGGACGCCGCCGCGCCGGCCACGCGATCGGCCACCCCGGGCAACTCGGACGGCGTCACCGGACCGATGAACCAGAGGGTCAGGTGCAGGTCCGCCGGGTCGACCCAACGGACCCGGGCGCCCGGCGCGAGCGCGCTGCGCGCGACGGTACTGAGGGGGTCGGCGACGGCACGCGGCACGCGCAGGGCCACGAACAGGCGCCACGGAGCAGCCGGCGCACCCGCTGCCGTCACGCGACCCCGAGGCGATCGACCACCTCGATGAGATCGCGGGCCATGGTCACCGGCGGACCCTCGCCCGGGCTCGACAGGGCCGGCGACAGGGCTCCATCACGGACCACGAGCATCGCCGCCATGCCCGCGCCGGCCGCTCCGAGCACGTCCTTGGCGTAGGAGTCGCCCACGTGGAGGGCCCGCTCGGGCGCCACGCCGGCCGCGTCGAGGGCGGCCCGGAAGATGGCCGGGTGAGGCTTCCCGTAGCCGATGCGGTCGCTGACCACGATCGTCAGGAAGCGGCCGGCGAGGCCCAGATCCGCCAGCAGCCGCGCGCCGTCCCACACCCAGTTGCTGACCACCGCGAGGCGGATGCCGGCGGCCTCGAGGCGCGCGAGCGCCGGGAGCACGTCGGGGAAGATGTGCCACGAGGCCGGATCGGCGAACCGGGCGGCCACCGCGCGATAGAAGCTGTCGGGCAGGCCGGGCAGGCCGGCGCCGGCCATGATCGCCTCATCGAACCGGCGGATCCGCTCGTAGGACGCCTCGGGGCTCACCTCGAACGGCCCTGCATCGTCGAGGAGCCCGCTCCCGAGGGCCGCCGCGAAGCCGGCCGCCAGGCGCTCCGGGGTGACCGGCACGCCGGCGTCGAGGGTCGCGGCGCGGTAGACCTCCGCCCACGACGGGTCGGGCCGGATGAGGGTGTCGCCCAGGTCCAGCGTGACCAGCTCCGGGCGATGGATCACGAGCGGGTTGCGCGCTCCGCCCGCGCCCGGTCACCGCGCAGCACGCGAAGGGCGAACGCGAGGTCCCGCCAGCCGGCGACCTCGACCGTCTTCTCCTCCAGGAGCTTGTAGGTCTCGAAGAAATGCTCGATCTCGCGCAACCGATGCGGCGAGACCTGGTCGAGCGCGGCGACATGCTCGAAGAGTGGGTCGCCGACGGCGACGCAGAGGACCTTGAAGTCATCGCCGTTCTCGTCGCGCATGGCCAGACCACCGACCGGCCGGCCCCAGACGTGGCAGCCCGTGAAGGTCGGCTCGTCGATCAGCAGCATGGCGTCGGTGTGGTCGCCGTCGTCCGCGCGGGTGCCCTCGACGAAGCCGTAGTCGAAGTTGTAGTAGACGGCCGACGACAGGACGCGATCGAGGCGGAAGACGCCGGCCGCCTCGTCGAATTCGTACTTGTTGCGGTTGCCGGCGGGGATCTCGATGACGATCTCGACGATCCGCGGGAAGGCGTCCGCGGACCGGCTCGCGCGGGTCATCGCGGCTCGGCCTGGCGGCCGGCGTCAGTCGTTGTAGAGGCGCTCCTCGATGAGCTTCTCCTGCACGGTCCGCCCGTTGGGGTCGAAGCAGGAGAACTCGAAGTGCTTCTCGAACTCCAGGTCCACGTTGTCCTGGCCGCCGCGGTTCTTCTCCACCGACAGGATGATCCAGTCGCGGAACCGCTGGGCCTGGTAGGGGTTGAACTCGATGTTCACCTTGGCCACGATGTGGTACTTCTCGTTGAGGATGAGGATGATGTCAGCCTCGTAGTTGATGGCCGACGAGCCGCGCAGGTGGAAGTTGCGCAGGCGGGAGGCCTTGAGGCCTTCCTTGTCGGCGGCCACGACGCTGATCATCGGCACGTCCTCGGACAGGGCGATGTCCTTGAGCCCGTTGACGACCGTGGTGACCTTCTCCGTCTCGGTGTCCGGCTCGGGGATCTGGGGCACCTTCTGGAGGTAGTCGACGAAGACCACGAGGCGCCGGTCGCCGGAAAGGGCCCGGTGCTGCTGCACGAGCCGGCGCAGGTTGGGGATCGTGCTGGCGGTCTGCGAACCGCGCATCAGGAAAAGGTTCTGGCCGTATCGCGCGATGCGGTCCAGCGAGGGCCGGAGCCGCGGGTTGGCCGTCAACTGGGCCACGTTGCCCGCCCCACCCTCGGCCATCCAGGTACCCAGGATCTCCTTGCGCACGTCCTGGATCTTGATGGCGCCCGTCTTGTGGGGCAGGTGGGCCAGCGCCGACTCCATGGCGATCATGCGGTTGAGGAGGTACTCCTCGTCGTGCTCGAAGCACACGTAGAGCACGTTGGCCTGCCCGCCCGAAGCGATGTTGCGCGCCATCTGGAGGGCCATGGTGGTCTTGCCGGTGCCCTGGGCGCCACCGATGAGGAGCAGCTCGCCGGCCCGCAGGCCGCCACCGATGGTCTTGTCCAGCGGCGTGTACCCCAGCGGCACGGGCTGGTATTCGGCCACCCGGCCACTCGAGACCTTGTCGTTCAGGTTGATCAGGACGTCGAGCGCCGACCGGGGAGACATGCTCCCGCCGTCGGTCTCCAGGCGCCACTCGGGATGGGCGCTCGCGCCCTCCGCCGCTGGTGACGACGCGGGTTGCTCGGTCGTGGTCACGGATCCCTCCGGCGTGCGGGTCGCTTGAGACGCCGGGCGATGATAGCACCGGGATTCGGGCGGCCAATCACCCCAACCACCCTGTACCGCACCGCGACGGCGCCCCGTGGAGGCGTTCGAGCACCGCCCGGTGCGAACCGCTCAGGCGGGGGGCGCCACGAGCTCGTCGAGCGTGCGGGCGAAGGCCCGGATGCCGAGTTCGAAGTTGCGCCGGTCCATCCATTCGTCGGGGGCGTGGAAGTTGCCGTCCGGCGGGGTGAAGCCCATCAGGACGACGGGCAGGCCCAGCACCTCCTCGAAGGTCGCCACGAAGGGGATCGAGCCGCCCTCCCGGATGAAGAGCGGCGCACGCCCGAAGGTCGCCTCCAGGGCCCGTGCGGCCGCGCGCACGGCAGGGTGGTCGAGCGATGTCCGGCTCGGCAGGCCGCCGCCGAGGTCGGTCACGGTGACCCGCACGCCGGCCGGCGCCAGGGCCATCACGTGCGCCTTGAGGGCCGGGAAGATGCGGTCCGGCCGCTGGTCCGGCACGAGGCGGCAGCTGACCTTGGCGCTCGCCCGGCCGGGGATGATGGTCTTGGAGCCTTCGCCCTGGTAGCCGCCCCAGATACCGTTGACATCGAGCGTCGGGCGGCCGCTCTTCCGTTCCAGGGTCGTGTAGCCGACCTCGCCGGTCAGGGCCGGCACGTCGAGCGCGGCCTGGTACGCCGCCTCGTCGAACGGCAGGGCCGCGTAGGCCGCCCGATCGGCCGGGGTGAGGGGCGCGACATCGTCGTAGAAGCCGGGCACGGTGACCCGGCCGTCAGCGTCGTGGAGCCCGGCGATGATGGCGGCAAGGGCGTGCACCGGGTTCGTGACGGTGCCGCCGTAGCCGCCCGAATGGAGGTCCTGGAAGGGGCCGCGCACGTCGATCTGGGCGTAGGCGATGCCGCGCAGGGCGACCGTCAGGGCCGGCAGATTGCCCTCGAAGAAGCCCACGTCGCTGACGATGGCGACGTCGCCCCGCAGGCGGTCGCGGTTGGCGATGAGCCATGGCTCGAGATGCACCGACGAGGACTCCTCCTCGCCCTCGAAGACGAAGCGGAGGTTGACCGGCAGCGCTCCGCGCACCGCCAGCAGGGCCTCCACCGCCGCGACCAGGATGGCGATGTTGCCCTTGTCGTCGCTGGCGCCACGGCCCAGGATCCGGTCGCCGACGACGACAGGCTCGAAGGGCGGCGACGTCCATCCGTCGAGCGGGTCGACTGGCTGCACGTCGTAGTGGCCGTAGGCCACCACCGTCGGCGCGCCGGCCGCGTGCAGCCAGTCGGCGTAGACGATCGGATGGCCGCCGGTCGGCGCCACCTCGACGTGCTCCATCCCGACGGCCCGCAGGTGATCGGCCAGCCAGGACGCCGCCCGCGCGCAGTCGCCCGCGTGGGCCGGGATGCCGGAGATGCTCGGGATGCGCAGGAAAGCCAGGTAGTCGGCGAGACGGGCGGCCTCCCGGGACCCGAGGTATGCCTCGAGGTCGGTGTCCCTGGCAGTCACCGCTCAGGCGGGCGAAGGCGAAGGCGAAGGAGCGGGAGCGGGAGCCGTGGCAGGTCCGGCGGCCGGCTGGCCGCGGGGAGGCATCGGCTCGGAGGCCGTCGGTCGCGGCGTCGAGCCGCCACCGTCGCGATGCGGATCCGGCACGTCGACGAAGAGCTTCTCGAACTCCTCCGCCTCCACCGTCTCCTCCGCCACCAGCTTGTCGGCAAGGGCCACCAGCCGCTCGCGGTGGGTGACCAGCACCTCCATGGCGCGGTTGTAGCCGCGATCGATGATCGCGCGCACCTCTTCGTCGATCTGGCGGGCCACGTCGTCCGAGTAGTTGCGCTGCTCGCCGATCTCGCGGCCCAGGAAGACCAGCTCGTCGCGCTTGCCGAAGGAGAGCGGCCCGAGCTTGTCGCTCATGCCGAACTCAGTGACCATGCGCCGGGCCAGGTCGGTCGCCTTCTCGATGTCGTTTGAGGCTCCGGTGGTCGTGTCGCCGAAGATGAGGCGTTCGGAGGCGTTGCCGCCGAGCAGGCCGGCGATCTTGTCCTCGAACTCGCTCTTGCTCTGGAGATACCGATCCTCCGTCGGCAGGGCCATCGTGTAGCCGAGGGCCATGCCGCGGCTGATGATGGTTACCTTGGCGACCGGGTCGGTCTTGGGCAGGATCCGCTGGACGACGGCGTGGCCGCCCTCGTGGTAGGCGATGATGACCTTCTCGGCGTCCGAGATCAGCCGGCTCTTACGTTCGGGGCCGGCCACGACGCGCTCGAGGGCCTCGGCGAACTCGGTCGTGCCGATGACCTTCTTGTTGCGCCGGGCGGCGAGGATGGCGGCCTCGTTGACCAGGTTGGCCAGGTCCGCCCCCGAGAAGCCGGGCGACGTCCGGGCGATCGTCTGCAGGTCGATGGTCTTGTCGAGGGGCTTGCCCTTGACGTGGACACGCAGGATCTCCAGCCGGCCGCGCATGTCGGGCCGGTCCAGGATGACCTGGCGGTCGAAGCGGCCCGGTCGCAGCAGCGCCGGATCGAGCACGTCGGGGCGGTTCGTGGCGGCCACCACGATGACGTTCGTGTTGGTGTCGAAGCCGTCCATCTCGACGAGGATCTGGTTGAGCGTCTGCTCGCGCTCGTCGTGCGAGCCGCCGAGGCCGGCGCCGCGCTGGCGACCCACGGCGTCGATCTCGTCGACGAAGACGATGCAGGGGCTGTTGCGCTTGGCCTGGTCGAAGAGGTCGCGCACGCGGCTGGCGCCGACGCCCACGAACATCTCCACGAACTCGGAACCGGAGATGCTGAAGAAGGGCACCCCGGCCTCACCGGCGACGGCCCGTGCGAGCAGCGTCTTGCCGGTGCCTGGCGGGCCGACCAGCAGCACGCCGCGCGGGATGCGTGCCCCGAGCGAGTTGAACTTCTCGGGGTACTTCAGGAACTCCACGACCTCCTGGAGCTCCGTCTTGGCCTCGTCCACGCCGGCCACGTCGCTGAAGGTGACGACGGTCTTGTTGCCCAGGAACATGCGGGCCCGGCTCTTGCCGAAGCTCATGGCCTGGTTGTTGGTGCCCTGGGCCTGGCGGAACATGATGAAGAAGAAGGCGCCGATCAGGATCAGCGGCAGGGCCGTCGTCAGGAGCAGGCCGATCCAGCTGCCGGTCTGCGACTCGGGCACGGCCGTGATGGTCATGCTGTTGTTGCAGGTGGCGCCCGCCTGGGTACACCACGTGGCGATGTCGCTGGTGAGCCCCTCCCCGAGGGTGCCCGGGACCTGGCTGTCCAGGACCTTGGCGGTGCCGTCAGGGTTGGTCGACGTGAGGGTGATCTGGAGATCCGTCCCCTGCTGCGTCACGTTGGCCACCTGGCCGCCCTTGACGAGGGCCTGGAACGAGTCGGTACCCCCCGCGTAGGGGACCGTCTTGGTGTTCTGGGAGGGTCCGAAGAGAACCACGTACAGGAGGGTCGCCATGCCGACCACAAGGACCAGCGTGACGATGCCGTTCCTGAGGAAGCGGCTGTTCAAGATCTCGAGCCTCCGGAGTCACGGGCGTCCCCGCCCGAGCCGGCGCCCGGGTCGAAGGGTGGCGCGATTATAGGTCGCAGCCCGTCGATAGCCGTTAGTACGTCCGGCGGCGCGGTGCGGATGGGGCCCGCGATGTGCGGCCGGCATGGGGGAAGGTTGGTAGCGGAGGGCGGATTTGAACCACCGACCAAGGGCTTATGAGTCCCCTGCTCTACCACTGAGCTACTCCGCCGCCGGTTCTGTGCTCAGGTTCACGAGGGGCCTGAGGTTTGGCTCTTGACACTACG
>Ga0209415_10002186_pt1 | contig 36900 bp, 35 predicted proteins | sample PeaSoiSIISIP2007_FD_187696 | JGI IMG/M metagenome (GOLD analysis project Ga0209415, IMG submission 187696) | Peat soil microbial communities from Weissenstadt, Germany - SII-SIP-2007 (SPAdes) (version 2) | ecosystem: Environmental > Terrestrial > Soil > Wetlands > Peat | place: Germany... | reverse complement strand
CAGATCGGTTCCATTGCGAAGGACGAGGTCATCCTCGTCGACAACGGCTACGTGTCCCTCGTGCGCGGCCACATGCGATTGAATGTGGGCCGGTACGGGAACCTGTCGAAGTCGACCGAGGCGATCCCCGAGGTCAACCAGTCCCTCGACATGAGTCAGCAAGAGTTCGAGAGCGAGCGCCGGTCGTTCGGCGGCGGCGGCGGCTACCGTGACCGCGGTGGCGGCGGCGGCGGCGGATACGGCGGCGGCGGCGGCCGCTATGGTGGCGGCAGCGGTGGCGGCGGCGGTGGCGGCGGTGGCGGGGGCGGAGGGCGCGAGCGCTCCGACTCCTACAAGCGCTACTAGAGCCCGATCCGGCCCGGATTCGAGCGAACCCTTTCCCCCGCCCGCAAGGGCGGGGGCCGCCCTCAACATTTCATTAAATAGGCCCGCCGGCTCTTGCGCCGACGCTCATGGCCGACGATCCCCGCGAACTGACGCTCTACGTCCAATCGAAGAAAGCCGTCACCACCTTCTATCGTGCCCCGACGCAGCCCGCGGTGAGCCCGGAGGCTACGATGACGGGAGTCGGACCCATCCCCACGGGCGTTTCGCCCGGCGGCGAGGCGATCGGCGACCGCCCGGTGTTCTTCCTTTCGGACGACCAGGCTCGCTGCCAGGCGATGGTCGAGGAGATCGCGACGCAGCGCGGCTACCATCTGCGCGTCGTCGACATCGAACGCGTCGGACGAGTCGAACGCCTGATCGCCGAGCACCTGCGCGGCGTGCAGAACTTCCCGGTCCTCATCTCGCCCCTCGGGCATCGTCTCGAGGGGATCAGCCAGTTCACCGAGGAGGAGCTCGCCGACCTGATGCCGGCCGACCTGAAGAGCGTCCGGGCATTCTCCTACCTCAAGGTCCGCGGCGGCGACCTCGACAAGATCAAGCGCCTCCTCGAGACCCTGCGCGAGGTGAAGGAGCTCCACTTCCTCACCGGAGACTGGGATATCCTCGTGGTCCTCGACTTCCCGCCGAGCGCGGCGAACAAGCGACGCGTTCTCGACTTCGTCACCGAGCGGATCCGGGGCATCCCCGAGGTCCTCGACACGTCGACCGTCGTGCCCGAGTACTCCCTGACGAAGTTCCCGCTCTCGTAGGTCAGCGTGTGCGTCGGGCGCGACGCGCCCTCCGTCGCTGACGACGCGGTACTACCGGAATGCCGGAGCGTCGCTCGACGGACGGACTCCCGGGCTCGGGAGTCCCGTAGAGGGCGTCCACAGTGAGCGGATGTTCCTCGAGCCACGCGACCCCCTCCACGTACGCGGCGAACGCTTCGAGGCTCGTGAAGAGCGGGATGCCGAGCTCGACCGCGCGGCGCCGAAGGACGTACTCGTCCTCCAGCATCCGCTCGAACTTCTCCTGCGTGAGCGAGAGCGGGACGTTGAGCAGTAGGTCGATCCCGCCCCGGTCGAGCGCCTCGAGCACGTTCGGGTGCCGGTCCGGCTCGGAGACCTTGTGCAGGACCCGGACGCCGAGCACCCCCCGTTCGGTCAGGAACGCCTGGGTGTCCTCGGTCGCCGCGATCCCAAGCCCGAGCGACCGCAGGCGCTCGGCGGTCGGCAGCAGCTGCTCCTTGAGGACCGGGCCACCGACCGAGAGGAACGCGGTGCCCCGCTTCGGTACGAGCTTCACGCCGGTCGCGACGAGCGCCTTGACGAGGGCATCGGAGAAGGTGGGTCCGAAGCAGGCGACCTCGCCGGTCGACTGCATCTCCACCCCGAGCAACGGGTCGGAGCCGGCGAGCTGCAAGAAGGAGAACTGTGGCACCTTCACGCCCCAGCGGCCCGGAGGGAGCGGGGCCACGCCTTCCTGCGAGAGCGGCTTTCCCAGCATCGCTCGCGCCGCCTCCCGAAGGAGCGGCACTCCCGTCGCCTTCGTGAGGAACGGCAGGGAGCGGCTCGCCCGCAGGTTGAGCTCGATGATCTGGTAGGCCCGGTCCTTCACCAGGAACTGCACGTTGAACGGCCCGCGGATCTTCAGCGTCCGGGCGAGCTCGCCCGCCGCGCCCAGGAGCTCGGCCTGGACCTCCAACGGCGTATGCCGGGGAGGGAGGCAGAAGATCGCGTCCCCGGAGTGGACGCCCGCCCGCTCCACGTGCTCGAGGATCCCCCCGACCAGGACCCGTTGACCGTCGGACACGCCGTCGAGCTCGACCTCGTCAGCCCCCTCGATGAACTTCGTGATCACGACCGGGTGCTCCGGTGAAACGCGCACCGCTTCCGTGAGGAAACGTCCGAGGTCGTTGCGCCCGGAGATGACCCGCATCGCCTGGCCGCTCAGGACGTAGGACGGGCGCACGAGCACCGGGTAGCCGACGTCGTCCGCGAACGCGCTCGCCTCGTCCACGGTCGTGAACGCCCGCCACGCGGGTTGCGGAATGTGCAGGGTCTCGAGGAGCCGGGCGAATCGCGCCCGGTCCTCGGCCATGTCGATCGACTCGGACGCGGTCCCGAGGATCGGGATGCCGCACATGTGGAGGAGCGGGGTGAGGTTCTGGGCGAGCTGGCTGCCGACGCACGTGACCACTCCCTCGAACGATTCGAAATCCTGGATGTCGCGGACCCGCTCGAGGGTGATCTCCTCGAAGTAGAGGCGGTCCGAGCGGTCGTAGTCGGTGGAGACTGTCTCCGGGTTCGAGTTGAGGACCGCGACACCCGGCACCCCTTCGGCCTTCAGACCGTCGACCAGGTTCATGGTCGACCAGTCGAACTCGACGCTCGATCCGATGCGGTACGGTCCCGCGCCGACCACGAGCACGGACCCCTTCGGCATCGGCCGAACATCGTCCGCGTCGGCCCGGTACGTGAGGTAGAGGTAGTTGGTGCGAGCCGGCCACTCCCCCGCGAGAGTATCGATCATCCGCACCCTCGGCCGTACGCTCGCCTCGAGGCGGCGGCGACGGACCTCCTCCTCGTCGAGGCGAGCGGTCCGAGCGACCGCCCGGTCGGAGAGCCCGAGCTCCTTCGCCCGGCGCAGTAGGGGCGGGGTGAGCCCGGAAGCGCCCGCCGCGCGGACCTCCCGGTCGACGGAATCGATCTCGGCGAGGCAGTCGACGAACCATCGGTCGATCCAGGAGATCCGACTCACCTCCTCCGGCGGGATCCCGGCGCGAAGGGCCTCCAGGACCCGGAACAGGATCTCGGGCGTCGGGGTCGCGAGGTCCGAGCGGATCTCCTCCGGGCTCCGGGGCTCGCTCGGAGGAACGAGGTCGGCCCGCGGGTCGCCCATCCGCACCGCTTTCGAGATGGCTTCGGGGAAGGAGGCGCCGATCCCCATCACCTCTCCGACGGACTTCATGGCCGGGCCGAGCCGTCGGTCGGCTCGCTCGAACTTGTCGAGGTCCCAGCGCGGCAGCTTCACCACGACGTAATCGAGCGCCGGCTCGAACGCCGCGGTCGTCACACCGGTGATCCGGTTCTTCAGCTCGGGGAGGGTGTAGCCGAGCGCGAGCTTCGCCGCGACGTAGGCGAGCGGGTAGCCGGTCGCCTTGCTAGCAAGGGCGCTCGAGCGGGACAGGCGGGCGTTGACCTCGATCGCGTAGTATTCCTCGCTCTTCGGGTCGAGGCAGAACTGGATGTTGCACTCGCCCACAATGCCGCACGCCTCCGCGGCGCGCAGCGCGGCCTGACGGAGCATCTGGTACTCGAAGTCGGTGAGCGTCTGGCTCGGAGCGATGACGATGTTGTCCCCGGTGTGGACCCGCATCCCGAGGACGTTCTCCATGTTGCAGACCGTGAGCGTGTTCCCTCGCGCGTCGCGGACGACCTCGTACTCGAGCTGCTTGAACTCCCCGACGTACCGCTCGAGAAGGACCTGCCCGACCGGGCTCGCGCGCAATCCCCGGGCGACAACCTCCCGGAGCTCCTCCTTCGTGCGAGCGACCCCGCCGCCCTTACCGCCCAGCGTGAAGGCGACGCGGACCATCACAGGGAACCCGAGCGTCGCCGCCGCCTCGAGCGCCTCCTCGTAGGAGTAGACCGCCCGGCTCGGCAGGCACGGGACCTTCGCCTTCGTCATCGTGCGAACGAACTTCGCCCGGTCTTCGGTGGCGCGGATCCCGGCGAGCGGAGTCCCCAGCACCTTCGTAGCCGTTCGCCGGAGGATCCCCTGGTCGGAGAGCTGAACCCCGCAGTTGAGCGCCGTCTGGCCCCCGAACGAAAGGAGGAGCCCGTCGGGTCGTTCGGCCTCAAGGATCGGGGCGACGAATTCGGGGGTGAGCGGCTGAAAGTACACTCGGCCGCGTTTCGGTAGGTCGGTCTGCAACGTCGCGATGTTCGGGTTGACGACGACGGTGTAGACCCCCTCCTCCTCGAGCGCCTTGAGGCACTGGCTGCCGGAGTAGTCGAACTCTCCGGCTTCGCCGATCTTGAGGGCCCCGCTCCCGAGGAGGACGACCTTGGAGGGGAGATTGAGGGTCATGCGCGCCGTTTCACCTTCCCCACGAACCGGTCGAAGACGAACCCCGCCTCCTGAGGGCCGGGGTGCCCCTCGGGGTGACCCTGGAGCGCAAGCACGCGGCCGGCGCGGTCGCGGAACCCCTCGAGGGTCCCGTCATCCGGATTGGTCGCCCAGAGGTCGAGGCCGGAGCCGTGCAGCGAGCGGGGGTCGACCGCGTAGCCGTGATTTTCGCTGACGATGAGCGCCCGACCGTCCGCGAAGCAGATCGTCTTGTTCTGTCCGCGATGGCCGTACTTGAGCTTGAACGTCGTGCCGCCCCGGGCGAGCGCCAGAAGCTGGTGGCCGAGGCAGATGCCCAGGGTCGGGAGCGCGCGGGTCGACGGTCGGCGCAGCTCCTCGACGGTGACCGCGAGCTCCGCCGGGTCCCCCGGTCCGTTCCCGACCACGAGGCCCGAGATGCGGCGACCTTCCCATCTTGCCGGGACGGGTTCGTCGTACGGGAGACGAAGCACGCTCGCGCCGCGCTCGAGCAGGGCCCGTACGATGCTCGCCTTCACCCCGCAGTCGAGGACGGCCACGAGCGGCCCGTTCGACGGACCAAGGACGGACGGGCGTTTCGGGGCTACCTCGGCCATGTAGTTCTCATCGGCATACCGAGGCGCCCCGACGATCGCCGTTCGGAGCTCGTCATCGCTTGGGACGTCGTCCCACGACCCCACGTGGAGGGCACCGCGAAGCACGCCGCCGGATCGGAGATGCTCGGTGAGGCGTCGCGTGTCGACGCCCCGGATCCCCGGCACTCCCTCGTCGGCGAGCCACTTCTCGAGAGAACGATGGCTCGACCAATGGTGGGGCGCGGTCGTTCCGCGGACGACGACGCCCCGGACCTGGACCTCGTCGCTCTCCAGGACGGAGAGCCCCCAGCCGTCCCGCGCGCCGGCCCGCGGGACGCCGTAGTTGCCGATCAGCGGGTACGTGAACGTGAGGATCTGTCCGCGGAACGACGGGTCAGTAAGGGACTCCGGATACCCCACCATCCCGGTCGTGAACACGACCTCGCCAATGCGACGGCTTGCGGCCCCGAATCCCTCGCCATCGAAACGGGTCCCGTCCTCGAGAAAAAGAGTCCCCCGGAGGCGGGCCTCTCCGGGGCGATTCGGCACGGGCGTGAGCAACCCGAACCGCCCCGAGGATGGGGTTCGGCCTTAACTCTTACCGTCGCGCCGGTCTCGAAACCGCGTCCCGCTTCGGCCACCGGCCCGGCGAGCCATCAAATCCCTCCGCCGGCTGTTCGGAAGCATGCCCGGGTTCCCGCGCCTCCAGGAACACTACGACGTCGTCGTGGTCGGAGGGGGGCACGCGGGGCTCCAGGCGGCGGTCAAGGCCGCGCTCTTCCAGCACTCGGTAGCGCTGCTCGACCGGGGACCGAAGTTCTCCCGGTCGTTCTACGCGCCGCGCATGGCCAACATTCCCGGCTTTCCCGAGGGAGTGTCGGGCCATCGTCTGTTGGACCTGCAGATCGAGGCCGCCCGCAAGCACGACGATCGGGTGGGGTACTTCACGCCCGCGACCGTGACCCGGGTGGAGAGGACCGGCCCCGAGTTCGCGGTCACGTTCGAGTGGCTGAAGCAGACCCTGGTCGCCCGGAGCCGCGTCACGATCCTCGCCATGGGGGTCGTCGATCGGATCCCGGTCGTGGGAGGGAAGATCGAGCCGATCTTTCCGTGGGCCAATCAGGCGATCGTCGACTTCTGTCTCTTCTGCGACGGGCACGACCTCGTCGGGAAGTCGGTGGCGGTGATCGGCCACGACGCCTTCGCGGTCCGGACCGCGCTCGACATCCTGCACTTCCGGCCGAAATCGGTCGAGCTCCTGACGCACGGCCACCCGCTCCTCGAAGGGGTACCTGAGCCCGACCGCTCCTCGCTCGCGTCGTCGCTCGCCGAGCACTCGATCCCCCACGTGACGTCCGAGATGGTCGGGTTCGATGGGATCCGCGAGAAGATGTTCGGGGTGCAGTTCGCCGATGGGACTCACCGCGCGTACGAACGGGGGTTCAGCGGCCTCGGTTGGTACGACATGCACGACGCGATCCCGCGCTCCCTCGGCTGCCGGTTCGACGCAGAGGGGTTCGTCGTCACGGACGAGGACTGCCGCGCGATCGGCGACGCCACCGGCCAGCCGATCCCCGGGCTCTACTGCATCGGCGACCAGCGGAACGGCTGGAATCAGATCCCCGAGGCCTGGGCGAACGCCGAGCGGGCGGTCATCCACGCCTGGGCGTCCTACCTGTAACGATTCCTACCGAGGGACCGGAGGAGGGGCCGCGATGTTGAGCATGCGGGCGAGCTCGAAGAGGTCCTTCGCGATCGCGGACGCTCCCGCCGCGAGGAAACGGTCCTCGCTCATGGTCGATTGCGCGGCCTCGGTCGGGTCGGGCATGACCGCGTAGAAGCGAACGTGGGCGCGCGTGGCACACTCGGAGTCGATGAGGTGGTCCCCGACGAAGAGCGACCGGTCGATCGGCACGCCCATCTCCTTCAGGAGCAGCAACAGTGCCTCCGGCGAAGGCTTGGTCGGTCCGCCGCTGGAGCGGCTGCGCAGGTACTCGAAGAACGGCGCCAGCTCGGTGCGCACGAGCGCCTGTCGCGCGAACAGCTCCGAGCTCCGGGTGAGAAGTCCGATGCGGAACCCCCGCTCGGAGAGCGCCTTCAGGAGCTCGGTCGCGCCCGGACGGGGAACCGTCCGAGGGAGGGCTTCCATCTCGATCGTGTCGATCTTCTTGTGATAGTCCGCCTCGAACCGGTAGTAGACCCCGTCGGGCGCACCGGAGTTCCGCAGCTCCTCGCGCGCGGCCTCCACGATCCGGTGGATCGGGTCCTGGACCGATAGATGTCCCGGCATGACCCCGTAGTGCTCCGCGAGCCGGATCACTTCCGCCCGCATCCTTCCGAAGTCATGGCGCGAGAGGACGAGCGTTCCGTCCAGGTCGAACACGATCCCGAGCAGCGGCTCTAGGAATTTCGGCTGAGAGCTTGGGGGTGGCATTTCCCCTCCGTGACTGGGGCTGGAAGGCGTCGGAAGGCCCGTTAAGGGTTTGCTTCGAGCGGCACGACGGGTACACCCGTTCAAGGAGCCAGGTGGTACGCGAGGCCGTACCAGGTTCCTGGCTCTTTGTCGAACGTCGTCCCGCACTGGAAGCAGAAGAACACTCGGTGCGGCGGCTCCTTCGGCTCGACCTCCATGTGGCCCCCGCAAATCGGGCAGCAGAGCTTCGCTTCGACCTCCGGGAGGCCGTGCCAGGAATCCCGCCGACGGTCGTAGACCACCCCGTCGTGGCCGCAGACGAACATCGGGAACGGGACCGTGGCGGAGGCCGGCCCGCTCATGACCCGACCACACACCGGGCAGAACATCGTTGTCGGTACCTCCGCCCCGGCCAAAGAAGGTAGCGTTGGTCACGCGGCCGAGCGGGGACGTTCCAGGGTGACGATGGTTTCGCGCAACTCAAAGCTCCGGCGCTGACCGCTGCGCCGAGGCCGGGCGACCTCGACCGAGACGATGCGGAAGCCGCTCGCTTCCCCGAGCCGGGCAAGGAGGAGGTCGCCGGGCACGTACACTCCCGCGAGCAGCGAATCCCCCACGACCACCACGAACCGCCCGCCGGGCACCAGGGCCCGGAACACTCCTTTGAGGACCGGGCGCAGGTCCGCGAAGTATCGGTGGACCACGGCGTGCATGTCGTCGCGGCGATAGGTGGCCTTCTTTCGGAGGTTCTCGCGGATCCGTGGCAGGATCTCGGCGAGCCACGGGTCGGAGACCGCGCTCGTATCGAGGTACGCGGCGGTCTCGCGTCGCGGGAGGTTGTCGCAGGCCACCTGAGCCCGCCGCAACGCCACGAGGTCGGCGTAGGACGAGGCGAAACCGAGCCAGGCCAGGTCGACCTTGTAGTTCATCACGTAGTCCATCCCGCTCACGTACGGCGGACTCGTGATCGCCAGGTCCACCGATCGAGCGCGCCAGCCCCCGACCCGGGCGTCTCGGGTCGCGACGTCCGCCGGGGGACCCCAACGCCCGCGTTCCGCGGAAAGGCCGAGGAGGTCGGCCGCCATTTCCTCGATCGCTGCGCGGAACATCTCGAAAGGCGGAACAGAGGGGCCGCTCCTTCGCTTCCCGTAGCCGAGGCACGGAGACCGGTGGAGCCGGCTCGAAGGGATCAGGATCCGTCCGAACGCAAGCCGAAGAGCGTTGGAGAGCGCGTCCTCTCTCCGAGACAGAGCGTCGCGAAGGCGCGTAAGGTCGGTGAGTGCCGCGGGAGCGAACTGTCGTCGGGTCTCCCGAAGGAAGGGCAGTGGGCCGGCGCTCCCGCGCTCCGCTCGTTGCAGAACCCGTCGGGCTCCGCTCACGAGCGTCCGTGGGTCGAGCTCGAAGTGGGTCTTGACCCGAGCGGCCAGGACCGCGGGCGCGAGGAGTTCGGTCCCGACCGCATGAGCTCCGGCCCGTCGGGCTTCGACGAGGGTCGTGCCGCTTCCGGCGAACGGGTCGAGGACGGTGGCCCGGCGAGGGAGGTCGGCGTGGGTGAGCACGCCAGCGACGAACTCGGCCGAGTACCCCTGGACGTACGGCCACCAACGGTGCACCGGGACCGCTTCGTTCGAACGGAAGGTGATGGGCCCGGCATACGCCCCCATCGCGACCCCGGTCTCGCGCTCGAACCGCTCGACGAACGCCGCCGGGTCGACGAAGTCGTCGCGTTCCGCTAGGCGCTCGAAGTCGCGCAGGACGAACAGCCCTCGACCCATTCGTAGCACGTCCCCACGGCTGCGCAGCTCGTCGAGCACCAGTGCGACGCGATCCGGGCGGTCGTCGAGGCGGGTCGCGATCTGTCGGACCGTAGCTCCGATCGCTCCGGTCTCCCCGAGCGCGGTCCGCACCGCCCCGGTGAGGTCGGTCCCTTCCGGAGTCGGCACGCGTCGCTCAGGACGCTCCGAGGTAATAACGGAACGAGAAACGTTCACGTCGCCCGCGTCCGCTGCGGAGCGCTTTCGCCAGGAAGGGGCGGGGGGGACTTGAGGGACTTCAGGATCTGCTTCCGTCGGCGACGCCGCTCGTCCCGAAGCGCTTGTGCCCACGCGGTCTTGCGGACCTCCTCGTCCAACCCCACGAGGACCATGTCGAGGTCGTGGAGGTCCCCGAGCTCGCTCTGAAGGCGGGTCATCGAATTCCCGAGACCGCGTTCGTGCTCGGGGTCGAGGGCGACCGCGAGGTCGGAGAACTGACGAGCGCGACGAATCCGGATCCGCAATCGGTGCAGCCGCTCCATCGACGGTTGTCGACGGGCCTTGCGATGCGCCCGTTGCAGGCTCGCATGCGTGCGGGCGTGGGCCAGGGCGACGGCCCGGCGGGTATCGTGGAACGACCCACGACGCGGCAGGCTCCGAAGCCGTTCTCCGACGTCGTCGAGGAGGCGGGCCTGCCGCTCGGAACGGAGGAACGCGCGCAAGAGCTCGCGACCGGTCCGGGCATCGTCCTGAACTCGGATGCGGTACCGCGCCACCCGCAACAACTCCCGTGGGCCGGCCCGCTTTCCGTCGAATCGTTGCAGGAGAGAGAGCGCGATGTCGCGGTCACGGATCCGGCCCACGAGTCGCGAGAGGCGTTTGATTCGGACGTCGAGCGGGTGGAGGAGCTCTCGCTCCGCGCTGGGAAGTATGGCCTCCCACAGGGTGAGTCCGGTCCGGAGGCGCCGCATCTGCCGATGCAACCGGTGCAGGGCACCCGCCGACGGGTGGGCGGCGGCGACCACTTGGTCGACCGCCTTGGTGACCTCTTCGAGGATGGCCGCGATCTCACGAGCGACCCGCTCGGGCCGTACGGGGGTACTGGCGCTCGTACGGACCATCGGCCGCCCTCTCGCGGGGCAGACCGGGCCGTCCACGTAAATCATTCGGCGGGAGCCGCTCGTCCAGCCGGTTCGACCCCAGCCCTATTAGAGAGACGAGGATTTCCGGGGACATGCACCGTCCCCGGCTCGCAGACCTCGAGCGCGAGGGTCTGTCGAACCGGTCCGTTTCCACTCTCGGGGTCATCGACCTCGGGTCGAACACGGCCCGCTGCGTCGTGTTCGAATCCTCCGTCGCGGGTACCGTCCGGGCCGTATTCGAGACGAAGGACGCTCCGCGCCTGGGGTCGGGCACGAGCTCGGACGGAAGCCTCTCTCCCGAGGCGATGGTCCGGGGGATCGCCACCGTCCGTCGGTTCGCGCGGGCGGTGCGGTCCCTGAAGGTCCCGAAAACGCTCGCCGTCGCGACCAGCGCCGTACGCGAGGCCCCGAACGGCCCCGACTTCGTTCGGGACGTCGAGCGGGCGACCGGCGTTACACTGCGCACCATCTCCGGTACGGAGGAGGCGCGCTACGCCTACCTCGGGATCGCGAGCGCCTGGGAGCTCTCGAACGACATCGTCTGCGACCTGGGGGGCGGCTCGCTCCAACTTGCGGAGGTGCGGAACGGTTCCCTGCGAAACTCCGTCAGCCTGCCCCTCGGGGTGCTGCGACTCTCCCAGCGGTTCCTGGACCACGACCCGCCGAAGCGGCGGGAGTACGACGCACTTCGCGAGCACGTGCGGGAGACGCTCTCCTCCGTCCTCGAAGCGTTCGGGGGGGGACCGTACCGGCTGTTCGGCATCGGTGGCACGGTCCGGTCACTGGCCCGGGCCGCGATCGAATTCCGGGAGTATCCGGTGCGCCGCGTCCACGGGTACCCACTGTACGAGAACGACATCGATGCGCTGCGCGAGCTTCTCGGCGAGATGCCCGCCGCCCGCCGTCGCGCCGTCCCCGGGATCGGAGGGGACCGCGCGGACGTCGTCGTCGCGGGGATCCTCGTCTTCTCCGAGCTCATCCGTGCCGTGAACGCCGAGCGCATCGTCGTGTCCGGCACCGGCATTCGGGAGGGGATCGCCCTCGAGTCCCTCGAGGTGAAGCTGCCCGTCCCGGCGGAGACCCTGGCCGAACGATCGGTCGCGGCCGCCGCCGGATCGTTCGCGTTCGACTTCGAGCACGGCCGCGAGGTCGCCGAGGCGGCCGCGAACCTCTTCCGGGTCTTGGCCGGCCGGTTCGAGGGAGGTGCGAGCGACGCGCTCGCGCTTCGGGTCGCCGCGTGGATGCACGACGCCGGGGTGGCGATCGACCTGTGGAACCACGCCCGCCATTCGTCGTACCTGATCCAGAACTATCCGATCTGGGGTCTCGACCAGCGGGAGGTCCTCCTCGCCTCGATGGCCGCCTACCTCCACGAAGGGAACCCTGTGCCCTCCGAATGGAAGAAGGGGTTCCTCCCGATCATCCGGCCCTCGGACCTCGACCGGGCCGTTCGTCTCGGCGCGATCCTGGGGGTCGCCGAGCTCCTCGCGCCCGCTCGTCCGAGGTTCTCCCTCGTCGGGGACGGCAAGGTGCTCGGCGTGAGCTTTTCTTCTGCTCGGGATACGACCCTCCCCCCACGCTGGGCGGAGAAGGTTCGAAAGCCGATGGAGCGGGTCTTCGAGATGGAGGTGCGGTACCGTGATGCCTAAGACGCCCTCTCCGAACCACGGCTTCCCCGGCCGGCTCTTTGTCTTCGAGGGGTTGGACGGGAGCGGTAAATCGACGCAGGCCGCCCTGCTCGGGAAGTGGCTCCAGTCGAACGGCTACCGCGTGTTCTTCACGGAGTGGAACTCCTCCGAGCTCGTCTCGAGCACGATCCGGCGCGGCAAGAAGAAGGGGCTGCTCACGCCCACGACGTTCTCGCTCCTGCACGCGGTCGACTTCGCGGACCGCTTCGAGCGGAAGATCCTCCCGCCCCTTCGGGCCGGTTATCTGGTCGTCTGCGACCGCTACGCGTACACCGCGTTCGTCCGGGACGCCGCCCGGGGCTGCGACCCGGCCTGGGTCCGAACGATCTACTCCTTCGCGCCGCGACCGGACCGGGTCTTCTACTTCCAGGTCCCCGTCCAGATCACGCTGAAGCGCAAGCTCTCCTCCCGATTGAAAATGAACTACTATGAGGCCGGCATGGACCTCGGGCTCTCGGACGACCTCGTGGAGAGCTACGAACGGTTCCAGGGCCGACTGAAACGCGAGTACGACCGCATCTCGGAGACCGACGGGTTCCGGGTCGTCGACGCGACCCGGTCGGTCGAGACGATCCAGTCGGAGTTGCGGGCCGACCTCAAGCCGATGCTCGTGAACTTCCCGACCGGGGAGGCGCTGATGCATGACGGGTAGGACGTACGGCACGCGACTGCCCGGGATGCCGAAGGAGACCCCGTCGGGCAAGCTCATCGTGGTCGAGGGGGCGGACGGTTCCGGTCGGACGACCGAAGTCGCGCTCCTGCGGGAGTGGCTCGAAGTGGAGGGCCACGCCGTGGTCGACACGGGCCTTCGACGCTCGGACCTCGTCAGCGGGGAGATCGACCAGGCGAAGCAGGGCCACACGCTGGCGGCCACGACGATGGCGCTCCTCTACGCCGCGGACTTCGCCGACCAGCTCGAGAACAAGATCGTTCCGGCCCTCGCGGCGGGCAGCACCGTCCTCGCCGACCGGTACATCTACACGCTGATGGCACGCGCGATCGCCCGGGGCGCCTCCCGCGAGTATGCGCGCAAGCTCTACGGGTTCGCGCTCCGTCCGGACCTGGTCGTCTTCCTGGACGCCCGCCCGGAGATCCTGCTCCACCGGTCGATCGGAAAGTACGGCTCGCTCGACTATTGGGAGTCCGGGATGGACCTCTGCCTCTCGCGGGACCTGTTCGAGAGTTTCTTCCTGTACCAGGCCCTCCTATCGCAGGAGTTCGCGTGGATGGAGAAGGAGTACGGCTTCCATTTCGTGGACGCGAACCGAGCCCCGGAGGCGGTCCACCTGGAGGTCCAGCGCCTGGTCGCTCCGCTCTACGGGACCCGATTCGTGGAACCGCGCCGCCCGCCCCGGGGCAGCGCGCCCCGTTCGGTCAGTCGCGTTCCGCGGCGAGCTGCTTCCGCGTGAGCAGCCAGACGAGCCGCCCCGCTCCGGGGCGGACAGAGTTGGTGAACTCGAGGCATACAGCGCCGCCCTTGGTGAGCCGAACGACCGACAATCCTTCGCCCGTCAGTGCTTCCCCGACGAACTCGGCCAGGGTGGGCTCGTGGCCCACCAGCAGCACGGTCTCCCGGGGCCGAGCGGACCGACGGATCCGGTCGAAGATCGGGGTCGAAAGGTTCCCGGGGGCGAGCTCCTCCCACGTTTCCGGAGACGGCGCCTCGTCCAGTTCTCGGTGAATGAGATGGGCGGTGCGAACGGCACGGTCGGCCGCGCTAGTGGCGAGGCGATCCGCGGAACGAACGACGTTCGCGAGGCCTCGGGCCGCGCGGCGGGTCTCGGCCTCGCCCTTGCGCGTCAGGGGACGCTGGTCGTCGTCCGGCCAGCGCGCGGGGTCGCGGACCTCGGCCGGCCCGTGGCGCACCGCGATGACGCGGATGCTGCGGGGTCGTTCGTGTTTTCGCGGCACAAAAGGAAGGGGTCCGGAGGCAGGCGTCCGGGTAGAAAACCCCTCCGCCGGCTATGGAGATAGGGCCGGATATACCGCAGCGCGTCGGGGCGGGGTCCTTTCCCCCACCACGGCTCTCGGAACGGACCGGTCGAGCGTGACCTGAGCGATATCCTGAGTGTAGGCGATCGTCCGACCGATCGATTCGAGGATGCGGGCGACGGCCGCGGCGGTCGCCGGGGGCATGGTGCCTCCGCCGACGGCCGGAAGCAGGCGGTCGGCGAGGGCCCGGCCGGAAGCTTGGAGCGCCTCCCCCAGGTCGAGGAGGTCGTTCGCGCTCGCGTCATCTTCGGCGGCGAGGACCCCCTCGAGATGCTCCATGGCCTGGCGGTGGAACTGGCGTAGATAGGTCAAGGACCCGGCCCCGCTCGGAAGGTCGACGAGGCGACGACCGACCTCTCCGAGGCCGACCGCGTGGTCGGCGATGCGCTCGAGGCTTCGGGCGGTCGTCCACAGGCCGAGCCATTCGGGCCGGCGGCCTCCCACATCGAGCCGGATCGCAGCTACGCGCTCCACGTACCAGGATTCCCGGTCGATCTCGTCGTCCCGTCGGGCCCAGTAGCCGTCCTCGCCGAAGGGCAGATGGGACCAGCTCTCGACCGCCTCTCGGTGGAACTCGACCACCAACCGTCCCATGCGGGCGAGTCGCTGGTCGAGCGGGATGGGGCTTTCGAAGGCAAGGTCGCGCAACCGGAGCAGGCCCGTCTCGTCCGAGATCACCTCGGGTTGTCGGGTCCGGCGGCAGAACGACCGCACGACCTCTCGGGTGCTTCCCGAGATGGTCGGTCGTTCGCGGATCGCAAACTCGCGGGCTCCCGCGAGGTAGGCTCCCAACAGGCGACGGAAGAGATGCTCGGGGGGTTCCCCGCGGCCGACGCTGAGCGTCGCCTCGTTGAACGGCTCGATGGGAGCGGGGAGCTCCGTTCGCCCGGTGGCGGTGGGTCGATCTCGTGAGGTCGGGTCGGCTCGAAGCTCCTTCGGTCGAGAGGGCGGCCGGGGGCGCGAGACCAGGGCTCCTCCGCCCGCTCCCTCGCCGTCGTCGGGGTTCTTTCTCTTCATCGAGGAGGAAGAGCCCGCGCACTACATATATATAATTTCAATTTAGACTATAGTTAGTACTATAGCTATGGGAGCTTGCCGGGGAGGGAGCTCGGTCACCCGGAGCAACCGCTCACGGCGTAGTCGTCCCCGTTGAACTCCGCGAACCCGTAGTCCTCGTAAAGGTCGGACTCAGTGACGGTCACGTGATTGACGGGGTCGTAGAAGACGACGACGCCCGTGGCCGAATCGTAGGAGAGGATCACCGAGGGCCCGAGAAGCTGGTGGAGCTGGGAGAGCGAGGCCGACGAGATGGACGGGTTGTCGGAGTTGCAGTTCCCCTGGACCCCGCCGCCCCCCCCCAGACCTCCCCCGGGGGAGGTGGGGGACTGAACGAGCGGAACGGCGCTGTGGGCCACGGGGTTGGCCCCGAGGACCGCCGCGATGACGATTACTGTAAGGACCGAGGCCCCGACCCGATAGCTCACCGGCCAACGGAGCGAGGCGCGTCCGCTGCGCCGCGGGGTTCGAGCCGTCGCGCCGACCGACGACGCCCGCGGGGAAGAGATCCTCGCGGCGTGGCGCCGAAGGAGTAAGGCGAGAATGTTGCCCACGATGAGCGCGACCAGGATCCCGAGGCTCGGGAGGAACAGGGGCAGGAAGGCCGCGGAGACGCCGATGACCCCCGCGTACAGCACCTGCTCGTGGGCCGCCCCGGGTGCCGTCCGAGGTTCGGGCACCATGAACAACGCGAAGAACAACGTGGCGGGGTCGATTGCCTGGAGCAGGAGCACGTGCGGGTCGAGACTGGTTCCGGCGACGACGTGCTGCACCGCGGCGAGGAGTCCGTAGGTCACGAGGAACACGGCGGGAAGGCGCCACTGGTGGGGCGTGCGGGCGAGGAGGACCAGCCCGAGGGCGACGATCGCTATCTCCCCGTACGGACCGATCCCCACCCACCACGCCGGTGCGAGGCCGAGGAACAGGGTGCCGAGGAGGATCCCGGTGGTGGCGGGATTGAACCAGGGTCGGGCCTTGTACCGAAGGATGTGCCGGAACGCGACCGCAGCGAACGCGACCGAGGCGACCAGGACCAGGCTGGCCGTGGGCGGGAAGATGAGGGCGATGAAGAGACCGGTCGCGAGGGCGGAATCCGGGAACCGGGGCCGTTCGAACCGAACCGACTGGAACCCGAGGTCGACGACGCCGGCGATGACCGGTGCCACCACGAGGGACGAGAGCCCGAGCCCACCGAGGTAGTTCGACCCGTACACTCCGAGACCGACCAGCATCAGCCAGAGGATGCGGACGGGCGGCAGAGCCCGGCGGAGCACCTCTACCTTGGAGCGGACCGCGGCGGGTCCGGTCGGAACGGTCACCTCCTCGACCACGCGGTGCCGACCTAGGAACTCAGCTTAAACCCTCCATCTGGGACCATCACGGGCGCGGCCGCGGATTCCGGCCCCCCGGCCACCGGCAATCGGGGTCGGGAGTGCCGCCGCTTGATGCGTGGGTTTTTTCCCCCGGGGCGAACTCTTTGGGACGATGGGAAGGCCGGGGGTGCCGACACTCGACCTCAGGGCGCTCGGCCGGATGGACCACTCGACGTTCCTCTACGGCCCCTCTCGCGCGGTCGTGAACCGTCTCTTGTTCGCGATGGTCCATGCGGTCGACGCGGAACCGCTGTGGCTCGACCTGGCGCCCCGACCGGCCGCGGGCGAGGAACCGGGGCCTGCGGAGCTCGGCTGGATCGCGAAGGACCGTCTCTTTCTCGCGGAAGAGGCGGACGTCGCCCGGCCGCAGGACGCGGTGGCGAACATGGCACTCTCCAACGTCATCCGCACAGACGAACCCGCGTCCTCGGTCGCACGCGTGACGGACTTCATCCGCCTCGCCCCGATCGTCCAAGAGATCATCAGTCGGATCGACCGGGACGGTCCGCGTCACGCCCTCGCGGTTTCCAATTCCGACCGACTTCGCGGTGACTACCCGCACACGGTCGAAGGGATCCAACCGATCGTGACGACGCTACTGGAAGCTCCCCTCATCCCGTTCATCGCCGCCCAGGGCACTCCCGGGGCCGGCCGCATGGCGTTCGCGTTCGTCTTCGAGGTCCGCGCGAAGGACCTGGCCCACTGGCGCGACGGTTCGCTCGTGCCCGAGAAAGCCCCGAGAGAAAGCAACCTCCCCATCGGCGGGGCGATCCCTCTCCGCGACATTCCGGGGCTCGCGGAGGTCTTCGACGCACCTCCGACCCGGAAGTAGAGTCCATAAGAGCGGGGGACATCCCCGATCGCGTGGACGCGGCGTCTTCCCGCCGGTTCGCGCGATACCGCCCCGTGGAAGGCGAGGTCGCGGGGCGCAAGATGTGGGCGGTTCCCCGCGCCGGGGTCTGTCTCTCCGTCTTCGTCCTCGTCGGGGACCCCAAGAACCCCAACCTCGTCATCCTGGGTCGGCCCGCCGCTTCCGCGTCGTGGGCCGAGATCGGCAGCCTAGAACCGGCCCACCTCGAAACCCTCCAGGACCGGTGGTTGCTGCCCGCGAGTCACCTGGTCGAGTTCGAATCGCCCCGCGCCGCCGCGGAACGGGTCGCCCGCGAGCAGCTCGGACTCGACCCGTTCGAGCTCCGGGGTCCGGAGGTCTTCTCCGAAACGTACCCCTCCCGGATCGACCCCGAGAGCGGCAATCACTGGGACCTTCACTTCCTCTTCCGAGGCGACTGGCCCCGCGGTCGCGAGCTTCACGCCGCGCCGTGGAAGGAGCTGCGCCTGATCGACACGAGGACCGTCGCCGGCCCGAACCTCGGCCGCGGTCATGGGGACATCCTGATCCTGGCCGGGTACCCGCTCGGCGCCCGAATCACCTGACCCCGATGTTTCTGCCGGCCTCGGGGCCGGTCGATTCGGGCCGCTCCCCCTCCAACCGTTAAGCACCGCCGAGCGAATGACCTCCCATGGAGATCCGACCCGAGTGCGGTCGATGTCACGTGGCCCTGGCCGAGGACGCCCCAGCCTACGTGTGCACGAGTGACTGCACGTTCTGTGCGACCTGCTACCGCGGGCTGAAGTACGTCTGCCCGAACTGCTCGGGCGAGTTGGCCCGTCGGCCCCACCCGCCTCGTTCCGGAGCTCGCAACGGGCGGACCTCCGGTCTTCCAGCCGGGGGAGTCACCGTGCGTCGCGCCTCTTCCGTCGATCTCGATGCGGTGGCTCCTCTCTTCGATGCCTACCGGCGGTTCTACGAGCAACCCTCCGACCTCGCCGCCTCGCGAAAGTTCCTTTCGGACCGCCTCGAAAAGAACGAGTCGGTGGTGTTTGTCGCCGAGACCGGTCGAGTGGCCGTGGGCTTCACGCAGCTCTACCCGCTGTTCTCCTCGGTCTCCCTCGGTCCGATCTACATCCTCAACGACCTGTTCGTGGACCCGACGGCGCGACGCCTCGGAGTGGGCGCCCGTCTCCTCGAAGCCGCCCGGGCCTTTGGCCGAGGCGCGGGGGCTCACTACATGGAACTGTCGACCGCCGTCGACAATCCCGCCCAGGGCCTGTACGAGGCGAACGGTTGGTGGCTCGACCGAGAGTTCCTCCACTACGAATTACCGATTCGAGAAGGCCCGAAACCTCCCTGACCGATTCGGGGCGGGTCTCGGGCACAATGGGCCGGGGCGGATTCGAACCGCCGATCTCCGCGTTGTAAGCGCGGCGTCCTCACCGCTAGACGACCGGCCCCGCGTCCGAAGCAGACCTGTTCTCGGTCATGGGGCTGTCGGTCGGTGCGTGCTCCCGATGGCGGACCCGGACCGCAAGGCCCCGGGCGAGCTCGGTCATCAGTCGGCCCGGAAGTACCGCTTCGCCGACCCCGGCGAGCTGACCGTTGCGCACGAGGACCACCGCGTCGCCCGCCCGGATCCGCTCATCCGCGTTCCGGACCCCCGGGACGAACAGATCCCCCTCGAGCGTGACCCCCGAGTCGACCTCGACCGAGAGCGGGGGGTTCGGCCAGAGCCGTCGCGCCCCCATCACCGTGAGCTGGAACAACCCCCGCTCCTCTCGCCAGGTGGCCAGGTCGTGGCGTCCGTCGGTGACGCGCTGGAACCAGGGTCGCCCGCTGAGGCGCACGGGAGGGGCGAAGAGCCGCCGGGCGGCGTCGGGCCCGAATTGCACGCTGGCGAGAGCCTCGAGCTCCTCCCGGACCACGGAGAGCGGACCGCCGTGGACCGGACCGTCTCCCCCGAGAGCTCGGCCGACCGCGACCCGCAAGGCGGCGACCGCCTCGTTCGTAGTGGTCCGACCGTCCGTGAGGGTCCAGGTGACGGTATCCGACGGCACGAGCTCCGGGGCCAGGAAGGAGTACTCCTCCGGGTCGAGATGCACGACGACGTCCCGGTACTTTCCCGTGGCGCGGATATGAGCGAGGGCCGCGCGAACGAACTCTCGCTCGCTGCCCTCCCATTCGCCGGTCACGGGGATGTCGTAATGGCGGGCCGGAGGCACGTCCTCGAGCTCGCGGGGAACGAGTCCGATCGGCGAGCTCACCGAAACGAGGTGGACCCGCTCGAGCGCGGGCAATCCCTCGAGGGCGCCCCAGAAGCGTCGATGGCTGCGCGACCGTCGGTACGGCTTGGTCTTCGAGCACGGCACGAGCAGGAGCACCGATTTCGACGGGGGCGGACGGTACCGTTCAAGGAGTCGGCGACGGAACCGGTCCATCTCGGGCCGCCGGTGCGATTCAAGGAGGACGTAGTCGCGGGAGCCGGAATAGGCGACCGGCGTGCGTTCGTCCAGCAGGTCTCGGAGCTCGCGGTCCGCGTACCGGAGCATTTCGGAGAGCGCGGGCTCGGCGACCAGGCGGGATTCCACGAGCTCGCGCAAGCGACCGCCTCGAGCGGCGGCGATGGCCTCGGCCGTCGCTCGACGACAAGCGTGCAGGGCGTGGTCGGAGAGCGACCCCATCGGGTTCGAGGAACAGGCCGAGCAACCGCACGCCCGCTCGGCCGCAGGTGGCGCCGGTCGGCGCGGACCCAGAATGGGATCGAGATAGGTTCCCTGGGCCGCGACCAAGAGGGCCTCGGTAGTGTCGACCAGGTCGACCCCGAGGTACGTCAGAAGCGCGATCCGATGCGGGAGGGCGAGTCGCGGGGTCCAGAGCAGCGGGGCCGCGCCGAACGCGCTCCGCACCGCGCGAAGTGCTTGAACGAATGGCTCTCCGTCTGACCATAGGGCACGCGCGTTCCCAAGGACGATCAGCTCGGGGCGTTCGGCCCGAGCCGCCGCCGCGGCTTCAGCAAGAAAGGGAAAGTGAACGAGGAAACTTCCCGGACCCGCCGGATAGACGCCCGGTCCTTCTCCGCCGATCTCCGGAGAGAGGATAGGAGTCTCGAGCTCGAAGCGGGCGGCCGAGTCCGCAATTTCGTATCGACGCTTGCCCATCGAAGCCGGGAGAGCTCGAAGGGAAATGCCCGGACCCACTTCCCCTTCCCGACGGCTTTCGAGCAGAGCCGGGGTCGGGACGGAAACGCCCCCGAGGGCAGCCCCTCCCAGGAGAGAGAGCCCCTCCATCCGGTCCACGATTCGAGGCATGTTCGAGATCCGGGGCACTTGGCCGACGGCCGGTTCGACCTACCCTTCCGTCTTCGGCGCCTTGCGTCGGCTCCGAGGAGAGGGAGCGGAGCTCGGGAAGAATCCCTGCCACCTCTCGACCATCGCTTCGCGCCGGTCCGCGCCCGCTTCCGACCGTCCCCGCCGGCCGAACATCGGGTCGTGCGTGTCGCGGACATCGCGCAGGAACTCCGCCGGATCCGCGCTCGCCTTCTCGAACCCGTAGAGGATCAGCTGCCGCAGGAACGACGAGCGACCTCGCCAGCCGATCCGGCGGCGCACGGCCGGGTTCAGGTGGCGCTTTGCGAGCCGCCACACCTCGTTCGTCGTTCGGTAATCTCGGGCCGAGAGGCCGATCATGACCTGGGGCATATCGATCGACCGGAGCGGACCCGGGAGGGGGTATTGAGCTCGTTCCTCGGCCCAACCTTCGTTTTCGATTACAGAACCCACGGCGGCCCCAGCGGAACGAATACGGCGAGCACCACTCCCGCTAGGTATAGAGCGCTCAAGGCGAAGTGACGCTCGAACGGGACTCGGGCGCGCGACGGGTCGTTCGCGAGGCCGCGGTCGGTGATCGCGATCAGGACCCCCATGGCGACGAGGCCCACGAAGTAGAGGCCCGTGAGGCGGAGTTCGAGGCCGAACACGGTGAGGAGAAGGAGGGCGATGACGTGCAGCACGGGGACGAGCCGCACCGAAGCGGCCACCCCCCATCGGACCGGCACGGAGAACAGTCCCAGGGCTCGGTCGCTCTCCACGTCCCCGAGACTGTGAACCGTCTCGAACGCAGTCCCCCATGCGAGCAGGCCACCTACGGCGAACAACACCATCCAAGGCAAGCTGGCGGTGACCGCGATGTACACTGCGGCGGGGGTGATCGCTTCGACAAGACCGAGGAAGGCGGTCGTGAACGAGGTGAGCCGCTTCGTGTAGCTGTAGCCGAGAACGAGGGCGAGGGCCACCGGGGCGAGGACGAACGCGAGCGGGTTGAGCAGGTACGCTGCGAGGACGAGCAGCGCGGCGTTCGCCGCGCAGAACGCCAGCGCGAACGCCGAGGAAGTGCGGCCGGTCACCAGCGCCCGTCCCTGCGTCCGGGGGTTCGCCGCGTCCAACCGCCGGTCGGCCCATCGGTTGAACGAATGACCCGCGTTGCGGGCCGCGACGAACGCAACGACGATCCATAGGAGCGTCCAGAGGCTCGGCCGACCGTTCGAAGCGAGCAGGAGGAACGCGAGCGCGAACGGGAGGTTGAGACCGAGGTTTTGGATCTCGAGGAACCGCCCCAGCTCCCGGCCGGGACCTCGAGTCGGGATGGTGTCGGCCGTCACGGCTTGGGCCGGCCGAGCAACCGGAGGAGGACCGGGTCGTTCCTCAGGACCTGCTCCGCGGCGGTGACCGCCGCGCTGTCCGACCGGATTTCCTCGGGCCAGGGTCTCGGGAAGCCATCTTCCGGTCGCTTGCGGGTCGCGTCGATCCCCACTTTGGCCCCGAGGTTGGGGACCGGGTTCGAGATCGACAACTGATCGACCGGTCCCTGGGAGAGCTCGAAGTCCCGGCCCGGATCGGCCTGAAGGCCGACCCGGTACAGGACCTCGGAGAGGTCGTGAACGTCGACGTCTGCGTCGACGACGATGAGGTAGCGCAGGAACATCATCTGGCCGAGTCCCCACAGGGCATGCATCACCTTGCGGGGGTGGTCGGGGTAGGCCTTGCGGATCGAGACGATCCCGACGTTGATGAACAGGCCTTCCATCGGAAGGTTCATGTCAACGAGTTCGGGCAGGACCATCCGGACCACCGGACGGAAGATCCGTTCGACTGCCTTCCCCAGGACCGCATCCTCGGTCGGGGGCTTACCCGTCACCGTCGTCAGGTAGACCGGGCTCTTCCGGTGCGTGACCCGGGTGACGTGGAAGACGGGGAACGGTTCCGGGGCGGAGTAGTACCCCGTGTGGTCGCCGAACGGGCCCTCGACCGCTCGCTCGGTCGGGTCGACGTACCCTTCGAGCACGATCTCGGCGTTCGCGGGCACCTCGAGGTCGATCGAACGGGCCGGAACGAGCTCGACCGGTTCGGACCGCAGGAATCCAGCGAAGACGAAGTTCGAAATGCCCTCGGGGACGGGAGAGAGTCCCGAAAAGACGGTCGCCGGGTCCGCGCCGATCACCGCGGCGATCGGCATCTTCTCTCCCCGGGCCGCCCACTTTCGGTAGTTGCTCGCGCCCACCCGGTGGACCTGGAAGTGCATGCCCAGGGTGTCCGGCCCGTACTGTTGCAGTCGATAGATCCCGGTATGCGATTCGCCGGTCTCCGGGTCCTTCGTGATGACGACCGGGAAGGTGACGGTCCGGCCCCCGTCCTTCGGCCAGCATTTCAAGATCGGGAGGCGGTCCAGGTCGACCGAGCTCTCCTCGACCTCTTGGCACGGCGCCGAGCGGACCCGCTTCGGGGCGAGAGAGCGCAACGTCGAGAGGGTCTCGATCGTTCCGGAGAGGTCCCGCACGGCTCCGAGAACCCCCGCCGGGGGCCTCAGATGGACCAGCCGCTCCACTCGCTCCGCCACTTCGTCCACCGTCTCCGCCCCGAGGGCGAGTGCGATCCGACGGGGCGAGCCGAGGAGGTTCGTGACCACCGGCATGGTGGAGCCCGGGACGTTCTCGAAGAGGAGGGCCGGCCCATCGGCCCGGAGCACTCGCTGGGAGACCTCCGTGATCTGGAGGTCCCGCGAGACCGGCGTGCGAACCCGGACCAGGTCGCCGCGCGATTCGAGCGCGGAGAGGAACTCCCCGAGCGAGTGGAACGTCACGGTCGCCGGCGAATCCCGCGAGTTATTAAACGAAGGGGAGAGGGTCAAGGTTCATATCGGAACCTCGAGTCGGGCGGGAGATGCAGACGGTCACGCTCGAGGTTCGGACGGAGGACCTCGCGCTCCTCGGGTTGATCCCCGAGGGTCTGTTCGACAAGTACGAGGAGGTCGAGCTCCTCGAAACCCTTCGACTCGAGCAGGGCTGGCGGCTCCAGCTCGTGCGGGTCCGGCGACGCGGCCCCCTAAAGACCGCCTCGGAGCTCGAACGCGAATCGCGGCGCATCCGGGCGCTCTACGGTCTTGAGAGCTTCGAGCTCGTGGAGCGAAGGCCGCGCACCCACGACTACATCCTGCTCGTGCGGCAGCGCAACCCTGAGCGACTTCGACGCCTGCTCTCCCTCGCCGGCGGGGAGGTCTCTCCGACCGCCCCGTTCCGCATCACGGCCGAGAAGGTCATCGCGACGTTCCATGGTCAGGAACGGGCCCTGCGTCGGGTGCTGAAGCGGCTCGACCGGGAGGAGTTCCCGTACCGTGTCGTACGCGCCTCGGGACGGCCGTACGTCGCGGACGAGAGCGGCGCGCCCCTCACGCCGCTCCAGTCCCGCCTCCTCGCCCGGGCGTGGGTGATGGGCTACTATGCGGTCCCGCGTCGGATCACGCTCACTCGACTCGCGGCCCAGACGGGGCGGAGCGCTCCGGCGCTCGGAAAGGTGCTCCGACGGGCCGAGGGGCGGATCGTGGCCCGGTGGCTCGCCTCCGAAGGGGCGGTCAGCGAGGCCGAACCGGCCGAGGAGCCGGCGCCGCGGGAATCGTAAAGAGAGCCGAGCTCTCCCCGGCTTCGTGACCGGTCGGGGACGGACGATCCGGGTCGAGCGTGTTCCGGGAGCCGCCGAGGTCGCCCTTCCATCTCGGGCAACGCCCGGGTCGGCCTGCTTCGACCTCGCGAGCGCCGAGGCGGTCGAGCTCGAACGGGGCCGGGTCACGCTCGTGCGGACCGGGCTCAAGATGCGTTGTCCCACGGGGACGTTCCTCGAGGTCCGACCGCGCAGCGGGCTCAGCAGTCGAGGGGTGGTGATGGTAAACGCCCCGGGCACGATCGATTCCGACTACTCGGGCGAGGTCCGCGTGCCGCTCACCTACCTGTTCGACGGCCGCTACCGGATCGAGGTCGGGGACCGGATCGGGCAGGTCCGGCTGGTCTCGGACGAACCGGCGGCGTTCCGAACGGGGAAGGTCGGCGCCGTGCGGTCCCGGACCGGCGGTTTCGGCAGCACGGGTCGCTAGCGGAACTCCGAGAGCAGGCGCTGCACCCGCTTCGGTTCGGGGAGCGGCGGGCCGCGCCCTTTCTCGACCTCGTTCTGGACCTCGACGAGCATCTCGTGCATCCTTCGCTCGCGGGCGGACGCCGAACGGTTGAGGCCGACGTCGCGAGTCCCTTCCGCGACCAGAACGATCGCCCGACCGGTCCGGGCGCGTCCGGTGCGGCCCCGTCGCTGGATCGTCCGGATCACGTCGGGGACCGGTTCGAAGAACACGACGAGGTCGGTCGCGGGAATGTCGAGTCCTTCCTCCGCCACAGACGTCGCCACGAGGCAGTTCAGCTCGCCCGCGCGGAATCGGTCGAGGATGGCGCCCTGTTCCTTCTGGGAGATGCCAGCGTCGTCCCCCCGGCTCGCCTGGCCGACGAACCGCGCGGCCCGTACCGCCGGGTCGGGACGGCGGCCGATCTCGGCGACGATGTGGTCCACGGAATCGCGGTACTGGGAGAACACGATGACCCGCGCGTCCGGGTTTCGGTGCAGTTCGTCCCGAACGATCTCCACGGCCTTCGCGAGCTTCGGGTGCTCGACCGTGAGGGTCTCAAGCCGCCGCGAGACGTCTTCCACGTCCGGGTCGCCGAGGAACGCCCGAAGCGCGGCGGTCCATCGCCGGCCGTCCGTCGGACGCTGGCGAGCGAAGTACTCCCGGAGCGATTCGACGCCTTGGGTCTCCACGAGCTCGAGCGCGTGAAGGCCTTTCATCGCCGCCGCCTGGGCGGTCACGGCCTTCCACACGAATCCGGACGCGGAGCCCGATTGGGCCTCCTCCGCCCGAATCTCCCGCTGGAGACGGTTGCGCACCTCGAGGAGAACGCGTCGGCTCGCTTCGCCCGGCGGCAAAAGGTCGAGCTTGCGCAAAACGTCGACCTGTCGCTGCACGGCGGCGCGCAGCAGGATGGCGAGGTGCTTCACCTCCGGGGGCACCGGCACCTCGACCGTCTCCACCCCGATCCCATGGATGTACGGGGCGACATCGGGGCTCAGCTCAGTGCGGTACTCGAACCGTTCGATCCCGAGGTTCGCCCAGACCTCGCGGATCCGGTGCCGACTTCCCCCCGGAGAGGCGGTCATCGCGAGCACGCGCGCCGCAGGCCCCCCGCGGTTCGCCATCGCGATCGACACGTACGGATAGTCGCCGACGGCGCGGTGCGCCTCGTCGAACACGATGAGCGAGAAGGTGTCGAGCGGGAACTCTCCCGCCGCGAGGTCGTTCCCGATCACCTGCGGGGTCGCTACCACGACCTGGGGGGGTCGCAGCAGTGCCGCCCGCCGCTCCGGCGCGATCGCCCCCGTGAGCGTGAGGGGCTCGGGGGCCAGCAGCGTGCGGGCGACGCTCCGGGCGTGCTGCACCACGAGCGGTCGGGTGGGTGCGAGCAGCAGGATGGATTCGGTGGGCCGACGTAGCAAGAACTCGGCCGTCACCCTCAGCGCGATCGCCGTCTTCCCGAGGCCGGTCGGGAGGACCACGAGCGTGTTCCGATCGACCGCGACCTCGGCGATGGACTGCTGGTACAGTCGGTCCTCGAGGAGGCCGGGTCGGACCCGGGGATGCTCGACCGTGGCCATCTACGGAGCGCTCCGCCCGTCCAGCGACCGGTGCTTTATTAGGGGCCGTCTACGCCGAACGATGCTCTCACTCCTGATCACCCTCCTCCTCGTGGCGATCTCGGTCGTCGTGCTCCTCTACCAAGGGTTCGCCCTGCTCCTCGCCGCCCAGATGCCTCGACTCGACCCCGCTCCGCCGATCCCACCGCGCGCACGCAACCCACGGGTGAGCGTCGTCATCCCCGCTCGCAACGAGGAACTCGACCTTCCCGCCACGCTCGATTGCCTGTTGGCTCAGGACTACCCGGAGCTCGAGATCCTCGTCGTGGAGGACGGTTCCACCGACCAGACGGCGCACGTGATCGAATCCCGAGGCCCCCGGGTCCGCCGGGTCTCCCCTCCCCCGCTCCCTCCCGGGTGGGTCGGGAAGAACTGGGCCTGCTGGAACGGAGCCCAGGCGGCGACCGGAGACTGGATCCTCTTCCTGGACGCGGACGTCCGCACGCACCCGACGGCGGTCCGCACCGCCCTGTCGTGGGCGGAGCGGGAACACGCGGACCTCGCGACGCTCGCGCTCCTAATCGAGATGCGCAGCTTCTGGGAGCGACTCATCCTGCCGTTCTACGTCCAGGTCGTCCTGGTGTACTTCCGGACGCCGCACGTCAATCGCGCGCGCTCGAAGAGCGCGATGGCGAACGGACAATTCCTCCTCACGCCCCGTGAGGTCTACTTCGCCCGGGGCGGCCACGAGGCGGTTCGGTCGATCGTGCTCGAGGACGTCGCGGTCGCCCGCCGCTATCGCGCGGCGGGAGGCACCCTTCGGGTCGCGTGGACCCCGCTCCTCGCCCAGACCCGGATGTATCGTAACCGCACCGAGATGTTCGAGGGCCTCCTCAAGAACGTCCACGGCACCACGTTCTCCCCGGGCCTCCTGGTCGCGTTCATCGCCGGTCTCATCGGCCTCTACTTGCTTCCGCTCGGGATCCTCCCGTTCGCTCTCTGGGCCGGGGACGGGTGGCTCGCCGCGCTCGGGGTTTTCCTCTACATCGCGCTCTTCGGAAAGCACGTTTTCTTCGCTCGGGCGCTGAAAGCACCGGCCGCCTACGGCCTCCTCTACCCGGTCGCCGTCGGCTACTACGTGGTGCTGATCGCCACGGCGTTGAGCCGAGGGCTCCGTCACAAACCGATCGCGTGGAAGGGCCGCACCTACCCGATGGGTCCGTAGCGCCCCGAACGCGCTAAGTGGTCTCCCGGCCGTGGTCGCGATCGACCATGGCCGCGCGCATCGACTCCCGGTTCGACCTCGTCATTGGTGGCCACGAGATTCCCGGCGCTCGTGGCGAACACCGCCCGGTGCTCGATCCGGCCACCAACCAGCCGGTGACGGAGGCCGCGGTCGCCTCGCGCGACGACGCGGGCCATGCGATGGAGGTCGCCGACCGCGCCTTCCGCGAGTCGAACTGGTCCGGCGATGATGGGGCCCGCCGGGGCAAGGCGCTCTACCGGCTCGCCGCGCTGCTCGAGGGCCAGGCCGAAGCCTTCGCCCGTCTCGAGACGATCAACATGGGTAAGCCCCTGCGCGAGTCGCGCGGGGACATCGCCTACGTTGTCCGGACCCTCGAGTACTTCGCCGGAGCGTCCGACAAGCTCGAAGGCGAGACGATCCCCGTCCCGGGCCCGAGGTTCGATTACACCCTGCGGGAACCGCTCGGCGTGACCGTGCACATCGCGCCGTGGAACTATCCGCTCCTGCTCGCCGTCCGCTCGGTCGCCCCCGCCCTGGCGGCGGGCAATGCGGTGGTGCTGAAGCCGGCCAGCCTCACGCCGCTCACCGCTGTGGCCTTCGGGCGCCTCGCGAAGGAAGCGGGAGTTCCGGACGGAATCCTCAACATCGTCCCGGGCAACGGCAGCGAGGTCGGCGAGGCGTTGGTCGAGGACGCGCGATGCGCGTCTGTCACGTTCACCGGGAGCGGGGACGTCGGTCGCCGGATCGCCGAGCTCGCCGCGCGCCGATTCCTCCCCCTTACCCTCGAGCTGGGGGGAAAAGGGCCGGTGATCGTCTTTCCGGATGCCGACCTCGACCGGGCCTCGAAGGGGATCGGCTACGGGATCTTCGGGAACGCGGGCCAGATGTGCTGGGCCGCCTCCCGCCTCATCGTTCACGAGAGCATTCGCGGCCCGTTCCTCGAGAAGGTCCGGGGGATCGCCGAGGGCCTCAAGCTCGGCCCGGGCACCGCCGACGGCGTGGAGATGGGCCCGCTGGTCTCGAAGGAGCAGGTCGCTCGGGTGCTCGACTACGTGCGCGACGCGCGGGAGAGCGGCGGGACCGTGGTCACCGGAGGGACGAAATCCGAGGAGCCTGCCCTCGCCCCCGGGAACTTCGTCCGACCGACGATCCTCGCGGACGTGCCGCCCGCCTCCCGGGCCGTTCAGGAGGAGATATTCGGCCCGGTCCTCGCCGTCTCCTCCTTCTCGGACACGGACGAGGCCGTGCGGGTCGCCAACGATACCCCGTACGGCCTCCTCGCGGCCCTCTGGACGCGGGACCTCGTCACCGCCCACACGGTCGCCCGCCGCCTCGAGAGCGGGATGGTCGTCGTGAACGACTCCCCGACCACCTACCCCCAGACGCCGTTCGCCGGCGTGAAGTCGAGCGGAGTGGGCTTCGAGCAGGGGCTCCGTGCGGTCGACTCATTCACCCGGCGCAAGAACGTCCTCGTCAACGTCGGGGCCGCCCGAAAGAAAATCTGAGACCCCCGGGTTCGTACGAAACCCCAAAAGGGGGTCCAGGGGGTCGTTCCTCCGGCCCGTGACCGAGAACGACGACCCGAACGTCGAGTGGGGCGCTTGCCGGTTCTGTGGCGTGGCGGTCCGCGCGGGCGCGAGCCAGTGCGGGATCTGCGGCGCCGACCACCCGCTCTCGGCCGCCGAGGCGGCGCAGGCACCGCCGAAGCTGCGGCGGCGTCTGCGCCTCACCGGCACGTTGCGCACGCTGATCGTCCTCACGGTCGTACTGGGCCTCGCCTACGCGATCATTTCGGCGGTCCTCAGCGGACCGCCGTCCCTGCCCGGCGACCCGCTCTCGACCGCGGGGACCTACAAGATCGGTCCCGGGAACTTCACCACGCTCTCGGGCGACATCACGGGGGGGGACTACGTGATCGGCAACTACACCTCCGTCGCCCCGGTTGGTGTGAACATCGGGGCGGCGGTCTACAACCACACCGCGTGGGAGGAGTTCCTCGCGGGGGGGACGCCGACGCCGCTCTGGTCGGTCACCCCGACGGACCACGCCCGGATCATCTTCTCCCCGGTCGTGACCGACACCTACTACTTCGTCTTCTCGAACCCGTACCCGGCCACGAGCCACCTCACGATCGGCGTGTACATCACGACGACCTACCAGTCGAACGTCGCGAACGAGGGGTTCGCGTAGCCGAGCTCACGCGTCGGAGTCGCGTTCCACCGGGTCGACCGGTGCGAGCGGCACGGTCGAGCGGGAGAGATACTCGGGGGGGACCCGGTCGACCAGGTAGACGGTCTTCGCGGCCTTCTTGATCACAAGTCCGCCCTCGCGGGCGGTCTTCGCGTCCACTTCGAGGATGACGGGGTTCGGCGTGCGAACCGCGCCGGCGGCCCGGGCGTCCTCGGCGGTCTTCGACAGGTGGACCTTCTTGCGGTCGGAGGGCTTCAACCCGACCTCGAGCACGATGGTCGCCTCTTCCTCGGTCACGGGGTAGTAGAGGTGGTCGGGGATGTTGTCCGTGGGAAGGTCGAGGTCCACGTCGACCGTGTGCCCGTACGTCGCGCGGATGCGGTCGTCGCGCACCTCGTAGCGGCCCTTCGCGTCCGTCTCGGCGATGGCGAGCAGGTGCTGGGGACGCAGCCAGTGGTACGCGGGATGCTTTTGGGAGATGGCCCGGACGATCTGGGGGAGGGCGACCCAGCCCTGGGGGTCGATCGGCAGTTCGTAGCGGTCCGGGAAGTGTCGGAGGATGCCGGTCAGGACCCGCCCGAGGTGGTCGAGCTCCCGGTCGTTCATCATGAACTTGCCGGGCTGGCCGCAGACCGGGCAATTCTCGGCCCGGAAGTACCCGTGCTGTGCGCACTCCTTCAGCATCGCCCCGGCCCTCGTCAGGCCTTGACCTTGTCCGCCTTCTTCTCGAAGTCGGTCAGGAGGTCGCCGTACAGGTCAGTGAGGTCCTTCAGGACCCGCTTGAGGACCTGCTGGGGCTTCTCGCCCTTCGTCTTGAGGTAGAGCGTCGGACTGTCGAGGTACGGGTGGCCGAGGTAGTAGCGCGCCTCGAGGACCTTCTCCTCCTTCTGGAGCGCCTCGACGAGCGGGATGAGCAGCGTCTCTTCCCCCTTCGGGAACTCCACCCGGAGGAGGTCGTGCTCCTTCTCCACGACGCGAATCTCCATCGGTAGCCTCGGAGGCCGGCCCACTTGCGTCCGCTTCTTAAGCGTGGCGGGACCGAGGGCAGGCCCGCCCAGCCTTCGACGGCTCGCGCCGACGCGCATATAAGATTCATCGACTCGTCGAGAGCCTGAACATGCGGTTTCTCGTGGTCGGGGGCGGCGCCCGGGAACACTCGATCGCCCTCACGCTCCGCCGCGCGGAGGCGGAGATCTTCGTGGCGAGCTCGAACGCGAACCCCGGCCTCGAAGGGATCGCGAAGGAGTCAGCCCGGGTCGACCCGACGGACGCGGCCCGCGTGGTCGCGTTCGCTTCGAAGACGCGGACCGAGGTCGCGGTGATCGGGCCGGAGGCCCCGCTCGCCGCCGGGGTCGCGGACGCCTTGCGGGCCGCAGGGATCCCGACCGTCGGTCCGGACCGGGCCGCTGCCCAGGTCGAGACCTCAAAGCTGTTCTGCCGAGAGCTCCTCCAGCGTCGCGGGGTCGAAGGGCAGCCCAAGTTCTCCGCGCCCGCGACGGTCGAGGAGGTCGACGCGGCGATCGCCGGGTTCACAGGCCCGTTCGTCGTCAAGCCGAGCGGGCTCACGGCGGGCAAGGGCGTCTGGGTCCAAGGGTCGGACTTCTCGGAACCCAAGGAGGGGGCGGTCTACGCCAAGTCGATTCTCATCCAGGGCCAACGGGTACTTCTCGAGGAGAAGCTCGAGGGCGAGGAGTTCAGCCAGATGGCCCTGGTGACGGACTCGGGCGTCTACCCGATGCCCGCGGTCCAAGACTTCAAGCGAGCGCTCGAGGGAGACCACGGTGGGAACACCGGAGGGATGGGGTCGTACTCCCAGCGAGACCACCTGCTCCCGTTCCTATCGTCCTCCGACCGGGACGGCGCAGTCGGGATGATCGAGAAGACCGCGACGGCGCTTCGGGCCGAGGGTCTCCCCTATCGGGGGGTCCTCTACGGCGGATTCATGCTGACCTCGCGCGGTCCTCTTCTCCTCGAGTTCAACGCTCGCTTCGGAGACCCGGAGGGGATCAACGCGCTCACCCTCTACGAGGAGGGGAACTTCGCCGACCTCCTTCACGGCGTCGCGACCGGTAGGGTCGACCCGAACCTGATCCAGTTCCGGCGTCGTGCCACGGTCGTGAAGTACGTCGTACCTCCCGGATACGGTGACCGGCCGCGGCCGGGCGGTCTGCTCACGGTCGACGCCGGTGCCATCGAAGCCGCCGGCGTGCACCTCGTCTACGGAAGCGTGGACGCCGCCGGGCCGGGCATGGTTCGGCTGGGCTCTTCCCGCGGAATCGCGCTGGTGGGCGAGGCGAGCGCAATCCACGAGGCCGCCAGCCGGGTCGAGGCAGCGCTCGCCTTCGTCAAGGGCGAGTACTACGTCCGCCACGACATCGGCACGAAGGAGGACCTCGCCCGCCGCTGGGAGCACATGCGCAAGATCCTCGCCCCCACCGCGAAAAGCTCCCCGATCCCCCTCTCCGTCGCGCGCCCCGAGGCGCCGCCGTCGAGCGCCGGCTCCCCCGAACAAGTGATCGGGTGAGGGAGCCGGCCAAGCGTCAAATACCGCGCCTCCGATTTCACGGTCCTTCGGCCATGTTCTGTCCTTCCTGCAAGCGAATGATGCGCCCCGACCGCGCCGCGGGGGTCTGGCGGTGCACGTCGTGCGGCAAGGAGGTCCCTCTCGGTCGAGGCGTCGAGGTCCGCCAGACCGAGGCGAGCGGGCGAGGCAAGGTCGCGGTGGTCGAGGTGAAGCACGTTACGCTCCCGAAGACCGAGGAGACCTGCCCGAAGTGCGGGAACGGGGAGGCGTACTGGGTGCTGCGGCAGACGCGCGGCTCCGACGAGCCTGAGACGCGGATCTTCGAATGCACGAAGTGCGGCCACAAGTGGCGGGAGTACTCGTGAGCGCCCCGGCGTTCGACACGGTCGCCCGGGTGTTCGCCCCGGACGCGCTCGGCACGACCGTTCGCCTTCGAGGATGGGTGCTGCGGACGCGCTCCTCCGGCGGGATCCTGTTCATGGCCCTGCGGGACCGGACCGGGGTCGTCCAGGTCACGGGACGTCGGGACGCGCTCGGGGACGCGGCGTACGAGGCGGCCGAGCACGTCCAGATCGAGGGCGCGGTGTCCGTCGAGGGCACGGTCGCCGAGGACCGGCGGGCCCCGGAAGGCCGCGAAATTCGGGCGAGCCGTATCACCGTGATCGATTCGGGGGAGCCGTTCCCCATTTTCTCTGACCAGACGGAGGAGTTCCGGCTCGACAAGCGCCACCTCACGATCCGCTCCCAGGAGAACGTCGCCATCTTCCGCGTCAAGGCCGAGCTCCTCCGCGCCTTCCGGGAGTTCCTCGACCGCGAGGAGGTCGTCGAGATGACGCCGCCGATTATCTCCGGGAACGCGGCCGAAGGGGGCGCGGAGGCGTTCCAGATCGACTACTTCGGGCGGCCCGGGTATCTCTCCCAGTCCGCCCAGCTCTACCTCGAAGCGTTGCTCTTCCCGCACGAGCGGGTCTACTCGCTCACGTCCGCGTTCCGCGCGGAGAAGTCGCGCACGACCCGCCACATCACCGAGTTTCTGATGCTCGAGGTCGAGCTCGCCTGGTGCGACCTCGCCGGCCTGCTCGACTTCACCGAGCGGATGATGGTCTCGACGGTCCACGCGGTGGCGAGCCGTCGACCGAAGGAGCTCACCGCCCTCGGCCGGCGCCCCGAGGAGCTGCTTGCGATCACCGCCCCGTTCGAACGGGTCCGCTACGCCGAGGCGATCGACCGGCTCTCCAAGCTCGGATTCCCCGTCCACTTCGGGAGCGACATCGCCACCGCCGAGGAGCGCGCCCTCACCCTCGAGAGCCATTCGCCGCTCTTCGTCACGCACTTTCCCCGCGAGCTGAAGGCATTCTACATGCTGCGCTCGACGGACGACCCGCGCACCGTGGAAGCGGCCGACCTCCTCGGCTCGGAAGGGTACGGGGAGATCGTCGGCGCCTCCTGTCGCGAGACCGACATCGCGCGGCTCACGGAGCGGATCGTCGAGACCGGCGCGAAGGTGGAAGAGTACGAGTGGTACCTCGACCTCCGTCGGCACGGGAGCGTCCCGCATGCTGGCTTCGGTCTCGGCATCGAGCGGGTGCTTCGGTGGATGCTCCGACGCGAGCACATCCGCGACACGACCCCCTTCCCCCGCACGCCGTCGCGCCACACTCCCTGACCCGGCCCGTCGCACCGGCTCCGAAGCTCCGCTTCGTCAGCAATGTTCAATAGCGCGCGCGAGGTTGCCGGGCTACGCTCCCCCGACGGAGAACGCAGAGTGGCAGCAGAGCAGGAACCGGTCCGGGGAGGTGAGCGCTCGGGACCCCCGAATGAGAAGCCGCCCGTCGCCCTCGCGGTCGAGCGGATCACGCACCAGGACGTACCGGCGATCTGCGCCCTCTATAAGCGAGTCTGGGACCCGCCCCCGGCGGGGATCCACGCGGAGTACGTGAAGTCCTGGCAGCCGACCCCACTCGAGTTCACGAGCTGGATGGAGGGCGTCACGTACTTCGCCGCCCGTCGGGACGGTCGCGTGATCGGCATCGTCGGATGCGAGCTCCGTCACGCCAGCTGTCGCATGATGAACCTCGCGGTCGAGCCGGACGCCCGGCGGCAGGGAGTGGCCACCGCCCTCATCGCTGCGGCGATCGAGTGGGCGAAGAAGGGCAGCTGCTCGTCGATCTGGATCGATTCGCTCAGCCGGTTCGCGCCCTCCACCGCGCTCTTCCAGCACCTCGGGTTCGCGCAGGCCGGTGTCCTCCACCGGCACGAGTGGGGCGAGGACGTCAACCTGTTCGAGCGCACCCTATAGCGGTGCGTTCACCGGGCGCGGGCGGCGGCCCGGGCCGGTCGGTTCGGGGGTAGTCCGTGGCTCTGCTGCAGCGCCCGGAGCCGACGGATCCCGTCCTCGGGGCGTCCGCGGAAGAACTCTCGGGCGCCGCGGGCGAGCTCGATCGCCTCGAGCTCGGTCGCGATCCCGTGCGCCCGCTCGTTGAGGAGGTAGTCGCCGTACTCCGAGATGTACTGCGGGAGTCCCGCCTTCAATCGTGTCACGGCCTGGAGCCGGATCGCCCGGATCTGCTGCTTGAGCGCCGCGAGCTTGCCGGCCCGCAGCTCGCTCTCGAGGTCGTCCGCGACCTCGGTCGAGTCTTGCGGCGGCTCGATCCCGAGCGCCTGCATGTCGTGCAATAGCGCGATGACGCGCTCGAGCTCCTCGCGCGCCTGGTCGAGGTGACGCTCCTTAAGCGTCACGACCCGGTCCACCTGTTGGAACGAGGAGAGAGCCTGGGCGACGTCGCCGGTCCGGGCCGAATGCAACGCGTCCTCGATCTGGTCCCGCTCGAGGCGGCTGTCGACGGCGTAGGCCTCGAGGCGGGTGAGGCGGGCCTTCGTCCGCTTCTCCCACTCCTCGAACGCGGTGACGACCCGTTTCTGGGCGATCCGTTCGATCCCGCGGACGACCTCGGCCCACGGCTCCGGGTTGGTCGCCGTACGGGCGGACTCCTCGGCCCAGGGGGGAAGTCTCGGGAGCTGTACACCGAGGGGCTGAACCCCTTCCGTCCACTGGTTCAAGCGGGCGAGGCGGCGCGCCAGCTCGGTCGCGAACGGGTTGGGTACCTCCGGAGCCGGGGTCCGGGCGCTCGGAGCCGGCGCGCGTCGTGGGATCGCGGGCTCCTCCGGCCTCGCGGGAGATGTCTCGGGAGCGTCCGTGGCAGGGTCATCGAGCAAGGTGTGGCACTCCGGGCAGACGATCGCCTCGGCTGGGATGGTCGCCCCGCATTTCGGACAGACCACCCCCTCGTCGGCCATCGGACCCCCGAGATACAGGTCCGCAGGGTCTTAAAACGCAAGTTGCCGAGGAACCAGCGGTTCCGCGCGGGTCCCACCGCGGCAATCCCGGAACATCGAACGGAGGAAGGGGAAGATGCAGGGGGTGTGAATCCTCCTTCGGTTCAATTCATCGTACCGCAAGAGACCGACCTGTCCTCGACGGGAGATCCGCCCGTTACGCAACCCCGCGGTTAGACAAGGGTGAGCGGCCCGGCGGAGGAACCGGATCCACACTCGCCGGGCTTCCGGACGTTCAGAACCGCGCGGATCTTCAGGCTCCCGTAGCCCGGCACGCGACTCTCGAGGCGTAAGCTACAAGGTCGAGAGGAACTCACGCAGGTGAGGAATCACCAGGTCGACGCTGACGAAGGCACCCAGGTGGCCGACCCCGGGGAGCACTCGAGATCTTGATCGGGGATTCATTTGCGTCATCGCCCTGCGTTCCTCTTCGGAATAGCTACGTTCGGCTTGCAGCAAGAGCACCGGGACCCGCAGACGACGTAGGACGCTGGCCGGCCCGTCCCATTGCGTCCATTGTTCGAGCTCCAATGCAAACATCTCGGGGTCGGTGGCCGCCATGTTCTCGACAATCGATTCGGGTCCGCGGTAGCCCTCATCTTTCGCCCATGCCCGGGCGGCCTCTGCCCACCCGTGTTGTCGTATGAGCTGGGCGAGTTCGGACCGTGTCTGGCGATCCCGGCTTTTTGGGTCGGTCAGGTCCCGGGGCTCAAATCCGTCGATGTCGATGAGGGCGAACACGCGACCGGGATCACTCTCGGCGAGCGTAGCCCCGACCTTTGAGCCGTCGGAGAATCCGACGAAGATCGTGCGCGCACCTCCCACCGCATCGAGAACGGCACGCACGTCATCCCGGTACTCCTCGATTCGATGAGCCGTTGGACTATCCGGCTTGTCGCTTTTTCCATGTCCACGGTGATCAACGAGGATCAATCGATATTCGGACCTGAGGGCATCAGCGTAACCCGCCAGCCGCCATGACTCGAGGTCGCCCGCACCGCCAGTATGGAGAAGAAGAGCCGGTCCCTCTCCCTCCACCTCGTAATGGATCTTGACCCCTCCACGAGTGATGAACGGCATCGACAGCCCTGGCGGACGGGATATCGCGCTCTGGCATTAACAGGTCCGCGATGGCACGACCTCCGCCCGGGGTGACCCTCGCTTTGGAAACCCACCCCTTTCCGAACGCCCAATTCACGGAGGAGTTCGGCGTTTAGCGAAGATCGAGAGGAAAGGTGCAGGGGGTGAGATTTGAACTCACGGACTCCTACGAGACTAGGACCTCAACCTAGCGCCTTTGA